>Ga0172379_10009501_pt1 | contig 11979 bp, 5 predicted proteins | sample GrowelOW334metaG_FD_119756 | JGI IMG/M metagenome (GOLD analysis project Ga0172379, IMG submission 119756) | Groundwater microbial communities from an aquifer near a municipal landfill in Southern Ontario, Canada - Groundwater well OW334 metaG | ecosystem: Environmental > Aquatic > Deep... | reverse complement strand
GACACCGCCGCCTTCCGCATCGAAGGCCTGTGGCACGATCAGGATGTTGCCGGGCGCGATGCCATCTATCAACGGCGCTGGGGTGTGGCGCCGAGCTTCACGATCGGGCTTGGCACGCCAACGCGGCTGACCATCGGCTATTACCGCCTGGAAAGTCACGAATTACCCGACAGTGGCATTCCCTATCTCTACACCATCGCCAATGCGCCGGGGACGGGCGCGATCCGCACCGAACCCGCGTTGGGGCGGATCACCACCGCCAATGGCCAGACCGGTTATGTCGCCCGCTCGACCTTTTATGGCCTTACCAGCCGTGATTTCCGCGATAGCATCACCGATCAGGCAACAGTGCGGGTCGAGCATGATTTTGGCGGGGTGACGCTGCGCAACACCGCGCGTTTCAGCCATGATGCCCAAGCCTATATCTTCACCCTGCCCGACGATTCGACGGGCAATGTCTATGGCAGCGGGCAGGTGTGGCGGCGGTCGAACACGCGCTACAGCTATGCCGAAAGCATCGTCGATCAGCTCGATCTGTCGGGCAGCTTCAGCACCGGCGGGATCAAGCATGACTTCGCGGTTGGGGCCGAAGTGTCCTGGGAAAAGGCGCGGCGCGGCACCTATGTCACGCGCGGTTTTCTCAATTCCAGTGGCACCGAAATCTTGTCCAACGGGTCGAGCATTTCCCCGCGCTGCAACACCGCCACCGTCGCGCGTTATTATTGTGCAAGCCTCTTCTCGGCCAATCCGAATGACCCCTGGGTCAATTACGCCAGCGACACCTCGTCCACCCCGTCCCCGATCGTGCGGTCGCTGCCGATTGAGGAAACGCAGAACGACGCCGAGACGCAGGCGCTTTACGGGTTCGATTCGATCACGCTGCTGCCGTCGCTGATCCTCAACGTCGGCGCACGCTATGATCGTTTCACCTCGCGGATCACGCCGGGGCAGCCGGCCAATGCGACCACCACGTTCCGCTTCTCGCGCACCGACGAACTGTTCAACTGGCAGGCGGGGCTGGTGTTCAAGCCGACCAAGGAAACCAGCGTCTATGCGACCTATGCCACCGCCGCGACGCCGCCCAACAGCCTGCTCGGCGAGGGCCGTGAGGACAATGCGTTGCCGACGACCCTGGCCACTGCGAACGCGCTCGAATCGTTGAGGGTGCAAAAGACCAAGTCCTATGAGGTCGGCGCGAAGGCGAGCCTGTTCGGCGAAAAGCTGGCGCTTGGCCTCGCCGTGTTCCAGACCGACATCGCCAATGCCCGCGTGACCGATGCCAATAACACCATCGCCTATCTCGGTTCGACGCGGATTCGGGGCGTGGAGCTCACCGCCAGCGGCACCGTGCTGCCCGGCTGGACGGTGTTTGGCGGCTACACTTTCCTTGATGCCAGGATCGTCGATGGTGGCTTCACCGCGTTGACGGTGGCGGCGAATGGGGCAGCCAGGGCGACGACGGTGCAAGTGCCTTCGGTCAACACCGGCAAAAATGTCCCGCAAACCGCGCGCAACAGCTTCACCCTGTCGACCAATGTCGAGCTGACGCGACGCATTTCGCTCGGCGGCGGGGCCTATTATATGGACAAGCAGAATGGCGGCTATGCCGACAACCGCAGCGCGACGCAGACCAGTGCGGGCGTGGTAACGGTCACCCCCGCGACCAAGATCCTTACGCGCGGCATCCCCAGCTATTGGCGCTTCGATGCGCAGGCGCGGTTCAAGCTCAACGACCAACTGGAACTGTCGATCAACGCACAGAACCTGACCGACAAGGTCTATTTCACGCAGACCTATACCAGCCATTATGCATCGATCGCGCCCGGGCGTACCGTGTTCGGCACGGTGAAGGTGGCGTTTTGAACGGGCTGTCGGACGCGGAAGTCGCCGCGCGCCTGTCCGGATCGCCGGAAGAGCGCGCCGCCTTCCTGCGCGAATGCGCGGAAAGCGGCGTGGCCGAGGCGCAGGCGCTATACGGTCAAGTGCTGCTCGATGGCACGGGTGTGGCGCAGGATGCGCCCGCTGCGCTCGGCTGGTTCATCAAGGCGGCGGCGCAGCATCACCTGATGGCGATCAACATGGTCGGGCGGTGTTACGACCTTGGCTGGGGCACCACGCCGGACAAGGGCCGGGCCGCCGAATGCTATCGCATCGCCGCCGAACGCGGGCTCGATTGGGGCATGTACAATTACGCGACGCTGCTAGCGCTCGGGCAGGGCGTGACCGAGGACAAGCCGCTGGCGCTGGAGTGGTTCTGCAAGGCGGCGGGGCTCGGCAATGCCAAGGCGACCAATTTCGTCGGCAGCTTTCATGAAGATGGCTGGGTCGTGCCACGCGATCTTGCCAAGGCGGCGACCTGCTATGCCCGCGCCGCCGAGGGGGGCGATTTTCGGGGCGCATTCAACCATGCCCGGATGCTGGCGACCACGGGCGCGATTGAGGAATCGCTCAACTGGCTCCGCCGTGCAGGCGCGACCGCGACCCCGGTCTTTGTCGAAAAGGCAGCAGCGTGGCTGGCAACCTGCGATATTCCCGCGCTGCGCAAACGCGGCGTCCAGGCACTTAAGGCTGCTGCATCATGCTGACCGTCATTCCCGATCTGTTGAGCGCGACCCAAGTTGCAGATTTGCGTGCGCTGATCGATGCCGCAAGTTGGATCGATGGCAATGATACCTCGGGCCAGCAGTCGGCGTTGGCCAAACGCAATGCGCAACTGCCCGAAGATTCGGATGCGGCCAGGCGCGGTGGGGCGATGGTGCTCGATGCGCTCGCCGCTTCCCCCTTGTTCGTGGCCGCCGCGCTGCCACTCAAGGTGTTCCCGCCGCTGTTCAACCGGTACGCGCAAGGCGATGGCTTCGGCGCACATATCGACACCGCGATCCGCATCCGCCGCGGCAGCGATTTCCGTATTCGCAGCGATTTGTCAGCGACGCTCTTCCTTGCCGATCCTGACAGCTATGACGGAGGCGAACTCGTCATCCAGATGCAGTTTGGCGAACAGCGCGTGAAGCTGCCCGCCGGGCAAATGGTACTCTATCCCGCCTCCAGCCTGCACCATGTCGCGCCGGTGACGCGCGGGGTGCGCGTCGCCAGCTTCTTCTGGATCCAGTCGATGATCCGCAACAATGAAGCGCGCGCCACGCTGCTCGATCTCGATACCGCGATCCAGTCGGTCGGCGCGCGGCTGGGGCAGGGGGATGGCGAGGTCGTCCGCCTGACCGGCGTGTACCACAATTTGCTGCGCCAGTGGGCCGAGGTGTGATGGGCAGGATCGGTATGCGCAACGCTTGGCTTCAGGTGCATAAATGGATCGGCCTGACCCTCGCGATCCTCATCATCCCACTCTCGCTGACCGGGGCTGCGCTGGTGTGGGACGAAGCGCTCGACCATGCGCTCAACCCGCAACGCTATGCGACCAGCGGCAGCAACACGCTGGACCCGCAGCGTTACGTTGCCGCCGCGCGCGGGGTACTCGCGCCGGAGGACCGCATTGTGGCACTGACACTGCCGGGCACGCCGGGGGAACCGGTCGTCGTTTCGGCGAGTCTCGCGGGCAAGGGCATGCGGGTCCAAGGCCCCCCGCCGCGCAAGACAGTCTGGCTCGATCCGCCGAGCGCGCGCGTGCTGGATTTTGCCAATAGCGGCAGCGGGCTGATCCGTATGCTGCACATGTTTCACGGATCGATGCTCATTCCCGGCGTTGGGCGGCAGGTGGTCGGCTGGATCGGCGTTGCGATGCTGCTGTCGTGCGTATCGGGGCTATGGCTGTGGTGGCCAACGGTCGGGCGCTGGGTGCGCGGCTTGCGCTGGCGGCGGCATCGCAACACCGACAGCAATTTGCATCATTTGCTTGGCCTTTGGGTTGCGCTGCCGCTGTTCGTGCTGTCGCTGACGGGGGTGTGGATTTCCTTTCCACAAGTCTTCGGTGGCGGCGGTCCTGCGGCGGGCGGGCGTCCGAATGCAACGCGTCCGGTGGTGCCGTTGGCGCTGCCGCAGCTCGCGCTGGATAGCGCGATCGCCACCGCGCGCGCGGCGATACCGGGCAAGGTGTCCAAAGTGGAATGGCCGACCGATCAAAAACCGATGTGGAAAATCGACTTCGCGCAGGAAGCACGCGGCGTTTTGGTCGATGACCGCAATGGCGTGACCGAGGTGCCTCGCGCCGCGCCAGAGCCGCTCGCGCGCACAATGCGGCGCATCCACGACGGCACCCGGATGGGGCTGGCGTGGCAGATCGTGATCTTCCTGGGCGGGCTGTTGCCCGCGATCCTGGCTGTGACCGGGATTATCATGTGGTGGCGCGCGCGGGGTTGGCGGGCGGAACTGAAGGCGCGACAGCGGGGACGGGCCTGATCCTCCCCGGTCCGGGGAGGATTGACAGTTACCGCCCCAGCAGCACCCGCGCCTGACCCGCAATTTGCGCCAGCATCGCCGCGTTGGGCGCAGGGGCCAGGCGCGCGCGATCAACCACCGCCTTGAATTGACCGACGCGTCCGGCATTGTCGGCCAGCCATGTCTCAACCAGCGCCTGCGGATCGACGTCACTGCCGCTCGCCCCGCGCCCGAGGAACTCCAGCCGCAACTGCTGGAAATCGCGCGCCAGCCCCGCAATCAGCAGGCGCTCCCACGGATCGCTCGATGAGATACGCGCGGCATGGGTTTGCGCCCAATCCAGCCCCAGCGCCTGGCCGAGCCGGGTGAAGGCACGCGTCAGCACGGTCTCGTTCAGCCCCAATCGTTCGCCAAGATCGGCGAGACCGACCGCGCCGTCGAGCTCGAACAGACGCACGACCTTCTGCACCAGCTTCTTGGGTGCGCCCGCCGTTTCCAGCGTGATGGCGATGCGGGCGCTTTGCGCGCTGGCTTCTTCGAGCAGCAACGCCTTGGTCTGCTTGTCGAGTTGAACAATGCCCTTGCCAAGCCGCGCAAGCGCGGCCCCCGGCCCGGTGCCGCTGCGCGTGACGCGGAGCAGATCGGCGATTTGCGAGCGCGTCGCGACCGCGACTTCATCGAACAAGGCGATCCGCGCGTTTTCGGGCATCTCCGCCGTTTCAATCTCGCGCCACAAGGTCGGCAAGTCGAACAAACGTTCGGCGACGACGAACATCGCGGCGATGTCGCTCATCGCCGCGCCTTCTTCCTCGGCGAGTTCGAACGGGTAGAGCACGCCCATGCGGTTGATGATGCGGTTGGCAAGCTTGGTCGCAACGATTTCGCCGCGCAGCCGGTGCTGGTCGATCGCCGCGCCGAACTTCTTGCGCATCGCGGGCGGGAAGGCGGCGTGGAGATCGGGCCGCAAATCGGGATCGAGCCCGAGGCCCGCTTTCTCGATCGATGCCTGCAAGGCGAGCTTGGCGGTCGCCAGCAGTACGGCGAGCTCTGGCCGGGTCAACCCGCGCCCTTCGGCGGCACGGCGCAACAGGTCGTCATTGCCCGCCAGCCCCTCGACCGCGCGGTCGAGCGAACCGCCTGCCTCGAAAATCTCGATCAAGCGGACATAGCTCGGCACGTCGCGCGCGCCATCGCTCTCGGCGATCGACAGCGCGAGCGTTTGCAGGCGGTTATCCTCCAGCACGAGGTGCGCGACATCGTCGGTCATCCCGGCGAGGAAGGTGTTGCGCTTGTCGTAAGCAAGGCGGCCCTCGATCATCTCGCGGTTGAGCGCAATCTTGATGTTGACCTCATTATCCGAGCAATCGACGCCAGCCGAATTGTCGATAAAGTCGGTGTTGATGCGCCCGCCGCGCGCCGAAAAGGCGATGCGCGCGGCCTGGGTGACACCCAGGTTCGCGCCTTCGCCGATCGCGGTGGCGCGTAGATCCTCGGCGTCGACGCGCAGGCGATCGTTCGCCGGATCGCCGACGGCGATGTTGTTTTCGGCGCGCGCCTTCACATAGGTGCCGATGCCGCCGAACCAGATCAGGTCGACCGGGGCCTTCAGGATCGCCGAGATCAGCGCGCCTGGCTCCATCTCGCTTGCCTCGATGCCAAGCGCCGCGCGCACTTGTTTGGACAGCTTGATGATCTTGTCGGTGCGCGGGAACACGCCGCCGCCCTTGGAGATGAGCGATGCGTCATAATCCGCCCAGCTCGAACGGGGGAGGGCGAACATGCGCGCCCGCTCGGCCCAGCTTGCGGCGGGATCGGGATCGGGATCGAGGAAGATATGGCGATGGTCGAACGCCGCGACGATCTTGAGCGTCTGGCTCAGCAACATGCCGTTGCCGAACACGTCGCCCGACATGTCACCGCAGCCGATGACACGGATCGGTTGGGTTTGTACGTCCACCCCGCGCTCGGCGAAATGGCGCTGGACGCTGACCCACGCGCCCTTGGCGGTGATGCCCATCGCCTTGTGATCGTAACCGACCGAGCCGCCGCTGGCGAAGGCATCGCCCAGCCAGAATGTGTGTTCGAGCGCAATCGCATTGGCGACGTCGGAGAAGGTTGCGGTGCCCTTGTCGGCGGCGACGACGAAATAGGGGTCGTCTCCATCATGGATGACGACGTCGGCGGGGTGCACCACCGCACCCTCGACGATATTGTCGGTGATCGACAGCAGCGCGCGGATGAACACGCGGTAGCTTTCGGTGCCCTCAGCCAGCCACGCATCGCGATTGGCGGCGGGCGGCAATTGCTTGGGGTAGAAACCGCCCTTCGCGCCGGTCGGCACGATCACGGCGTTCTTGACGCGCTGTGCCTTCATCAGCCCGAGGATCTCGGTACGGAAATCGTCGCGCCGGTCGGACCAGCGCAAACCGCCGCGCGCGACGGGCCCCGCGCGCAAGTGGATGCCCTCGATCCGCGGCGAATAGACCCAGATTTCGCGCCACGGCACGGGCGCGGGCAGGCCGGGGACGAGATGGCTGTCGAGCTTGAACGCCAGCGCCGTCCGACCGGCGGGGGCAAAGGCATTGGTGCGCAGCGTGGCGGCAATGACGCTGCGCAGCGAGCGCAGGATGCGGTCGTCATCGATCGCGGAAACCGTATCGAGCCCGGCATCGATCGCCGCGTCGGCGGCTTCGATCAGATCGGGTCGTTGTACCGTAGCACCACCCCGCACCCGTTCACCCTGAGCCTGTCGAAGGGCCTTGCCGCGCGCAGGTGCTTCGACAGGCTCAGCACGAACGGGGGTGGCGCGCGCCGGATCATGCGCGGCAGCAAAGCGCTCGATCAACGCGGCGGCGACTTTCGGCGCGCGACGCAGCGCGTCGACCACCGTTACCAGACCATAGGTCAACCCAGCCTGACGCAGATAGCGGAACCAGGCACGGAACAGCACGACCGAAGCCGGAGCTACCCCGGCATCGACGATCAGGCGATTGAATTCATCATTTTCGGCCTTGCCCTCCAGCACCGCCTGGATCGCATTTTCCAGCACGCTGGTGTCATCGGACAAGCGCACGCCCGCCGCCTCGACCAGAAATTCATGCACAAAGCCCTGTTCCTCGCCGATCAGCGCGGTCGGCAATTCCTCGATCACGCGGAAGCCGAAATTCTCCAGCACCGGCACCGCGTCCGACAGCGCCAGCGCGCCGCCCAGGCGATAGATTTTCAGCCGGGCGGCGCCGCGTTCGTCGCGATACATCCGCACCGAGCGATCGGCCGCAGTTTCCAGCCGTGCCAGCCGCACGATGTCGCGCGCGGCCTCCTCGGCGGTGTTGGCGCCGCGATACGCCGTCGGGAAGCTGGCGGCATGTTTGAGCGCAAGCCGCGCGGCGCGTGCCGGGTCGGTTTGTTCGACCAGCGCCGCCTCGACCGCTGGCACCCATCCGCGCACCATCCGCGCGATCCGCGTGTCGAGCGCGTCGGTCTCGGGCAATATGCCACCTTCGCGCAGATCGAGCGTGAAGCGGATCAGCGCGATCGTGTCATCGACTTCGATGGACCAGTTGAGCACGCTCGCCTTGGCCGCCTCGGCCAGCATTTCGCCAATCGCGGTGCGGCGCGCGGTGGTCAAATCGTCGCGCGGCAACCACACAAAGGCGAACAGATGCCGCCCCAGCACGCTGCGCACCAGCCGCAGCTTGGGCCGCGGACGATCCGCCAGTGACATCGCGGTCAGCGCCACATCCTCCAGCGCTTCCGGTGGGAAAGCGATGATGAGGTCATGCGGCAGCCCGGCGAGCGCATGGGTCAGCGCCTTGCCGGTATGGCCCTTGGGGTCGAAGCCGAACTTCGCCTCGAGCCCGGCGAGCCGTTCGCGGAGGACCGGCACGTCCTGCGGTGCGGCCTTGAGCGCACTGCTCGTCCACAGCCCGGCATGGATCGACAGGCCAACCACGGCATCCTTGTCGCGCACCGGCACCACTGCAAGGTCGAGCGGGACATGGCGGTGCACGCCTGAAATCAGGTTGGATTTGAGCAGCAAAGGCGCCTGGCCCCCCTTGGCGAACCATTCCATCGCCAGCGTGCGCGAAGCTTCCGCCAGAATTGGCACCGGGCCCGGGTTACGCGCGATGCCAAGTTTGGTTTCGTTGCGGCCGATCCACAGTTCATGGCCCAGCAGCGTGAACTTCTGGTCGAGCAACCAGAACAGCAAAGCGGCCCCTTCGCCCGCCGGCAGCGTGGCGATATCGGCTGCCATTGCATCCTGCAGCGCCTGCCAGTCATCGACCGCCGTGCGGACATCGGCGAGATTGCGCTCCAGCGCCGCGATCAGATCGCGCCGCTCGCGCGCGTCGGCGCGTTCCAGCTCGATATAGATCATCGATTCGGGCGAGCCCTTGTCATCGACGCTGACCAGCGCGCCATCGGCATCGCGCGTGACGCACACCACCGGATGGATGATCCGGTCGATCGCGATATCGTGGCTGCTGATCGTCGCGGCGATCGAATCGACGAGGAAGGGCATGTCGTCATTGACGATGGCGAGCCGCATCCGGCGACGCGGGTCGGTGCCGGGCAGCGGTTCCAGCGCGATATTGGGCTTGGGCGCGGCCCCGGTCGCCCGGCGTTCGGCGGTGGCGGCGACAAAGGCGGCGGCATCGGCGCGTTCGGTTTTGCCGAACCCTTGCAACTCGCCCGGAAGCGCACCCTTGGTCAGCCGGACGGCGAGTGCATCCGACAGCGATTTCAGCGTGGTTTTAGCCATAGACGCCCTATGCGCCGGTCGCGTGACGACCTCAAGACTTGTGGCACCGCACAAAATTGGCCGGGTTTGGCACCCGACCAGCGGGCGGTCACACCATGCGGCGCACGGCGCGCGCGGTGAGCGCGGCATCGTCGCCGATTTCGGCCACGATATCGAGCATACCATCCGCGCCAGCGCGGGCGAGCAGCAGGACATAGTCCCCTCGTGCAGCGCGGCTTTCGATCGTGACGCTGGCCAGCGTGGGGCGGTCGGCCAGTACGGTCGTGGGATTGGGGCGTGGTTTGGCGATCGGCGCGCGTGCCGCGCGTTCGGCCTTGACCACGCCCTTGATACCCCCCTCGAACGAATCGAGGAACGCCCCCAGCGCCCCGGCGGCAATGCCCATGCGGCGGGCATGGGCCAGGACGGCGGCATATTCGGTCAGCCGGGTCTTGTCATAGTCGCTGCCGAAGATGAGCTTGACCACTGGTGTCATCGGCGCGCGGAGCTGGACGGCGATTCCCGCCGCTGCCAGCAAGGCTTCATACCCTGCCGGATCGGCATCGGCTGCTGCGACGAATTCATGCGCGCGCGACAGGACGCGGTATAGCGTTGCGCGGTGGCGCGTGTCGGCGGCGCGCAGCGCCGCTGCGGTCTGCTGCGCCAGGATCAACTGGTCGTTCAGGCTGGTTCCGGCGATCGCCAGAATCTCGTCTTCGGGGGCTGCCGCATCGTCGATCCCGGCGCTCGGGCCATCGGCCCAGACCGGTGCGGTGGCGATGGCCTTGGGCGCGGTGGTGACAGCGGCGGTGATCTCCGCCTGCAACTTGGCTTGCGTTTCGGCGTCGACCAATTCCTTCCAATTGATGACCCCATAGATGAAGTCGATCGAATCCTCGTCTGAGGAAAAGGGCATCAGAATGCCGCGATACAGGGTGTTGAAGCCGCGCGTGCTGACGAATTCGGCTTCGAAGCCAATCGGCGCGCGATTCGCGATGATTTGCAGATAATGGTCGGTCAACCGTGACAGCAGCGAGCGGCTCGGCACCTGCGCGATATGGGTGACCGACGAATCGAGCGCGCATTCCTCGCGCAGCGCCTTGCCGAGAAAGGCGATGGCGGGGTTTTCGATGCCGGCGGAGAAATCGAGCAGCACGCTGTGCGGTCCAAAATCGGAAATGTTGGCCGGGTCGAGGTCTTCGATCGAGGGATAAGGGCGCCCACCGAGCAGCGATACCCAATGATTATAGGCACGTACGTGCATCCGCCGCTCATCGGTGCCGACCTCGATTTGCGTATCGGCGACGCCGGTGTCGACCGAGTCGTCGACGCGCCCGCCGTCGATCTCGTCCGTGCCGAGCCGATCTTCCTCGAAACCGCGAACACTATCCATTGCGCAAACGCCTCACCTGGCGCGACCCGGCCCGACATGGGCAAGCGTCACCGGCACGCCTTGTGCGCCGTGCGTGGTAAACGCGGGGTAAAGGGCGTGCGTTTTCACCGATGATGGCGCTCGTGTTTCATCGCACCGCTTGTCAGCCCGACAATGACCTGATAAGCGCCCGCCCTCGCCTTGGTCCGCACGGACCGGCGCGTTGCCGCTTTAGCTCAGTTGGTAGAGCATCGCATTCGTAATGCGGGGGTCACAGGTTCGAGTCCTGTAAGCGGCACCAGCCTACACAAAATCTTTGAAAACAATCGTTTAAGGCGCGATTGCGAGGGTAACGTTACGCGACGCTGTCGCACAGCAACGCGCTCGAAACCGTATCAACACATTCAAATCACACAGCTATTCGACCCTAAAATTGTAGCACAAGGGTGTCGCATATGCGATTTTCGGGGCTGTGGCGACCAGGAGCGATCTACCAATATCGGGGTTCGTGTGGCCGTCGATCTTCGCGAGGCTTTGGGATCAACACATATCGACCGTTCCCTGCGGACGGCTTCTGCGACCGATTGGTAAGGACGGACGATGGCAAGCGCCCGAAGACGGTGGCGAGCTATCGGCTGGTGCCGATTCATCCGGAACCGCAACGGAGCGGCGCGGCCTGCGTATTAGTCCCAATGCCGGGGGCGTTCTTCCCTCGTTACCGTGTTTGCGAACCAAGAATCTTTGGAGGCATGCATGAAGACCATATTGCTGTTGGTGCATGACGATGGCGGCCAGGAATCGCGCGTTCAGGCGGCGCTTGATCTGACGCGGACGCTGGAAGGGCATCTGGTGTGCCTCGACGTGACGATCATGCCCACCCTGGTGGTTGCCGATGCGCTGGGCGATGCGGGTTTTGGCATGTTGCTGCAGGAAGAAAAGCAGCGCGAGGCGGGCAATCGCACGCAATTGGAGGCGCGGCTGGCCCATGAAGATGTGAGCTGGGATTGGCGCGATGCGACCGGCGAAGTGGGCCCGTGTCTGCGCGATGAAGCGGCGCTGGCCGATCTCATCGTCGTCAATCGCCAATTGGAGGCGTGCCCGGTGCCCGACATGCGGGCGCTGGCGGGTGATCTGGTGGTCAAGGCCCGCACGCCGGTGCTCGCGGTGCCAGAGGACCTTGTCCGGCTCGACCTCGACCGGGCGCTCATTGCGTGGGATGGCTCGACCGCGTCGGCGGCGGCGCTGCGGGCGGCGGTGCCGCTCCTGCGCTATGCCGAGCGCGTGACGATCATCGCGATTGGCGACGAATCGGATCGGCTCCCCGCCGAAGCGGCTGCGGTCTATCTTTCGCGTTATGACATTCACGCGGAGATCGAACATGTCGCGCTTGACGGGGCAAAGGTCGGGGATGTGCTGTTTGGGCGGGTGTCCGGTGGGCACTTCGGCTATGTGGTGATGGGAGGATTCGGCCACCACCGTGTTGCCGAGGCTCTGTTTGGTGGAGTGACCAGGATGATGTTGACGAAAAGCCCTG
>Ga0172379_10009500_pt1 | contig 11982 bp, 10 predicted proteins | sample GrowelOW334metaG_FD_119756 | JGI IMG/M metagenome (GOLD analysis project Ga0172379, IMG submission 119756) | Groundwater microbial communities from an aquifer near a municipal landfill in Southern Ontario, Canada - Groundwater well OW334 metaG | ecosystem: Environmental > Aquatic > Deep... | reverse complement strand
CTCTACAAATCTACGAATACAACGAAATACTTCGAATGATACAAATATAAACAAGGAAACTTCGATTCGCGAAATTCGCATCATTCGTAGATTTGTAGAGGATTCGGAGATTCGTAACCCCAGATTAATCGTGCAAACAAACATTTTCATAATGCACAAACTCCGGCCGTAATGAAAAAAGCTCAACTACCAGAATGTCGAAGCGTGGGAAATAATCTTTGTATTCCAAATTTTCATCAACGAAAGAATCCATGGCACGCGAAATTTTTTGTTTTTTGCTCCAAGTTACTGATTGTTCGCCGTAACCGAATTTGTCTGAAGTTCTGGTTTTCACTTCCACAAACACCAAATCTGTTTTTATTTTAAAAATCAAATCCACTTCCGCAAACCGCTTGCGCCAATTGGCGGTGATGAATGAATACCCCTGTTCCTCATAAAACCGGCGCGCCAATTCCTCGCCCCACGCACCGAGTTTTTTTCTATATCCAAGCATTTTAATAAATGAAATTGAGCCCCCAATTAATGACATTGCCGTACAAACCGGTAATCACCAAAAGACCAACAATACACAAAAGCACGCCGATGAATTTATAAAAATTAATATTGCCGCCGCTCAGCCATTTCATCGCAAACTGACTCGGACCGATGAAGTCATAAGGAATTTCCGGCTTTTTCACAAACAAAAAACCGATTGCGACAATCAGAATTCCCATTAATATTCTCCAAATCATAAAAATTTAAATAGAAAATTAGATTTCCGAACATATTTATTATAACATACTCTCGAACGCCAACAAAAAAACCGCCCGGCAAGAGCGGCTTTTTTATATATTATTTCAAATTCAAAGATTTTACAGGCGCTTTTGCCCAAGCCGCATCGCGCGCGATTCGTTCATCGGTCATATTCGCATTGAACGACAAGGTGGTATCAGTCGATTTAATCTCAGTGGGCAGTTCTTTGTATTCTAAAATCGAATCATTATTCTTTAATCCGAGGATCTGATACTCTTTTGTTTTGTCGGATTTCAATGTTAAAGTCGCGCCGGTTTCGATATTTTTCAAGACAATCATATTTCTGACGGGAAAAAGCATCGTATCGGTACAATTATACCCGGGAAGCATTCTATCGCCGGAAACAATAATCATCTTTCGGAAATTTTCATAAAAAATCGGTGTGCCAATATAACTTAACTTTTCCGATTTCCCGGTGTCTACATCAAAAAAATTATAATTACTATAACAGAGCGCACAAGTGGAATCTTCGGCGCCGGGGATTGGCAATTCCACGATCAATTTCGTATCGTTTTTACTCCACCCGACCAACTTTGCCGGAGCGACATTGACACCAGACGAAAAAAAAGTGGAAACACCGTCAGCTGTCTTTATAAAAAAATTGTAAACGCCATGATTATCGTTTTCTATATATGCGACTCTGTCTTTCTTATTGGAAATAAAATAATCTTGGATTTCAAATCCGACCGATGCCGTCAAACTTATTTTTTTACCGGCAAGATCAATCGCCAATTGATTGTCGGCAGCTGCCGATGAGATATTTTCTTCCAATTTGGATAATCGTTCATCGATTTTTACAAGTGCGGTATTGTAATTGCCACTTTGTTGCCTCAGCGCTGCATTTATTTTTTCACCGGCCTTCAAATAAACAATAAAACTCGCCACGATAACGATAACAATCGCGGAAACTATGATCATCACGGCAAATTTAAATTTTTCCGCTGATTCGGATTTTGTATCGCAACACTTTTTTTCAACCACCGGAGAACTTTCCGGTTTTAATGTTTTTTTTGAACGAGGCATATTTTTTTATTTTTATTTTTTGAAATCAATCAGAGCGTTAGCAACTATATAATATCATAAAAATTGAGTATGCGCTTGTTGATAAAAAAAAACGCCTCGCAAATCGCGGGGCGTTTTATGATAACTATATTTTCGCGGCACTTTCAAACCACTTTGGCTCTTCGACTCCGTGCTTTGTCGTGCACTCTTCCGTCGCCCAAAATTCTTTGAGTTCGGCGGTCAATTCCGCCATCATACCGTCAAGTTTTTCGGCAAAGTCCTCGAGTTCTTTTATTTCTTGTTTTTCTTTCAGGGCTGACATCGAGCCTTCCATTTGCTCACCCATGGCGACGGCTTCGCCTTGAAATCCTTTTAGTTTTGGCATAATTATTTCTTATTTTAGTTATTAGACTTGTTTTAATTTTTCAAGCACCAAAGACATTACACCGGCATCGCCGCCCGCCGCTCGCGCGGCATCGACTTCCGCTTTGGTGATTTGTTGCCAGTCTTGCATTTTTTGTTCGATGAAACGAACCGTCTTTTTTATTTCAGCGATAATATCTTTGTCGGTCGTCGCCTCATCCTCCCACCACTCGGTCATGAAAAACTTTATAACGCGGCCCCTGAACAAATCTTCAATAAACGCAGTCGTCTCAGACGACGGGATTTCCAGCAACACCCCAAAATCATCTTTGTCCACATATTCTTTCCACGCTTTTTGAAACTCACCCAACTGCCCCATCAACTCTTTCATTTCCAAAACTTCACCGCGCTCAGCCTCTACAACCTGCCACGCCTTTGTTGTCTTTATCTTTTCATAACCGGCAACACCTCTGGCCGGCATAACGCCAAACACCATTTGCATGATTTCAATACTCGAAATGTATGAGAGCTGATACCCGTCCGGATTGTTCAGAGCGTAATAAGAACCATTTTCCTCCATTTTAATATATTTTGGAATTCTGGTCAACGGCTTGAATTCTTCCATTTTTTCTTTGAACTTTTGCTCCGTGGAAAACTCATCCGGCCATTCTGACACGCCCCTTTTGGTTTCAAAAAAGCCGACCAACTTTAACACTTTATACAATACGGCTTGAGATTGTGGGTGTTGGGCGAAATTTTGAATGTATTCCCAAATCTGATATTCCAAATCCAAGGCCATGCCATTATCAATGTATTTGCTTAAAATTTTATCGAGCAATTCGCGCATCGTCAAATTGGCGATATTCAGAGCGGTTTTGTACGACGATTGATCGTTTGCGCCGAGCAATCCATCCAAATTCAAATTCAGCCCCTGGACTTCATTGCCCTCGAATAAATCCATGATGATTTTCGCGCCTTCGCTCAATCTGCGCAATTCCTTGATCACAGCATATCGATCCCAAGTGTTGCCTTCTTTTTGCGCCAATAATTCCACGCCTTGTCGATTGTTTAATAATTTCACCAATAACACTTGGAAAATCTGATCGCTCGCGGCCAATGATTGAGTTTCTTTTATTTTTTCCGGAGGATAATCCTTGGCGCTCAATTCCGGAATATCGGTAATGCGCTCAGTCAAACTTGTCGCGCTCGAGAGTTGGATTGATTGCGGCAAATAGCGATATCGAATCGGAACAATGCGAGAATATGCGGCCGCATCCAATTCATATCTTGCCTGAGAAAAACGCTCGCCGGTATTGCCTGTCCACATAATGCAAAAACCTTTTTTCACTTTGAACGCGCCGGCTTTGGCCTCGACGGTAGCGCCGATTTTCTTCGTATACAAATCATTAAAAGCAATAGCCACTTCCGGCGTCAGCGCATTCGCTTCATCAATAATCAAAGGAATTCCATTTTTCATGGCATGATACATGGCGCCGAGCGCGTATTTGCCCTGAACCGGATTATCGAAAAGCATTTTTATCGATGAATCAACGGCAGCCAGATAAGACGCGGACAACGCCCCCAGCGCGTCATGTTTAAACTTTTCAAAAGCCGCTGGGGAATCTTTGATATCTCCTGTCCGGACTTTTGCCAGATAATCTTCACGCACGCGATTTTCCAAAATAATTTGTCTCAACTGATCCTGCGCAAACCCCATTTCACCCAAAACAGTGGCAGCCGAATCTTTTTCCGAAAATGAACCGTCTTGGCCGTGTATTTGTTTGTAAATTTCATTCATCATGTCAGCCGAACCCAATTTGCGAAGCTGGAAATCATCGGTAAATTTATCCGGTTCCAAAAATTTATTGGCTGAAATTATAATCGGCTGTTCATCGCCACGACCGATTTCACGCAATAATTTTCTGCCGATATGCGTGGCGAGCGCTGTCTTTCCAGTACCATGATCGCCGTGCAAGTACACCAAGCCCGGCGGATCTTTTTTGAGCGCGGACATGGCTTTTTGCATCACTTCTTTGACATACGGCGTTTCCACGATTACGCCATTATGCAACTGCAGCCATAAATCCCGCAATTCAGATCTGTTTTTCACATACGCGGCGAAAAATTCTTTGTCCACGGTCTGGCGCCATAATTCCTGCGCTTGAATCGAACCGGACGCTATTTCTTTCCCGGTATTAAATCGATGCGCGTCATTGAGTCGCTTTCTTCTGGCCACCACCTTCTCCGGCGACAAACCGCGACGAGCCGCGAGACTGGCATCAGACAACGCCAACTCCGGAGTTTTCGCTTCTGCCGCATTTTTTATTTTTCGAATCAAATCTCTGCGCTGTGTGATAAATTTGGTTAATTCACTTTCACTGGAATATACGCGTTTCGTTGAACCTGTTTGGGCATCTATTTCTGTCTCATATTCGCCATAAATCGATTGTGTATACGCATCTATCAGCGCGCCTTTTTCACCTGACTGCAATTCATCCAGTTGCGGAGCCACTCGTTCTTCAAGCACTTCCAAAGAAAATCCATTACGAACCAAAAGTCCTTCTGTTTTGTGTCTAATCAGGTCTCCTATTTTCTTGGTTTGACCGGACTCATCTGTGCTTTGTTTTTTGGAATACTCTTCTGTTACAGTCAAATTGACGCATGTTTCACCGAGAATATCCAATAAATTCAACACCAATACATCTTCGCCGACAATAATAGAATATTCAGTGGTGCGCAATCGCTCAAATAAAGGAAGTCCGATAAACCCCCCAGGGTCGTCACCTGTTTTTTTTGTTTGTTCTCTTGATTTTGTCAAAAAATCTTTTCGATCGGAAATATTTTTCTGAACCAAACCTTCAATTTCCGCTAAATCAAAACCTTCAATTTCCGCTAAATCACTGAAATTGCCGGAAACATCAATGGAAATTCCCCGCGCCGCCAACTGATTTTTAAACTGATCGATGGCTTTTAAAACATTTTTAGCGGTGAGGTACGGACGCCACAAATCAATGATTGAGTTTTTTTCTTCAATCAACGCCATTTTTTCAAAATAAAGTTGTTCGGCAAAAAGTTCCAGCTCCAAAGAATCGTCATCACCGGCATCAACCGATCGCTCGTTTTTCGGAACACTTCTTTTTTGCACGGCTTCGGTTCTGGCAACAGGGATCCCTCGTAATTCAGGACGCTCCTTTTGCTCCGCGGCTGCCATTGACGCCGCTCCCATTGTTTTTCTCATAAAATATTTGTTATTTGTTTATGATTTTGCTTGCGCCGATTGTTTTAGTTTTTCAATTATTTTATCTTGGACTTGGGACTTAACCGCTTCCTTTAGAATTTTTTTGAAGTTGGTTACCAACAATGCCGGCGGGTTGGCGGGATAAACATTCTCGCCGAGCAAAGTCCTTAATTGTTCGACCGCGCCGGAAGTTTCAGCTTCACTCGCACCGATACCAAAACCGACAAAGTGAATCAGCGGCATTTCAGCTTTTATGGCCGCAACAGTCTCCACTGACTGATCAACAGCCTGATTGAGATCCCCGTCTGAAATGACAAACACCATTTCCGTCGCAAAACCGGATTTAATCATGCGCTTTGTCGTAGGCTCGTTTCTAGAAATGGCCACGCTTTCCAACGACGGCAATATATTCGTGCCACCGCCATTTCCCAACATTCGCTCATACGCCAACAATGTGCGAATATCTTCATCAACCACATCCAATTTAGGAAACGGAGCCGGCTTGCGACTTTTTTGCGATTCCAAAAACCCTAAATCATCAACCTGAAAATCTTTTATCGTTTTATTATTACTGCCAAAAAGATGGATTTCAAAATCACAGAAAAAATCAAAGGACTGTTGAGTGCCGAAAGCTTGTTTCATTTTTTCACGAAATTGAAAACGCAAAGAACGAAGTGATTCTCGAAGCAACAACACAACCACTTTTACAGCTTCCATCTTTTCGCCGCTCATACTGCCGGAATTATCCACAATCAACGAAACTCGAAGGGCTTTGGGCATGATTTCAGTGAGCATCTTTTCCACCAACCGTTTGTACAACATTTCCGCGTCGATTTGTTTGCCGGCGGCCAACTGAGGATAAATTTTCGCCAATCTCTGCACATCCATTTTTCCATATTGCGCAAACCAACCTTTTCGAATCAGTTGTACTTGACTGGCAATGTTTTTCACGACATCTTCCCAGTTTTTCCCCATTTCATTGATCGCCTCGCGGTGATTGTTGCGCATTTCCAAATATTCTTTGATACGATTCCGCAACGCTTGTTTGTGCTCTTCACTAATATTTATTTGACCTTCTCTGGCCATGTGTTTCAACATTTCTTGGAACAATCGAGATTCCTCGCCTTTTTGCGATTCTTTTTGTTTATATGGTTGAGTCTGCTTTTCGTTTTGCAAATCTTTCAAATTCGCTTTGCGGGCATCTTTGTCCATCATTTTTCTTAAATCACCGAGTTGTTTGTCCAATTCGGCAATCGCGCCACCGATATCTCCCTGTTCCGGGTTGTCTTTTTTCGGCTGTGGTTCATTTTCGCCTTCGCCCGGCTTATCTTTTTCTTTATTTTCATTATCCTCACTGTCAAAATTAGCTTTTTGAGGGCTACCGCCGCTCCCACCTTCTTCCGGCTTCTGCATTATAACTCTGGATTTGTTGTTGCCGGCATCTTTGTCGTAAGGATTGGCGACAACATCGACATCAGCTTCAAATCCGTGAATCGCGGATGCCGCCATCTTCAATGCCGCGCTTTCATCATAATATTTGATTGTGACCGCAACCACTTTGCCGCCGCGCCTGGTCACATCTTCAATAATGCCTTTCTTTTTATAATACGGACTGGTGCTTACATTATTGATAACGCGATGGCCGGGCTCAAAATCCACCGGCCTTTCCGGACTTTTCTTCTTCTTTTCCTTTTCTCCATCTTTCGAAGGCTTTGCCGATTTTAACGGCGGTGCTTGTTGAATTATCGGTACATTGAACTTGTCATCTAATATCGAAAGCAAACAAAATATCGGCTCGAACGCCAAACGATATGCGCGACATCGATCCGTCAAATTATATCTCAACGGAATCGTGAACCCGTACGATTTGCTGAAATCTTTTGTTTTTAATTTGTCCAACAATTGGAGAAAACTCAAGTCGGTTCCGTTTTTTATTCCAAAATCATCGCAGAGAGCTCTGATGCGGCGTTCAAATTCACTTCCGGCGTTGGAAAAATTCAAATCCAAACCGCCCTTCAAAATCGCCGTTGGCGGGAGCACCGTCCAAAAATCTTCGGCGCCGACTTTTTGCGGCCGGCCGTCTTGCTCCTTGAAAATTGAAATCGATTCCTCTTTTTTCATCAATTCCACATAGCGTTTCAATTTTTCCGGTTCGTTTTTATATTTTTCAAAAATTCGTTTCAACAAATGACGATAAACTTCTGAAATCGGACGCGTCAACGCGACCGTCGCGTCAGGCGTAAGAATATGTCGGCCGTCCGGATTTTCCGGCGATTGTATTTCATCGGTTCGCAAATAAGAATTTTGCGCCTTCATCACAAATGTCAAAAATTGTCCGGCATGACTATCTTTCTCGCCATCTTTTTTCCAATCAAATCCGCGATCATAATCCGCGCGTTCCATTATGACATATTCGCCACGGCCTTCGCCGACATTGAGCATCCTTTGTTTATCCAGAGGATTAGGATTTTTCACAAACATCCCTTTGCCGGGACCGACATTGCGATAAATCACAAACAAGTCAGTCAAATAAGCGTCTTGAATGGATTGAAAATTGCGGCGTTCATCGACGCTCCCGTTTTTGGCGAAATACCGAGTGTCCATTACCAGGTGATTGACGATGCAATCTTCCATAAGGTTGAAAAAATGGAAATACGCGCCGACCAAATTACCAAAATGACTCGGCATATTCGGATCACTCGCTTCCGCCTTTACAAATTTGCGCCGGAGATACCCCAAATGCTCGGCGTAATTATGCCTGCCGGCCGGATCGCACTCCCACTGAGTCTTGTTGTGCGCCACTTCGTGCATCGCGCCAAACATCAATGCGCGTTCGATGCTGTGCCCCTTTTCTCTTGATTCTTTGTAAAAAGAAACATCCAAGGTGATTTCATCAGTGTCTGGATTATAAGAAAAACCCTTTCCGTATTTGATGGTAAATTCCGCTTCCGGATATTGCAAAAAAGTTTTCAACTCACCGATATGCGCGTCAACCCATTCTTTCATTTCATCTCGATACGGAATCAATTCCGGCGGAAGAGCTTCTTCCGGTGCTTCTTCTTCGGGTTTCTTTGGAATTTCTATTTTAGGCTCAGAAAACGACATATTTGATTTTTATTTTTAATCATCTTCTATTTTAGCATTTTTTGACAATAAAAAAAACATATCCACAATTCAGTGGATACAAAATAATTTTTTAAAAAATTAAAATCCCTGTCAAAAAATTGGCGGGGAGAGACCTGCCTACGCTTTGCGAAGCTCCGGCAGGCAGGCCTGCCTACGCGTTATGAAGTGCCGGCAGGCAGGCCAATTGATTGCTTTTCTGCTCTAATTTTTTTCAAATATTCTTTCCCACAACCAGATTTTAAATATTTTTCTCGTTGCCTTGCCTCCGGTCTCGTTGAAAATTTTTCTACAACCAAAACATCAAACGGCACATACGGTTTCGTTGTCCGCTCACTACCCGCATTGTGCTCAGCAATCCGTCTATCTGCATTTTCCGACAAACCCACATAAATATAATTTTTCACAAGACTATTAATCGCATACACAAAAAACATAATTTTGTTGAAAATAAAATCCCTGTCAAAAAATGGGCGAGGAGAGACTCGAACTCTCATGACCTTGCGGTCGTTACCACCTCAAGGTAGTGCGTCTACCAATTTCGCCACTCGCCCATTTTCTGACAGGGATTTAATAAATTACTTCAATAAAAAAGAACATTGTATATTGTGCGCCTGCCTGCCGGAGCTTCGCAAAGCGTAGGCAGGTCTACCAATTTCGCCACTCGCCCGTTATCTGAAAGGTATTTTATCTAAGGTTCGTTCGTTTATTTATTCTAGCGTAATTGCTTGAACTGGGCAAGAGTCTTTGGCTTGGTTGAGTTTTTCATCCATGCCGGTGAAATCGCCGGATATTACTTCCGCTTTGCCGTCATCGCCCATTTTAAAAATTTCCGGTGCAATGGTTACGCATGTTCCGCAACCAAGGCATACTTCTTTGTTCACTTTTGGCATCATAGTTTTTTCTTTTTATTTATTATTAATTACCGATATTTTTCACGGTTCGATCTTTTCCGACGATGACATTTAATTTTCGAGGCTCCACTTCCACCAATAACGGCGTTTTCACCACTTTGATTTCATCCAATACGACCGGCAAATATTCAAAACTCTTGATTTCAAATTTCGGCCCTTGAAACGCACTATCGACTTTCGCGCCGATTGTTTTCGTGCGCAACCAACCGGTTTCTTTTACCATCACTTTTACCATAAGTTCCATTTTTCCATCATCAATCACGCATTTGTCGTGCGCCGCACTCGGAATATTTCCCGGCTTTTCATAAAAGAAGTTGCAAATTTCCACTTCCGACGCGTCGTAACTCGGCGTTATTTTCAGATTATCTTTTTGAATGCTGATTCTCTGCAAATTTTTATCGATGACCAAACTGGTGAAAAAATAATTGTCTTTGATTTTTCCCAAATCGAATTTCAAAACTTTTCTGGCGGCAATCACATCGCACGCCGCTTCTTCTTTCGGAATGCCGAGCGCCGCGGACAAATAATTTTCATCGCCAATCGGAATCATTCCCAAAGTCAGTCCGTATCGCGCGCCGATATTTACCAATTTCAAAAAACTCTTGTCATTGCCAATCATGACGACAGTTGAGATTCCCCGTTTCACCTCATCGGAAACGAGTTCATCGGTATTTTTAAGCAAAGTCAATTTTTCGTGTTTGCCGTTGATATCCAAATCCAAAAGACGAGTTTTTATCCGGTCAATCACTTTGTCATACTTGCCTTCGCTCAAATATGTGTCGTAAAGATAATAATACATATTTGCGCCACAACCAGTTTATTACTCTTCCGCAACCGTTTGTTCCGGCTCTGCCGCAACGCGGCGTTCCGCCATAGTGCATTTACCGTTGAAAACAGCGCCTGCCGCAATTATCAATGTCGCGGCAACGATGTCGCCATTGATTTCCGCGGTGCTGGCCAGCTCTAATTTGTTTTGAATCGTGATATTGCCGCGAACTTTGCCGGCGATGAACGCTTCTCGCGCGCTGACCTCTGCGGTGATTTTTGATTTTTCGCCAATTCGCAAATCTTTATCCGTTTTCACGCTTCCCGACACTTCACCCTCCACAATTATATTGCCAGAAGAAACAAGATCGCCCTCCACTTTGATGGCTGAACCGATTATCGTGTCTTCGGCCGCACCATTTTTGTAGTCGTCCTCATCATTTGCTTTGAACATACAAGTATGTGTTACGAATTTATGGTTTGTTGTAATCCTTAGTAATCTTAGTACATCCGCGACCAATGCGTCAAATTACATTTCATCAACCGCGTCAATATTCAGCAATTGCAATCCCTCGATTAAAACTGTTCTGATTTTCGCCACGAGCGCCAATCTGGCGGCTTGTATTTTTTCGTCGGATTTCAGAATCGGAACATCGTGGTAGAATGAACTGAACAACCGCGCCAATTCAATCAAATATGCGCAAATCCTGGACGGCGAAAATTCATCGGCCGATATTTTCACGGTTTCTTCAAATTTCGCCAGATGCAAAACCAACTTTCTTTCCATCGGATGATTCAACAATTTATAATTGATTTTTTGAACCGCTGCGTCGCCTTTTCGCAAAATTGAATTTATTCTCGCGATCGCATACAACAAATACGGACCGGTGTCGCCGTCAAACGCCAACGCTTTCGCGACATCGAACACAATCACGCTTTGATTGTCATATTTGAGCATGCCGAATTTAATGGCCGCAAGCGAAATTATTTTGGAAGTAAACTGTTGCTGTTCGGCCGGCCAATCCGAGTGCCTTTTTTCCGTTTCCGCAAGAGAATGAGCTGCCACTTCCGCAAAAAACTTTTCAAAAGTAACAACATTGCCCTTTCGCGAAGCCATCGCACCTTCCGGCAAAGTCACGAAATCATACGGAATATGAATTTTTTTCTTGTCCGCATAACCAACCAAATCCAAAACCTTAAAAATTTGTTTCAAATAAAGCGATTGCCTTGAATCCACAATATAAATTGATTTATCGATTTTGAATTTCTTGAATTTTTTGATTCCGAGCGGCAAATCCTTCGCGCCATACAACAAATTGCCGTCAGACTTGATTAAAACCAAAACATCAAGTCCGTGATCCCGCAAATCCGCAATAATCGCGCCCTCGCTTTTTTTTATCTCAGGCACGCTGTTTTCCTTGATGATTTTTTTCAATAATTTACGGCCAGCGGTTTCTTCTTCACTTTCATAAAACCATTGGTCGAATTCAATTTGAAGCAAATCGTAAACACGGCAATATGTTTCCATGCTCCACGCTTTTGTTTCTTTCCAAAGACCGACCAATTCAGGATCGCCTTTTTCCAATTTTTTTTGCAATTCGGACACTTCTCGCACATATTCTTCATTTTCTTCCAATTTCGCGACCGCCTCGGAATACAATGACCCCAAATACTCGCCTTTATTTTCAGGCAATGTGTCACCGGCGTGAAACTTGCGCAAATTCCAAAGACATTTCGCGACATGCACGCCGGAATCGCCGATATAATTCGCGGCAATCACTTTGT
>Ga0172379_10009499_pt1 | contig 11982 bp, 10 predicted proteins | sample GrowelOW334metaG_FD_119756 | JGI IMG/M metagenome (GOLD analysis project Ga0172379, IMG submission 119756) | Groundwater microbial communities from an aquifer near a municipal landfill in Southern Ontario, Canada - Groundwater well OW334 metaG | ecosystem: Environmental > Aquatic > Deep... | reverse complement strand
CTGTTCTTTTCTTTGTTTTATGAATCTGTTTGAAATTTGGAATTTTCTTGTTTGGTACTTGGAGTTTGAAGTTTGGAATTTATTTTGGTATTAAAAGTTGCGGCCCTTTGGCCGCCTAATTTAAATTGGCGGGAAACGTGAGATGATTGAAGCTAGAATTAAAAAATATAATATCGGAACCGAGATATCTTTATACTTTCAGAAAATCGCACACGTACGCGATTATGACATTCCTACAGGACGAAAAGATGAAGTCTAGGCGAAAAATCTTGATGCGGATATTTGGAAAAGGCCACCGCTTGTTTTTTCGGCAATTCCGTCCTGCCTGATGACTTGGACAAACGGTATTCCGCCCAGGGCTTCCCTGTTTCTACTGTGATGGTATTCTATTTCAGAACGAGACTGCTTGGCTTCAATCATAAGCCATGGCTTGTCATCATTGAGAATCAAGAAATCAGTTTCTTTTCCATCCCTGTCCCGAATGAAATTCAATGAGAATTTCCCGTGTCCGGAGTCCGACCAGAAATCTACTAATGCCTTCAGTTCCACGGCAATGTAGTTTTCAAATCGTTTTGAGGGATCGGGTATCCTTGTCCAGTCGTAGAAATATGCCTTGGTCTCTTTTTTTATAGCCCTTGCAATCTTCCTGTTATACGGGGATATCCTGAATATCAGATACCCCAGCTCTAGGGCCTTTATATAATTTGCGGCCGTGGCAAATGCGCATTTGACGTCGTTTGCGATGGAGTTTGTCGAAAGAGGTGAGGATATCCTTTCTGGAAGGAGGGACATTACTTTTGCAAGGTTTTCAAGCTCCTCAACATCCGCCATATCCCTTAAATCCTCCCTAAGGATGCGTTCAAAGTAGTCGGAATGCCACTTGTTGAAAAACCGTTCGTTCGCGGCGAGCAATGGTTCCGGAAAACCGCTGAATTTGAGAAGCGAGGCAATCGCATCCTCATGATATCTGACCGAGTCCAGCTTTTGCCCAATGAAATCCAGCGCCTTCACTTCATTTGGGAAAGCGGATCTGGTGTTCAACAGTTCTGAGAGTACAATCGGGTTTAGGCGGAAGGAAAAATATCTGCCTGCAAGGCTGTCTCCGCTTTTGCGCATCATATCAAGCTTTGCGGAGCCTGTCACTATGAATCCATGTTCATCTCCGAAAGAATCAAAGAAATCCTTCAATACGTTTTTCCATTTCGGATATTTATGGATTTCATCCATGCAAATCCAGCGCTTGTTCCCAACAGGAGTAACATTGTAGATGTCTGATGAGAAAAAATGATTATCAGAAAAATATCTGTCCCGTATTTTACGGTTGTCCCAGTTGTAATATAGCTTTTCGCAGCCGGTTGAGGACAGAAACTGTTTTGCAATAGTAGTTTTTCCTGATTGCCTTGGCCCGGTTATGAAACGCATCTGCCTCCCAAAATCGTCAGAGAAGGCGGTGCTTGACAAATTTCTTACAATCATGAGGGCTCCTTTGCGGACAATATAGCGTGGACTGGTGATAACGTCAAGGCATTATTGCATATATATCAAATATTGCCATGGCAATATTAAATCACTGTAAAATTATACCGTAATTACATGGTGACGGACAATATCGGAGTATTTTTTGAAAGGTTTTGTGCGGTTGCGAACTTTTGAGCTCGGATTCGCATTCCTCGAGGGCTTCCGATACCTCAGTATCGAAAGCCTCTCCGAATGCAAGCCAATCCTCAAAATCTTCGCAACCAAACTGAATTAAAAAATGGGATAATTCTTCTTTATGTCTTGACTTATATCATTAATGCTGTTATAATATATCAACATTAATGATAGGAGTTGATATGATGCAGTCACTGGAACGGGCTTTTCTCATACTGGAAACACTGGATGATGCCGGGCCGGAAGGTATAGGTGTTCAGGATCTTACGCGCTTAATAGGTTTGAAATTTCCCACCGTTCACAATTTCCTCAAGTCACTTCTGCGCCTGGGATACGTCGGGCAGATAGAGGAGACCGGAAAATATGCATTAGGTTTCAAGGCATTTAACATCGGACGGAAAAGTGACAATAAGAAAACTTTTTCTGAAATAGCCCGTCCGGTTGCAGAAGAATTGAACAGGTCGCTGAATGAATCCGTAACCGTGACCTTTTATTCCAACAGGACATGGCACACCCTTTTCCAGTGCAATTCCACCAGAGAGCTCGTTGTCAATCAGAGGCTGCCTGTAACCGGCAATCTCTACATTTCGGCGACTGGCAGGTGCATATTGTGTAGTCTGTCTGAACATGAACTGCTGAAATATGTTGAAAAACGGGGACTTCCCGGCGATGACTGGAATGGTCTGACCAGCTATGAAGATCTGAAAAAGGCGGTGGAGGATATTAAGAAACGCGGCTACGAAATCTATCATACCAGGAATGAGTCGGGAACGATCGGTGTCGCGTTTCCCATTCATTCACCGGCAAGAAGTATTGATGCTGCCGTAGGCATATATATGCCGATGGTGAGATTTGTCGGCAAACATAAAAAAAATATTATCAACGGACTTAGAGATGCCGCAGAGACAATCCGGACAATTTGTGAAAACTGATAAAGGAATGGACATATTGGAAACCGTCATGGAAAATATGAAAAACAGATATGAGTACGAACTGCTGAACAGGGTGACGCCATTCTGGGAGAAAAATTCGCCGGATATCGAAAATGGCGGTTTCTACACCTGCCTGGACAGGCAGGGCAACGTCTATGATAGTGAAAAATACATGTGGATGCAGTGGCGCAATGTATACATGTTCGCGACCATGTTCAAATCAGAATATTCTCAGCCTCAATGGCTTGACATTGCCGTTAAAGGGTTTGACTTCCTTGTGGAAAACGGCAGAAAAAAAGATGGCGGATATTATTTTTCATTAAATAAAAAAGGTCTTCCGACATGCGCTGATTCCGGCGGATCCAGCATCTTTACGGACAGTTTTGCGGCAATCGCTTCAGCCGCTCTTTTTCATGCGGCTGGCGATGACAAGTACAAAAAAGAAGCGGTTTCCGCCGCCGACGTTTTTATGAGGAATATAAAAAAATCCCAGACATCCGGCAGTCTGCCGGGAACGGTTATAAGAAAACAACTCGGACACTATATGATATTCCTTAATGTCGGTTTCCTCCTTAACAAATATCTTGTCACGGATGAATATGATTCCGGGATAAAAAATGCCGTCAGCAATATTATGGAATTCTGGAATGATGACCTCGGATTCATGTTCGAGAATATAAACGTTGATGGGGTTTTTGATCTTGAAAGCGCTGATGGCAGATTGATAAATCCGGGCCATGCGCTTGAGGCAATGTGGTTCATTCTCCAATATGCGGATGATATTAAGGATAAGCGGCTGTCTGAAAGGACATGTTTCCTTACCGCTAAAATTCTGGATTATGGCTGGGACCACGAATGCGGGGGGCTTTTCTATTTCAAGGATGCATTCGGCAAGCCGCTTCTTGAATCTAAAACCTATTTCAAAATATGGTGGGCGCACTGCGAAGCCGCCGTTGCCGCGCTATATGCATACAAAATGTCGGGGAAAAGTGAATTTCTTGACTGGTTCCTTAAAATTGATTCATGGGCATGGAAGAACTTTAATGACCCCGAATATGGCGAGTGGTTCGCTTATGTTGACCGAAATGGAAAAGTATGTCACACTTTTAAAGGCAGCAACTGGAAGGCTTTTTTTCACCTCCCAAGATATTTGCTGACATGCATTAATCTGAGCAAAAGCATTAAAAGATTTATTCAGGCCCCATGACTTATGGATTTACCTGTTTTTCACGAATTTCTCGATCCGGTTCATCGCTTCTTCGATGTTCTCGAAAGAGGCCGCATAGGCGCAGCGGACGTATCCTTCGCCGAATTCACTGAAAGCTGTTCCTGGAACAACCGCAACTTTCCCCTCCTGAAGAAGGCGTGTCGCGAATTCCTTGGAACTGAGTCCGCTGGAGGTGATATTCGGGAATACATAGAAAGCGCCTTTCGGCATGACACTTTTCAGCCCGATCTCATTAAGTCTTCTGACAATCAGATTCCGGCGTCTGCAGTATTCGGCTTTCATTTTCTCCATTTCGTTTCTGCCGTGCTGAAGAGCTTCGACAGCGGCCTCCTGGGCGATAATCGAAGCGCACAGCATGGAATACTGGTGGATTTTCATCATTGCGTCAATCAGGTCGGACGGACCGCACGCGTATCCCATGCGGAAACCTGTCATCGCGTAGGCTTTTGAAAAACCGTGAAGGAAAATCGTCCTTTCCTTCATTCCCGGCATGGAAGCGATTGAGACATGCTCATCGTCATAAGTGAGTTCGGAATATATTTCATCGGTTATGACAATGAGATCGTGCCTGACTGCGATCTTCGCAATTTCACGGACATCTTCCGGAGTGAGCGATGCGCCGGTCGGATTGCACGGGAAGTTTAGAAGTATGGCCTTGGTTTTAGGCGTTATGGCTTTTTCAAAATCCTTCGGATCAAGGGCGAACTTGTTTTTCTCCTTTGTGACTACTGGAACCGGAATTCCATGGGCCATCCTGATTTCAGGGGAATATGAGACATAGCAGGGCTCATGGTAGATGATCTCGTCTCCAGGTGTGATTATGGCGCGGAGAATGAGGTCGAGAGCTTCGCTTACCCCGACGGTTATAAGGCATTCCGTCTTCGGGTCATATTTGACATTGTAATATTTGTCCACGTAAACGGATATTTCTTTCCTCAGGGAAAGAAGTCCGAGGTTTGAAGTATAACTCGTGTGCCCTTTTTTCATTGCGGAAATCACGGATTCGCGGATATGCCATGGCGTGACGAAATCGGGCTCGCCTATTCCAAGCGAGATGACATCGCCACCCATTGAATTCACAAGTTCGAAAAAATCGCGTATCCCGCTCTTCGGCAGGACGGCAATATGTTCGGCAACACGGTTTTTAAAAGGTTTATTCATATATTGAACCGTCATTTTCGAGGCTTTTTATCGCATCGGCAATTTTCTTTTCCTGTCTGTCAAGCCGCCCTGCGATTTCCTTTTCTGAAAGTCTGGCGTTCTCCCTCAATATCCTGACAATATCTTTTTTCATGGTCTGCCTGCCCCGCTTATGTATTTTTCAAATAAATCAGCCCATAATCTGCCCTTGAATTCAAATATGTCAAAAATTATTCAAAGATTAAGTATTGAGTGCAGGAGAGCTGCGTCAAGCAATATTGAAGAGTGCAGCAAATTCGGGCACAGAAATAATTTTGGTATTATTGTAATTTACTATTTCAACAAGATCCGAATCTCCGGTAATTAAAAAATCAGCATTTGACACAAGGGCACAGGAAAGGAATTTGGCATCTTTTTGATCTCTTTTGAAGATTATTTTTAGGTCAGGGCATACTATGGTCGTCATCCTGTCTATCAGGTCAAACTGGAATTTGATTTCATCCCCGGGAATGAGAAATTTTGGCCTGCTTATGACGGTTTTATATTCCTGGACGATTTCCTCTGAGGCGATCCAGTCAAAACTCCCGTCTTCAATTATGCGGAGGATCATTTTTTCGGGGAGTCTGTCTTTAAGAATTGCAGAAATGAGGATGTTGGTATCGACTATTACCTTAATGTTCTTTTGCGGCATTCATTGACCTCGTAGCGAATCTCTTTTTCACTTATATTAATTGAGCTGTGCATGCGTTGGATACGCTTGTTGGATTTTTTCCAGTTTTCTGTTACTTTTGCATCAGGTGATGTTTCTTCGACAAGGACGACTTCTACGAAAGTTCCCTGTTTGAAAGGAAGATTCTTTATTGAAATACTTCCGTTTTTTTCGATCATGGCGTGTGCTTTATATGCCTGCATATCTACCCTCGGATTTTATAATGGGAATATAATACCCTCCCATAATGTCATTATCAAATCTCACATAAGGTTCACGGCATCCACATCTGCGTAGACATCCAGATCCTTGGGGCGTTTTGTGTGAAGAATCTGCTCACGGAGCGTCTTCCTGAATTCCTTCATGCGGTCGCCCCGGAAAATAATCAGGTAGCGAAACTTGCTCTTTACTTTGGAAACAGGTGAGGGTATGGGGCCGCCTATCTTGATTCCCGGATTTATGGAAGGACGGAGACGGTTCAGGAACTCGTCTGCGAACTTCGCAACCTGGCTTTCGTCGGGGCCGCGGAAATGGACGGCTATCAGGTGAGCGCAGGGGGGGAAGTTGAGCATCTTCCTTACCGCGAGCTGTTCATCGTAGAACTTTAAAAAATCGTTTGTCCTTGAGCATTGAATGGCGATGTTCTGCGGCGTGAAAGTCTGGATTAGAACCTCGCCCGGCACGTCGCCGCGTCCCGAACGCCCCGCAACCTGCGTGAGAAGCTGGAACGTGCGTTCCTCGGCCCTGAAATCGGGAATGTGGAGACTGAGATCGGCGTTGATTATGCCGACAAGCGTGACGTTCGGGAAATCAAGGCCTTTGGCGATCATCTGGGTCCCTATGAGGATGTCAATCCTGCCGCTGCGGAATTCGCGGAGAACCTTCTCGTAGGAATTCTTGTAGGTCATTGTGTCGGAATCCATCCTTGCAATTCCGGCATGGGGGAAAAGTCCGGCGCATATTGATTCGATTTTTTCAGTGCCGATGCCGCTGTAGCGGATTTTTTCATCCTTGCAGTCCGGACAGCTTTTATGCGCCCGGATGACCGCGCCGCAGAGATGGCACGAGAGGCTTTCCCTCTTTCTGGAATACGTGTAGGTCACCGAACATTCGGAACATGTGGCGACGAAACCGCATTTCTGGCAGACCATTTTTGTTGCAAACCCTTTGCGGTTGAGGAAGATTATGGTCTGTTCCCCGCGTTCCAGCCGGTTCCGGATCTCGTTGACAAGCTCGCCTGAAAAGATTTTCCCTTCGCTTTTCAGGGCTTCGACATGCATGTCTACGATCCTGATTTTCGGCATTACACAGTGGTCTACCCTTTTTGAAAGAATCATCATCGCATATTTTCCGGTGACGGCGTTGTTGTACGATTCGAAGGATGGTGTGGCCGAACCGAGGATGACGACCGCCTTTTCCATGTAGCCGCGCATGACGGCGACATCCCTGGCGTGATAGCGCGGCGCCTCGTCCTGCTTGTATGAGTTCTCATGCTCCTCGTCCACAATAATGAGCCCGAGATTTTTGAAGGGCGCAAAAAGTGCGGATCTCGCACCTACCACAATCTTCACCTGTCCGCGGTGGATTCTAGTCCATTCGTCAAACCTTTCGCCGTCGCTCAGGGAGCTGTGGAGGACGCTCACCATGTTGCCGAAACGTGAGCGGAAACGTTCGATCGTCTGCGGAGTCAGTGAAATTTCCGGGACAAGGACAATTGAATCCTTTTCCTGTGACAATGCGGTTGCTATCGCCTGCAGGTAGACTTCGGTTTTTCCGCTGCCGGTTACGCCGTAGAGGAGAAGGGTGTGAGGTTTAGAAGATTTTGATGACATCATCCCGTTTATTCTGGATACCGCGCATTTCTGCTCCTCCGTGAGTTCCGGCGCACATGACTGCACGAATTCCGCGCCCGCAAAAGGATCCCTGTAGACCTCCTTGTTCTCCTCGAGAATGATTTTCCCCTTCAAAAGCGATGTGATCACGCTTCTGCCAGCCCCGGTTTCCCTTTTCATGAACTCAAACGATGTGCCGGGATGCTGAAGAAGAACCTGAAGCACCTTCACCCGCGCCGGATGTTTTTTCCCCTTTTCAAAAATATACCTCTGCGCCTCCTCGGGGGAAACAAGATAATATAGTCTGATGTTTTTTCTTTTTATTTTTCCGCTGCGGACAGCGCTCGGGAGAAGTGCGCGGACAGCCTGCTCCTGCGAACAGCAGTAGTATTCGGAAATCCACTTGCCCAGCTTCAGTAGGGTGTCGGGAATTTTCGGGTGGACTTCGCAGACACTGTCTATTTTCTTGAGCTTGTCGGCCGGATAGGAGGATTCGTCTTTTACGGCGACCACATAGCCGCGCCTCTGGCTTTTGCCGAAAGGGATGTAGACCTGGATCCCCGTGCGGACCTGGGATTCAAGCTCCGGCGGAATCAGATAATCAAAGGCCTTGTCCAGAGACAGGCCAAGTATGACGCGCGCTATTTTCATTGACACCTTAATTTATTCGATCGGGAAATATTATAATAGACAGGATTGCAGGATTAACAAGCCGGCAAGGAGAGGGGAGATGATTTTCAGATGTTCCCTCAAAACTTGCGTCAAATGCCGCCGAGTTTCGCAAGTCCGCCCATTGACGTTTCGCGGTAGGAGCTTTTCAGGTCGTGTCCTGTCAGGCGCATTGTCTCAACCACCTCGTCGAAAGAAATCCTGTGACGTCCGTCGGAAAGCAGCGCGTATTCGGCACAGGTCGTGGCTCTCGCAGCCGCAAAGGCGTTTCTTTCTATGCAGGGAATTTGAACAAGCCCCATCACCGGGTCGCAGGTGAGTCCGAGATGATGCTCCATTCCCATTTCCGCGGCATATTCGACCTGGAATACGGATCCTCCGAGCAGCTGCGCAGCGCCGGCCGCACTCATCGCGCAAGCTGCGCCAATCTCGCCCTGGCATCCAACTTCCGCGCCTGAAATCGAGGCATTTGTCTTAATCATGTTGCCTATGAGTCCCGCAGTCGCAAGGGCTTTCAGGATATCGTCATCGGAAAAATTGTAAATCTCCTGGAGGCTTTTCAGTACGGACGGGAGGACGCCGCATGAACCGCAGGTCGGTGCTGTCACGACAATTCCCCCTGCCGCATTTTCCTCAGCGACAGCAAGGGCGTAGGCGGAGAGGAATCCGGTTTTCTGGGATGCCGGATCGTTTCTTTTCGCCTTGTAATAGAACGAACGTGCCTTTCTTTCCAGTCTGAGTTCTCCGGGAAGCACTCCTTCAGTGTTCAGTCCCCGCTCCAGAGTTTCTTTCATCGCCTTCCAGACTTCAGCAAGATATTGCAGTATTAAAACGCCCTCGGCATCAACAACGTATTTCCAGACAGGCTGACCGCTTTCACTGCACCACTTCAGGATTTCACTCATCTTCGTGTGTCTGTAAACCGATTCCGACTCTATTTTTTCCTCATCGGAAATAACCGTCCCGCCGCCGACACTGTAATAATGCCTGTCCGAGAGGAGTTCTCCGTTCTCGGAAAAAGCCTCGAACAGCATCCCGTTCGGGTGGGGTTCAAGAACTGTTTCCGGCTTCCATATGAAATCTACGGACGCCGGCTTTAAAACATCTGTTATCGCCTTGTCGGCGAGATGTCCTTTGCCTGTCGCGGCAAGGCTTCCGTAAAGGGTGACTCTGAATTTCCCAGCCCCGGGATTTTCCCTCTTGAACCTCTCGGCGGCAAATTTAGGACCCATCGTATGGCTTGATGAAGGCCCGTTCCCGATTTTATATATTTCCCTGATTGATCCCATTATCCCAGGAATACCGGTTTCAGGTGGCGGTCAAAGATGTTTTCGGAAACATTGTCGCCTATGATTTCCTCATATTCCTCCAGAGCCCTGTAATATCTGTCGCCCATTTCAACCGCAACCTTGTAGCCGACGTGGATCAGCTGGCGGAAGTTGGGGTTGTAGTTGGCGCATGACTGATTGTGGCGGAGGGTTTCCGCGAACTTCGCAGAATTCCACTTCTTGACTTCCTCCACGGAGGGGAGCCTGTCTTTTTTAATGTCAATGACGGTTGCATACGGACCGCAGAGTTCGTCAAATCTTCCCAGGGCGTTTATATAGATCTGTTTTGCGATTTCGAGTCCTTCGCCTCCGGCCTGCGCAAGGCCGATGACTTCTTCGAGCCAAGTTGTGCCCGCAGTCTTGATGTGGAGTCCGGCATTGTGCTTTGCAAGGGCTTTCCTGATCGGTGCGTATATGGAGAACTTATCGCTTCCGGAATGGACGCTGAGTTTGAGGTTTTCCGGAAGGCCGAATTCTTTCACGGCGAACGCAATCACTGCGAGATCCTGGTTGAATTCCTTTTCAAACTGGGTGACATTCCCTACGTAATCAACACCCTTGTTGAAGCGGCCCGTGAATTTCGGGGCGATTGTCTGTGCGGGAATCTTCTCGTCGGATATTGCGGCGAGAATGAAGAGGAGTTCGACCGGCGTCTGGGGCATGTCGGTTTCATCCATTGACACTTCGGTTACAAAATTATCCTTGCCTTTGACTGATTCGACCTTCCTGTATATTTTTCCGGCCTCCTGAACGGCAAGGAGGTATTTCCGGGCGATTTTCTCCAGAGCCTCCCCTGTGATGTCAAAGGTTTCACCGGTGCCGGGAATGTCCAGTTTCCTTGCATAGGAGCCGTGCCTGTCAACAAAAGTTTTTATGCTTTTGTCATCGGCGGACTTGCCTGTGAAGTCGGCGACGTCCAGCGTGAAAAAATTGCTTGCATCAATGAATCCGCCGACATTTTTCAGGCTGATATGGTCGGCATCTACAAAATAGGGGTTTTTCCAGCCGAGAGCTTTCACGGCGGCATCCGCCTCCCCCCTGACATCTCCCGGGGCCGTATGGATGATCTGGTGTTCGCGGTTGGATTTGTTCCAGACGGGAGCTATTTCCACTCCTGCGATTTCCGCCTTGATGAACGCCTTGAGCTGAGCTTTGCCCTGATGCGCGAACCTGTCGCCTATGCCCATAGAATACTTCGGGAGAATCATTCCAACACCTCTTAATTATTTTGAGACAACTGCAAAATCGGCGAATTCAAGATTTAAAACTGAGCCAATTTCAAAATTGACGAATTCAAGGTAGGGATGGCTCTCCGAGCCGTCCGTTCTGAGGCGGCGGTTTCGGAGAAACCGCCCTACCTTCGCCAATTTTGAAATTACCTCAACTGAGAACACGAAAACAAATCTGTTTTTATTTTACCGGAGCAACTTTTATTTTCAATGCGGTATTCAAGGATTTTTCAGTTCACCATAGCAGGGGAAATTGCAAGAGAACTGCATCCATTAATCCAGTCATCCACGGGACGGCAGTGAAAAATCATCAGAATTTTATCATAAGTGGATATTGACACGGGAAATGGCCTGTGATATACTAAACATGTTCAGTAAAAGATTTCAACACTTTGCCCGTGACGAGGGAGGAAGAGTGACCGGATGAAGAAGACCATGAAATATTCCCTTGACAAGATATCGGCCGAACTTGGCATCGGCAAGACGACCGTATCCCTCATCCTCAACGGCAAGGCCCGTAAATACGCCATAAGCAGAGCCTTGGAAAACAAGGTGAAGGACTTCTGCCGGAACGCAGGTTATTCCATAAACGTCCATGCCAGGCGCATGTTGCAGAAGCAGTCGGGAAATATCGGAGTGCTGATACCGGCATATCCTTACATCCGTCACAATCCGGACGAGAATCCGTTTTCCGATGACAATGTCACTGAAATAATCGGGGGCATTGCAAAAACAGCCCACGAGCATGGATGCAGGTTCAACGTGCAGACGATCACTCCGGAAATTTCGCTGGAATTCCTGTCGGAATGGGTGAACTCCAAGGAAGTGGATGGCATTATCCATTATGGCTTAGTGCGGAAAAGCCTCTTGAAAATGATAGTGGAGGAAAAGCTCCCCTTCATTGCCATAGGTGAAGATCCTTTCATCGGCATCCCCACCGTCTCCGCAGACGAATATTCCGGTTCGTTCCAGGTGACGGAACATCTTATCGGCAAGGGGCATAGGGATTTCCTGTATCTTTCCGGCATGAAGCTCAGCTATGTGTCGAAAGAACGTATCAGAGGGTTCTGCGACGCCTTGAAGAGGCATGGCGTAGCACATGTTCCGGACAAGTCCCTCTGTGGTGATTTCGAAGAAATCAAGGCCTACGAATTTATTAGAAAGCGCCTGGCCTCCGGGAAAATGGTGGAAACTGCAATTGTGTGCGGGAACGACTCCATGGCCATAGGTGCGATAAGAGCGCTCAAGGAAGCCGGACGGAG
>Ga0172379_10009498_pt1 | contig 11985 bp, 12 predicted proteins | sample GrowelOW334metaG_FD_119756 | JGI IMG/M metagenome (GOLD analysis project Ga0172379, IMG submission 119756) | Groundwater microbial communities from an aquifer near a municipal landfill in Southern Ontario, Canada - Groundwater well OW334 metaG | ecosystem: Environmental > Aquatic > Deep... | reverse complement strand
TTATATATGGCCCGAGAAGGTTCTTATTGGCAAAATCGGGCGCGGCATAGTATAGATGCCACTCGAAATCATCCGTTTCGGTATATAGGCTTACTGCGTAATTATTATATTCGCCGCCTAAAGCTATGCCATGGCCCACGCTGTAAGAGAAGAGCCCCGCCTTCACCCTGACCGGGACTGGGGTCAAGGGAATGTCCATCCAAAACTCGCCAAGCTCAGGTAAGTATTCGGCGTTCCTGAACGGCGCTATCTTCCCGCTAAAGGTCTCCAGCGTATTATTTATCACGGCGGGAACGTTAAAATTATATGGGCCATAGCGTTCCAATCTGAAGAAGAGCTCCGGCGGATCCTCGTCCTTACCTTTGATATCCAGGTCAAGGGTATATATGAGGCCCAAATATTGGAATCTATCGTCACGTTTTTTTGAATCGAGGTCTACTACATTGTCGATCATTATTATATCGGTGGTAACAGTCGGGCTTACGGTGAATACAGCCGATTCCGTTTCGGCAATCTTCAATTCAGCATAAGCGGATGGAACAGCGCACAAGCAGATAATGGATAGAACTGCCGGCAATGTCTTCATCCGGATACCAGCGCGCTGCATGTTCATTCTCCTCACATCCATGGCAATATTTGACATCACTATAATACTACTAAACACCTGTGATGGTTGCAAGGGAAAAAGCCTATGACCGAATATACCGATCACAGGCTTTCCGATATCAATGCATTTCAGCAGGCCTACCCACTATTTCTTCTTCCCGATCAGAAAATATAGAACCATACCTATCACGGGTAATATAAGGACGAGTAGGATCCACAGGGCCTTCTTGCCTGTGTCCATGGAGCTCTTCACCGCATCGACTATCGCAACTATATCCAATACCAATACGACGATCCCTATCAATGCACCCATAATTACCTCCTCTTTGGTTTTCGTGATAATCAAGTTATTGAGAAGACCCGCCTGATGTTTTCTGCCCTTCATTTGCCATAGTTTTAATATTTTCCATAAAAGCATTAAGGCTTGATACGGGCTGCGTCTGCCCGGGGGCTTGACTCCCTTGAGCGGCCGGCTTCGGTTCAGCCGCCTTCTTAAAAAGATCGGTAACCATCTCCTGCCCCTTCTGCATCGTGACCTTTGTGCCAATATACTGCAGGTCCGGCATGACCGATGCGCCGGCGCCGGAAGCCTTAAATGTTATAGGGAATTCTACTATGTTATCCTGTCCGGCAAGATAACGCATCTGCCCAACTGCCTTGATCATACCCTCCGACAGATCCGGCGAAAAACGTATCACACCGTTACCGGCAAGTTCTCCCTGCAGCGTAAGGTTCGCCGCGCCCTTAACTTCGGCGAGATCTGTTTCGATCTTAAGATCAGGGAGGTCCGCTACACCATCTTTTATAATGATCGACTGGCGAAAGGGCTTGAGGAGCGTATACTCTTTGTCCATTGCATCCTTGATAGGCGCAGGCAAAGATCCGCTCAGGTTCTCGACCAGCCCGGGGAACATTGCGATCGCGCCCAGGCTTTGTCTTATCAGGTTCGTGTCTAGGATAACGCCATTATCCAGAGTGAACAGCCCGCTTCCTGATAGAGACTTTAAGATCTCCTCGGAGGAAGAGCCCGACATGGTCCCATCGAACGATAGAGTAACTTTACCGTCAAGATACTGTCTTCCGCCTGCGAGTTTCGATAAGAACTCCTTCAGCGCAGATATCTCAGTATTGAGATGAAAGGCTGTTTGGGGCACAGCGAATATGTTGCTTACATCCGCAGAGCCTTTAAGCGCGGCATTGGCCAGGCGCGCTGAGAACTGATCGACTGATAACTTATCGTCCACGAGAGATGCCAAGAGGCCTATACCCTCAACAGGCTCCCTGAGAGAAGAAAGCGATATCCTGCCGTCATTAAACTTAAGATCCGCCAGGATCTTATCTATCTTACCGCCGCTGACCTGCAGCGCTTTCATATTTACTTTGAGGGCCCCCTTCATCCCTTCGCCTATCCCTATATTGCGTAAGGCGGGTACCGATACCATGAGTTCGGAGTTATTGATAGTACCAAGGTCAAGCCCGGCGCCCAAGTCCTTCACATACAAAGGCCCGGCAGCGAACCCTCCTGCAGTTCCTGAGATATCAAAATTCTGAATTTCAGAAAAAACCGACATTTTGACGGCGAACTGTACTGGGCCGTTGATGGAGATGTTCTTAATATCAGCGTCAATGGAATCTATGACTATATCGGCCGGCGGATCCATCATCATGTCCTCAAAACGAACGGCGCTATCCCTTAAAGCGGCCCTTCCTATGCTGAAATTGACCATGGCAGGAGCCGTAGAAGGTTTGGACTGAGCCGTGCCTACTACGGCCTTAGGGCTGTAGCCTCGTATTATTATTACGCCGTCTTTAGCTCTTATCAGGTGCACGCTAAGCCGGGTGATCGACGCCGAAGAGACCTTCAGCTGCATACTGAGGAGCGGCATGATCTCGAGCGACATATCGGCGTGATCAAAAGATAGCGCCGGGACCTTTTGGCCGTTCTCTTCTTCAAATATCCGGAATTTTTCTATATCCAGTAAAAGCCGCCCTTTCCACTTAAGCGAAACACGGCCTATCTCTACAGGATTGCCGACAACGGTCTCGATCTGCGATGCTATAGACCTGTTATAGCGGTTCAGGTCGAATGTAGCTAAAAAAATCGTAAAGGCGGAGATCACTGCGATCACAAGTATAAGTAATATTATTACGATCTTTTTCATAACGCCTCCCAAAAATGCAAAAACGATCGCCAATAGCCTCTCAAGCATTATTGCCTGAGAGGCTGTTGACGATCGCTAAAGAACTACTCTATGAAGAAACGTAGCTTACTGTCTCCCCGAATACAGCGTTTCGCGGTCCTGAGTTGCCTGTTCCATGTGGACCTTCCCTTCCTTCACGCTCTCCGTAGGGACTCTGTTATCCAGCACGTCTCTCCTGTGTCCCGTATCTACCATCTCTCTGGGTTCAGCCGGCGCTTTCGGTTTCTTGTAACCGCTGCACGGTGAAGAGACTGCGGCAAAGGCCACAGATGTGAAAGCTACTACCGCAATGATAGTTAAAATGACCTTACGCATATATTCCTCCTTTTATTTTAAGGCCTACCTTACTTTTATGATCGCTTCAGGACTTTCGTGTATATTCGCCTCATAATAAGCGTAAGACGAACTGCATGGAGTGCCTGAGCCATCATCAACTTTCAGTATGACTTTATATCTTCCGGGCCCTGAATATGCGTGGGGCGCTTTAGCGGTTGTGGCCGTCGAGCCATCGCCGAAATCCCACAAATATTCAAGCCTGTCACCGTCTGCATCGGACGAGAGCGTTCCGTCAAATGTAGTAGTGACGCCTACGCAACAGGCATCGCTCGGAGCGATATTTGCCACAGGTTTGGCATTAACCTTAATGGTGGTGCTTGCCTGGTCGATCGAGCATGTGGTGCCTTTACCGTCATCTACAGTTACCTTGACGGTATAGGTGCCGCCCTTCTCATATATACGGCATTCCAGCGGACCGCCTTCATAAAGCTCACCATCACCAAAATCCCATGTATATTTAAGCCTGTCGCCGTCCGGATCATTTGAGCCGGAAGCGTCGAATGTGACCTGATCGCCGACGCATATCGCATCCACTTTCTCAAGCATCGCCGTGGGAGATGAGTTCACATCCACCCTGACGCTGGACGCTGACTTGCACTGGCCGTTATCTACCGTAAGGGTAGCGTAATACTTTCCGCCTTTTTCATAGGCGTGCGATGCCCTAGCTCCGGTAGCTGTCGCGCCGTCTCCGAAGTCCCATGTATAATCCACGTTCCCGCTATCTTCCACCGACGATGCGGAACCGTCAAACTTCAGGGTGCTGCCCACGCATGCGGCCATATCTTCGCCCGCATTCGCTTGAGGAGCCCTTGACAGCGTTACGTTCACACCGCTGGAATTGCTTGCGCACGCAGTACCTGACCCGTCATCGACTATCAACGTGGCCTTATAAGCGCCGCTCTTATCGTAAGTGTGCGTCACCCTCGCTCCGGTATCGGTCGCGCCGTCGCCGAAATTCCATGTATAGGCAAGATCATCTCCGTCGGCATCGCTTCCGGAGCCCTTGAACGCTACTGTATATGGCGTACCTGGCCTAAGGCATGTCATTATGATGTCATTCCCGGCATCAGCGGTCGGGGGAGTGTTCACCTTTACGTCCAGATAAGCGCATCCGCCGCTGCACTCGGTACCCTGGTTGTCATCCACGAGCAGCTGAACTTTATACATACCGCCCTTCTCGTAGACTTTCTTTACCCTGACACCCTCAGCCGATGTGCCATCGCCAAAGGTCCAATTATATGTAAGATCCTTCCCTGATCCGCTTGTGGTAGCGCTGGCGTCAAAAGTGACTTCGCTGCCTGCGCATATTGAATCGGGTCCGTTAAAAACCGCATTTGGAGGGGTATTGACTTTTACTGTCTGGGTGGTGACGCCCATGTCACAGGGCAGCCCGGATTCGTCCGTTACGGTGAGTTTTACTATGTAGTCTCCGGCTTTCTCGTAGTGGTGGGTCACTACAGCCTTATCACTGGTATTGCCATCGCCGAAGTCCCAATGATAATTGAGCTTTTGGTTGCCCATCGCGCTGGATCTCGTGCCGTCAAATGTGTAGTCATTGCACTTGTCGCCTCCCGCGGCAACATAACTACACATCACTAGCACTGTAAGCATTGCAAACGCTAAACCTACTGCTAAACGCCTCATACAACCCATACGGCCTCCCTTCTTTAACTACTTTACGATGATTATAGAAACATAAACTACTCGAGTTAATTATAGGGAATAGATTTAACTTTTTTAGCCCAGATTTGTCAGTTTAACTCTGTTAAGATAAGATGTCAAGAGAAAAGTCAGTTTTTTTCTTTTATTACTTCTGCGCGTATCTCGAAGACTATTATACCGGATCTTTTGGAATCGGTATGCACATACGTATACCGCGTCCGCTCTCCGGGGTATCCTTTTGTCTTGAATTCCGTATATATAGGCACCTTTTCTCCCGGCTGGATCACGTCTTTCTCCACAGTAGACACAGCGCAAGCGCAGGAAGTGTTTATCTGTTTTATCTTAAAAGGGTCTTTGGTGTCATTTACGATCAAAAACCTGTGTTTAAGCACTGCCCCCTCTTTGACCTTTCCAAAATCCCAATAAAACGGGTCATTAGGGCGTTTTGGAGTGGGCGGCGATGAGATCGTCTTAGGTTCCAGCTTAGAACCTATCTTTTTAACAGGAGCGTCCCCTTCCGCAAAGACGAGACTTGCCCCAAGCGCAAGGAATAGCAGCGCCAGGAGTACCTTTACCATAAAAAAGTACTTCTTGAATATAGAGGCAAAGGCTTGCGAAGAGACTCCGGCTAGCGCTAACAGGAAGATGGCTATCAAGGGCAATATAAACATAATATTATAGGTAAGGAGGTAGAATAGGGCCTGCAATTTATATGATGCTGTCTTCAGGACAAATATGATGGTAGGCAGGTACAACTGCCCTGTACAGACCGATTCAAGTATGGATATCGAAAATCCGATCGCCAAGGATGCAAGGAATATCCTTAAGACACTTCTTCCGGCATCCGGGCTGCCATGCGCCCTATAGCCGTCACCCACCAGCTTGTGAATGCGCTCTTTAATGCGTCCGGGAAGCTTCAATATAGAATCTTCCGGGCGCCTGGTCTTTAAGAATACGAATGCGTCATAAAGCGAGATCGCGCCGAGCAGAACGCTCAGGGCGCCGACTATTACGGTCACTATCCCAGTTACAGCTCGGTAACCTTTAAGCGCATGTAACGACCCGAACAGGCCCAGGCCTATGGCAAGATACGTAAAGAACGACGCCAATATAAATGCGCACCCTGCCGCGATGACAGCCTTTTTACTGTATCTCTGCACTGAAATGAACGATATAAAGAATACCAGTACGGTGAAGGAGCAGGGGTTTATTCCATCCACGAACCCTGCGGCTAGTATGGCGGGTAAAGTGAAAGTCTTGAACTTTTCTGCGGGGTCGATCGGCTCAGACGCAGCAGGAGCCGCTCCGGCTCCTTTCATTGAAGAAGATATGAACGAAGCTATCTTTTCGTATGGATCGCCGCTTTCAAGGTCCCTTCTATCGATAAAAAATCCATTGAGGAACAGCACGGGGAATACGACTTTTTCATCCTGTGAGTATTTGCTTTTAAGCTCAAAAAGGGATTTGTAGTTTTCGATGTCGCCTATCTCTTTATATAACACCCGAAGATCATCCTTAAAACGATCTTCGAGGCGCGGCATGACATTTTCTTTTATCTCGATACATTTATCGCAGGTAAGCGAATAGAAATATATAAGCTCCCCAGTATCCGCCTCTTCGGCGCAATATGCCGGCAATGCAAGTGCCATCAGAAACCAGAGCGCGATAAGGATCTTTTTTATCATCCACGGCCTCCTGAATAAACGCCTCTTCTATTAGCTACATCCTACAACGGCTTCGAAATAGAAACAATAAAATTTTAACAGCAAAAAGCCTATGACCGGGCTGGCCATAGGCTTTGGATCGATGCTCCGTAAAGCTTGTGCAGTTATAACTAAAAACGATCCTGCACAGTTTTCCAATCGATATTTTTGAAGAATGCTTCGATATATTTTGCCCTGTCCAGCCGATAGTCGGTCATATAAGCATGTTCGAACACATCCATTACCAGTATCGGCTTAGCCGCTACAATATTCCCTTTATCGTGTTCGTCTACCCATGTATTTATAAGTTTTCCGGTCCGTGGTTCCCAATAAAGGACAGCCCATCCTATTCCGCGCATCGAACCCGTGGAAATAAAATCTTCTTTCCACCTGTCAAAAGTCCCGAACTCTTCGGCTATTTTTTTATAAAGGGCGCTTTTTACATCAACAGGCTCTTTACCGCCCATGTTTTCGAAATAATACTCATGAAGCAGCATTCCGTCAAACTCCCAGCTCAACCTGCGCTCTAATTCCGCATATTCGACCGTCCTGGACCTGTTTTCGGAAAGCATGGCATCGAGCCTGTCAAGAATGGCATTTGTATTTTTCACATAACCCTGATAAAGCTTAAAATGATCGTTTAACAAAGTATCGCTGAAACCGTGCATACCGATCAGGTGAGAAAAGTCTTTTGCCTGCATTGAAGCCGCAGGAAGAGCGGATTCCGTCTGGGGTTTCTCTTCCGCCTGCGTAATGACTGCAAACGTTAATAGTGCCGATCCTAGTAAGACGACCAGCGTATATATAACTCTTTTCATGTCGTACCTCCATTCTGGCTAGCATCCCGGGCCTGTCCCCCATTATATCCTAAACCTGTCCCTTTTGATAAAATATTTGCAGCAATTTTCAATTTTATGGAATTTTTACAGCAAAAAGCCCATAGCCGGGTCGGCTATAGGTTTAGGAGTGTTTCGGGTGCTACAATGTAGTCTAAGGTCCTTCGGCACTTGAAGGCCTCTCGACTCTTAGACGCGGTTTAAGGTCCTTCAGCGCCTACAATGCTCCCGTTGGTCGCATTGTTTAACGGCGCTTCAGGATCAACTTTTCTTCAAAAAGTTGGGGTGGATGACGGGATTTGAACCCGCGACGTCTTGAGCCACAGTCAAGTGCTCTAGCCAAGCTGAGCTACATCCACCACGCGCTAAATTTTTTAGTGCCGTCATTATAACACAACGAAAATTACTTTTGAAGTTCTTTTACTGCAGAGCGAACGGCCTTGACGACGTCCTTTATGGCGCCTTTTACAGCCGCGACAGGAGGCTTTCCGAACTCGACACTCTTCGGCTGTATGCCCAATATCAGTATTTTGGATTTAAATGACTTGAAAAAGTATTCGACCAGTATCTTTGCCGGCAGCTTATGGGTCGAGAACGAAACGCCGCCTCCAACCTCTTCAGGATCGAGCAGGAGGATGGTGCCCGGCTTCTCTTTCATCTCTACGGTGTCTACTATCATCAGATGGGTAGGTTCGAATTTCTTTATTTCACCGGTCAGGTTCTCAGGCGCGGTCGCGCCTATAAATACCTTAAAAGTTGGAAGCCTTTTTATCTTCTTAAAGCTCTTTTCGAGTTCGGCGGCTACTATTACGCCCGAAGCATCATCGCCCCTGAATTCGGAACCGATGCCGAGAAGGGCGATCCTTTCCGCTCCCTCAAGTCTTGCTTTCAGCGCCTTTTTGAGGTTCGCCATGGAATGTCACCTTGAGTTTTTCGCGATCGAGCGACGCAAGTTCGAACTCTTTGGTCGATTCGAGGGCCTTCTTCATACAGGAATCTACGCATTGTGCGCAGTATATACACCTACCAAGGTCTATGTCGCATTCAAACTGCTTCTCCCCTACTTTTCTTATATTTATCGCATTGGAGGGACAGTCTCTCATACAGAGCTTGCAGCCTATGCATTTCCCGGGATAGAATACCAGTTTCCCCCTGAATTTGTCCGGCATCACAGCTTTTTTGAAAGGATATGCGGTAGTGGCCGGCTTCTTAAAAAGCGTTTCGAGGACCAATTTTATCATCTTTCCCGGTCTTATCATCTTACTATCAATCCTTTCACGATGAGGTTTATCAGAAGCTGCACAAAAGCCGCTGGCGCAAGATATTTCCAGCAAAAATTTATCATCTGGTCTATACGAAGCCTGGCGAATACGGTCCTAAAAAGAGCGAGAGCCGCTACGACCAACAGGACCTTCGCTATATAAAAGAAGAACCCGAGAGCGGGCCAGACATTCAGTCCGAAAGGCATAAAGACCGCGGCCATGAGAGAAGCGCCTACGATGACTTCGATATCTATAGCGGCCCTGAAAAATCCCAGGAGCCTTCCGCTATATTCGGTGAACGTGCCTCCTACTATCTCGGTCTCAGCTTCAGGTATATCAAAAGGCACTTTTTCAAGTTTTCCTAAGAGCGCTACAAGTCCTATCGCAAAACCAAGCATGTTGAAGACGCAATAGAATGGATGTTTGGAATAGAATACCGCCATCTCGCTCAAGCTCCATGTATTAGCCATGAGCGCCGGCCCTAAGATACTCATAAATAGCGGGACCTCGTAAGCGAAGAGCTGCGTAATGGCCCGCATCGCCCCGATCCTTGAATATAGAGAAGTAGAATACCAGCCACCGAGGAAGAATGTCAGCGTAGGTATGGTGAGCAGGTACAGAACTACGATAGAATCGCCTGTAAAAGAAAATATCGCTTTTTCTCCCCATAGCGGTATGTAAAAGAATGCTGTCACGGTGGCGGTCATAGCCAGGATCGGCATCGCTTTGAATATCCTGGGATTCGCTTCACACGGTATTATATCTTCCTTCGCCATAAGCTTTATAAGATCGGCGACAGGCTGGAACCACGGGGGACCCTGCCTATTCTGGAGCCTTGCGTAAATGCGCCTGTCAAAAAACTCAGCCGCAAGCCCGAATACCAGAAGGAAAACGAACCCCGGGAATATTAAAATTGAGAATAAAGATCCGGCCATGATATTATTTTACCGCCTTTTTAAATTTTTCATTTACCTTTGAGAAGTCGATACCTTTACGGCGATACCACTCTATGCTGTATGTATGCAGGTCTTCCCACTTCATCATATTGGCCCGTTTCTGGCCGTCATTTCTCACTGATATCATCCTGTCCGTGCAGGAAAAACACGGGTCGATGGCCGCTATGACTATCGGCAGGTCCGCCAGCTGTCTATCCTCGAGCATCTTCGCGACCGTCTGGATATTCGCGAGAGTCGGCGCCCTCACTTTTACTCTTTCAGGTTTCTCGGTGCCGTTAGCTTTTACATAATGGACATCCTCGCCCCTCGGAGCTTCGTAACGGCTTACAGCTTCTCCGGCCGGTATCTTGCGCGGCGCTTTTACGGCTATAGGCCCGTCCGGGATCTTCTTCACTATCTGTCTTATGATCTTGTATGCTTCTAAAAGCTCTCCCATACGGACTATGGTCCTGCCATAAACGTCATTATGGCTGTCCGTTACCACCTTAAAATCCAATTCGGCATATACTGCATACGGGTCATCTTTCCTGACGTCCCTCTTTACATTGGATGCGCGGGCTGTTGGGCCTACGGCTCCAAGCCTGATCGCATCATCGTGAGAAAGGACCCCCACTCCGGAAAGCCTCTCGATAACGGTAGTCTCTTTTGTGGCTATATCGATATAATATTTTGTCCTGTCCTCGAGGGTATCGACCGCTTTTGCTATCTGCTTCAGCTGGTCGGCGTCTATATCCCTTCTTACACCGCCAATGGTATTAACTCCGTAGTTCACACGGTTACCGGTAAGCATGGCAAGTATATCCATTACGACTTCGCGGTCACGCCAGCTGTACATAAGAAGGGTATCGAACCCGATCTCGTGCCCTGCCACGCCCAACCACAGAAGGTGGCTGTGGATCCTTTCAAGCTCCCCTATAAGGGTTCTTATATAGAGCCCTCTCTTGGGAACTTCAAGCCCGGCTATATCCTCTACCGCCTGTACAAAAGCGCTGGAATGAGAATGCGAACATATACCGCATATGCGCTCCGTCAGATAGATGTCCTGTATATAAGTCCTCTCCTCGCATGCTTTCTCGATGCCGCGGTGATTGTAACCAAGACGGGCGCTGAACTCCATTATTCTCTCCCCGCTCAATACGACCTGAAAACTTTCCGGTTCTTTGAGCGCAGGGTGCTGGGGGCCTATAGGGATTATGACTTTACGCATTTTGTTTCGCCTCCGTTCCTTTTGATGGGGTCTTCCAATCTTTGCGAAGCGGGTATTGGTCCTGGGGCCACTCATCCGGCAAAGGGTAACGCTTACCCGGCGCGAGCCCCTCTACCTTTGCCCCTAAAAGGTCCATCACTTCTCTTTCGTATATATCTGCCGCGAAAAAATAAGGCGTTATGGTCTTTATGACCGGGTTCTCTTTAGGCACGCTCCTCTTGATGTTAAGCACCGTGCCGTCTTCCCGCGCGATATGATATATAAAACTTAAAACCTGTCCTTCATCGAGCCCGGTAATGGTACAGAGAATGCAGAAATGCATATTCTTCACCGCGTAATCGAATACTTCGGCGAATTTTTCAGGGCCGACCTCTGTATATATGCGCCTTGCCCTCTGCACGCGCACCTTACTCTCTAGAAAAGGGAATTTTTTGATAAGCTCAGCCTGTATCGCCGCTTCTTCAGCCATTTTTTTTCTTGTCCTTCTTTGCCGCCTTCGTCTCTTTTTCTTCAAGGCTCGACAAAAGCTTCACAATGCCATCTATGATAGCTTTCGGACTTGCAGGACATCCCGGTATATATGCCGACACCGGTATGACCGCATCGACACCTGACTCTACGTTATAGCAGCCGTCGAAAACGCCGCCTGAACAGGCGCACGTTCCGACTACAACGACGAATTTCGGCGAAGCCATCTGGTCGTATATCCTTTTTAAACGGGGCGTGATCTGCTTCGTTACAGGACCGGAGCATACGATCACATCTGCATGTCTCGGAGTGCCTTTAAGCAATACACCGAAGCGCTCAAGGTCGTAACGCGGCGTCAATGCCGCTATGATCTCTATATCGCAGGCATTACATGCCCCGGTGTTAAAATGTATTATCCACGGGGATTTCATCCTTGCCCAATTTATCGTCTTACTTATAAAACTCATCTCTATCCTATCCCCTGAATAGTATGTATAGGCCCGTACACGCGCCTATGATATATATCACCGCTATAGAAAATATGCTGGTCGTCTCAGCCGGGACCGTCGTCACTATAAGGGCTACAACATGCAGTATAGTAAAGAAGAAAGCGAACGGGAAGAACTGGGTATAATCGGGCTGGATCCTGGCATCCGGTATGTCCTCACCGCAGCCGTATGACTTGCCGATATCCGCGGGGTCTTCTTTAGGCTTGAACGCTATCTTTGACAAGAACGCCGAAATGACG
>Ga0172379_10009497_pt1 | contig 11986 bp, 11 predicted proteins | sample GrowelOW334metaG_FD_119756 | JGI IMG/M metagenome (GOLD analysis project Ga0172379, IMG submission 119756) | Groundwater microbial communities from an aquifer near a municipal landfill in Southern Ontario, Canada - Groundwater well OW334 metaG | ecosystem: Environmental > Aquatic > Deep... | reverse complement strand
TTTTAGTTTATTGGGTTTAGGCACTTTGATTTTACTTATATTAGGAATTGTTAATGCGGTTAAGGGTTTAAAAACGCCATTACCGGTTATTGGCGGTTTTGCTAGTATATTCAAGTTTTAAAGAAATAAAAAAATCGCTCCTTTGTTTGGGGCGATTTTTTGTTTTGTTTTTTATTTTTTGTCCTCGCCGCCATCCCCTCACCCCAACCCTCTCCCGCCGAGAGGGAGTTTAATTTATTGGTGTAGATAATTTTTAATGGATTCAATAACTTGTTCCAGTTTATTTAAAACTTCGGAATTTTTGAATCTTATTATTTTATATCCCAGATTTTCTAAATTTTTACTTCTAACCAAGCCGTTAACTTCAATATCTTTTGCTTCGTGAATACTGCCGTCTATTTCGATGATTATTTTTTTACTTCGACAACAAAAATCGACAATATAAGTATCGATACCAAATTGTCGATAAAATTTAAAACCGGTTTGCTTGTCTCGTAAATATTGCCAAAGCAGACCTTCGGCGTCGGTTTGGTTTTTTCTTAATGATCGTCTTAATTCTTTTAATTTTATTGAATTAAGATTTGATGGAACCGAACTGTCCATAAAAAAGTAGACCTCCCTCTCGGCGGGAGAGGGTTGGGGTGAGGGGTTTACAAAAAACAACGGTAAGGGGTGAGGGGTTTAGAGTTGATCCACCAACACCACCACACTAAACACCCCAAAGAAAATAAAAATTATTCCCAGTAAAATTTTTCGCCACAATTTCGGTTGAAAAATTTTCGGTAACTCTCGACGATTCAAAATTGAAACCAGTCCGATGTGAACAAACATAGCCACGGCATTCAAACAAGCACCGAGAATGATTAAGGTTTTTGGTTCAGACAAACCGCAGAGAAAGAGAATTATGCCAAAAGCGATTTGCGTCCACAAAAATGAATAATAGATTTTTCCCAGTCCGATTTTTTCGGTCTTTTTTCTTTTCATTATCATGAGCGCCGCGTTTTCGGCCATGATTCTGGAAGTTGAATCCATGACCCCGAGTTGAGTTTGAAAAAGCATGATAGAAATTACGACTAGAAAAATTACCCCGATGCTCGAGCCTAGAATTTTGCCAATCGCCGCGCCTTCGTTGATAACAAAATTTATACCTTGAACATTTTCCGGATTGCCAAAAACTGTGGAAAAAGATAAAAGCATTAAAAGTGAAATCGAAAGCGCGCCGATAAACCAAAAAACCAATGCGTGTTCGAGTGAGACTTTTTTCCACCAAGCTTTAAAGTTTTTTTCGGCCGTGGCGTTCATCTCAAAATTTTCACCAGTCAATTTAATTTCTTGTTGGTGGCCGCTTTTAAAAAGTCCGGCGATTTTTTGGGCGTATTTGCCCATGCCGTAGCCCTTTTCTTTGATGTAAATCGATTGAGTCAGATTAAGATTTCCGCCAGCGCCAGAATAAGCAAAAGCTCCGAGAAAAGTAGCTAGAGCGATGCCGACCGGCAGAAAAGTGTACCCTTCGCCGTGTCCAACCAATCCTTGAGCCAAAGCCAACCAATCAACCGAGTGACTTAAAATAATCGCCAGCAGAAAAATAAATGGTACGCCGATTAAGATGATGGTTTTGGTTAATTTTTCCATCAGGCCATAAACAGTTTTTCCACAACTTAGAATTAAACCAATCAAAAGCAAGAAGCCAATGGCCACCCAGACGAAATTTGTAATCCCAAAAATTGAAGCAAAAACTTTGGCTGAAGCGGCAATAATTCCCGGAAGTCCAAAACCAGCAAAGGTTGAAACAATAAACCAAATCGGCGCCAAGCGCCAAAATTTATGAATACCAACAAAAACACTTTCGCCTTTTACCAAAGCATAGCGCTCAATTTCCATGTTAATGAAATATTGAAAGGTAATGCCGAGCAGTGCACCCCAAGCAATTCCCAGACCATAGTTTGAAACTAGGTATGGCCAAAGAATAACTTCGCCAGAACCAAGACCAAGCGCCAAAATTACAAAACTCGGTCCGATTAATTTTTTGAATGGCAGCGGAGCAGGGAATGGGTGAAGGTTTTCTTTAGACATATTTTATAATTTTAATTATATCAGAAAATTGAGTAATTTTGTTATGCCTAGTCAGTTTTTTGTTTATTGTTTATACTAAAGGGGTTAAATTAATTTAATTCATTTTCGTTAAAAAAGTATGCCTGATAAATTTACCGAAACAAAAACCGTGGGTTTAGGTAACCGCATGGTCGATTCGGTCAAAAATGTTTTTGTTGGTCTTTTAATGTTTGTGGCCTCGTTTGGCCTTCTTTATTGGAACGAAGGCCGAGCTGATCTTTCATTGATTGCCAAACAAGCGGTCGAAATTTCTTCCGAAACCGCCAATACCAACGCCGAGCTTGAAGGTAAGTTGATTTCAACTACCGGCGATGTTAAAACTGAAGAAACTGTTGGTGATGAATTGTTTTTGTATCCAGGGGATTATCTGGCAGTTGAAAGAAATGTTGAAATGTACGCTTGGATTGAAGACACCGAAGAAAAAGAAAACACCAATCTTGGCGGTTCACAGACAACTGAAACCACTTATACTTATCGTAAAGACTGGGTGGCTGACCCAAAACCATCATCAAGTTTCAAATATCCTGAAGAACACGGAAATCCGGAATTATATTATGAAAATGGAACTTACACGGTTTCTGAAGCTGCGGTTGGTGTTTATTCGTTTGACGCTTCTAAAATCACTTTGCCGGAATTTTCTGATTTGAGCCTAAAAGAAGACATGATTTTTATTGAAGTCGGTACTGGTGTTTTGGCCAATAGTCAGTATATTTTCTTGCCTTACACTTCTGGCGGTTCGCTAACTGCGCCAAAAGTTGGTGATGTTCGTGTTAGTTACAAAGTTTTAGAACCCGGATTTTCCGGCACGGTTTTTGGAAAATTAGACGGTTCAGAAATTTTGCCATCTGTTGATAAGGATAATAATGAACTCTTCAGACTTTTTGCTGGCACGAGAGACGAAGCCGTAGCTACTCTTCACGAAGAATTTGTCATGATGTTGTGGCTCTTCCGTGTTTTAGGCTTTTTGCTTATGTGGATGGGTTTAACCGCTTTGTTTGGACCGTTTACTACCCTACTTGATATTTTGCCAATTCTTGGCAGTTTGGGTCGCGGTGTGGTTGGCGCAGTTATGTTCGTGGTGGCTTTTGTCTTGTCAATTATTACCATTTTAGTTTCCATGATTTTGCATAATATTGTGGCACTGATTGTACTTTTGGCTTTGTCACTGGTTGGGATTGGTTTTGCTGTGAATATTTTGCGGAAGAAGTTGAAGGAAAAACAGGCTGGTGGCGGTTTGAGCGGCGGAATAGGCGGAATGGTTAATAAAGTGCTTGGAAAATAAATTAAAACAAAATAACAAAAACAACCATCAAATAAGATGGTTGTTTTTGGTTCCCAATAGTTGACACATTCAGAACTCTTGATTGGCAGAAAATTCAGCAAGATTTCGAGTTTAGTGGAATACTCAACATTATGGAGAGGAAGGAAATGGTGAGTTATAACGCATTATAAGTCAAAAAAAGGATTTTGTTGACGCCTAAACGATTTTTTATTAAACTATCAGTATCTTAACTCAAATAATTTTAAAAAAAATTATGTCTGGAGAAAATTTGCCTAGCGGTTTAGGTGTAGAAAATTTACCAGTTACTGAACACAGAACGCCTACCATCGAGAATATTATTGATTGTCTTGAAGGCAATCTTGGCGACGAAAATTTTACAAGTCAGGAAGATGAACAAGAAGCAATGCAACAAAAGGCCGATGCGGTTTCCAGTCTCGAACAAGGTGACCCTACTGTTGCTCGTATACTTTTAGAGAGTGCCGTACTTTTTGCTAAAGCGGCTCTAACTCCCAGAAGTTTGGAAGATGATTTCGGGGAAGGAGAAAGTTATCAAAAAAAGAGAGGTCGTGAGATAAGAGAAGCCAGATTAAAACAATTTGAAGAATCTTTGCAAGCTCTAAATAGTCTTTTCCCAGAAAAATAATTTTTAAAACAAAAAAAACCTAAGGTTTCGCAACCTTGGGTTTTATTTTTCTAAAAAACGACAAACTCCCATAAAAATCCGCCCACAATCCAAAAAACCAAAAAATTACCCAACTCCCCAATATCCAAAACTGCTAGGTAACGAAATAAGCCCTCTATACGGGTTAGGATTTTGAAAAAACCATAAAATAAGGTCTTTTCAGGTTTTAAAAACGCCTTTCAAAATTAAAAAAAGCAGTAATCCTTATAATACGGATGATACTAGAAGGAGACAGTAAGAGAAAGTCAAAGACAGTCTATTACACCCAGACAGTATCAATACCGAGGTTTTTTACAGGTGTTTTAACCTAAAAAAACAGTAATCCTTATAATCCTATGTATAACATAAGAAGGCATATGAGTAATCCTATAGGAGTGTTCATATCAATCTTAGACAGGGTTAAATAAGAGTTTTCTCAACTGTATAGGCAATAAAGGGAAAAAATTGAAAAATTTAAAAGAAAACTTTAATTTTGCTCGGCGTGGAGGTAACGCCTCGCAAAAGTAAAGTTATAATGGGTTATAAGTTAAGGGTGTTTCTTTAGATGTGTAAAAAAATCGTAGTATGGAATTTTTTCTATAAAAATGGTAACATTTTAGCAAGAAATTTATATGAGCTTATATTCACAGGAAAATGTGGATTATAAAGACGGTCTGATTATTTAATAACACATATGGGGAAAAACCATTTGGATTTCGGAACCAAATTACTAGATGAAATTCGTGATTTTATTCTTACGAAAATTGAGGATGGTTTTAAAAAAGAAAAGAAACCTGATAGTAGTTTTGTGACAACTGTCGATACTGGTGTTGAAGACATTATGCGAGAGAGGATTCATGCCATTTACCCCAGTCATGGAATTATTGGCGAGGAAGGTGGTGCTTTTCAACCGAACGCTGAATTCATTTGGTATCTTGATCCAATCGATGGTACAGCCGAATTTGTTAACAGGTTACCAATCTATGGAGTATTACTTTCTCTCTATCATGGTGGTCGACCAATTTTAGGAATGATTGACCACCCATCGTTAGGAATACGACTGTATGCTCAAGCAGGCGGGGGTTCATTCATCAACAACATGCCGATTAGAATTAATAACAATAATCATAAATCAATCCAAGAAGAGATTATTGCGATTGGTCCAAGAATTATGTTCGAAAAGCAAAACGCGAGTCAGGTGTACGACATGCTTAAGAAAATTTTTCCAAAAACCGAGGAAATAAAAAATTGTCATTGGCATACCCGTTTCTTTCAAGGTGAATTCGCGGCTGTTGTAGACTATGGTCTCCGTTCGTGGGACATTTCTCCCATTCAACTTCTTGTTGAGGAGGCAGGTGGAAAATTCATTGAAATGGAAAATCGCACGATTGATGGTAAAGACAGACACGCGATTATTTTCGGAAAACCAGACACGGTAGATTGGATTGTGGATTTCCTTCAAAAAAGTATCAAGCGCTTTGGAATAAGTATGAGGAAGAAAACGGCCAACAGACTGAAGAAGCAAAAAAAATACCTTAAAGACATGGATGGACGCGGATAAGGAAGAAGAAAGAGACACGGGTGTTAAAGATTTGCTTGGTGAGCAAGAGATTCAGCGCCAAAACGATTTGGTGTCTGAACATAAAGAAAATATACAAAATCGCGGATAGAGTAGGTAAAGGTACTTCGAAAAATATCACCGTAAAACAAAATGACTCTTTTAAGGGTCGTTTTGTTTTGTGGAAACTCTACATGTCCAAAGAGAATATGAAGAGGATACGATAAGAGGTCATTGAAACTAACATACCCACGCGATTGAGCACACCCTTGCTCTCGTGTCGGGTGTGCTCTTTTTTTAAAAAAAATTACGCTGATACCACTGTCAAGTGCCGATTGTGGATAAAAAAGACGAGAATTTCTTAAGGAATTCGATTTTTTCAGTTTCAAAAAAGTTATCCCCTTCCATTCCATTCCCCAACCTTTTACACTACTGCCAGTCCTGTCAGTACCGCATTAGCCAGTCACTAAGCAGGTTAAGTGTTAATTTACCCACTGAGGGTTTTTACTTTAACCTACGGGCTTACAGGGCTCCAAAAACGACACACATGGATTTACGTCTAAACTTAAGTAAGTGTTTGAACATTTGGTAAAAAGTTATTTTACAATTTTGATATATCGCTTAAAAAACGGTATGCGTTCTGATTAGCTTGACCGCTAGACGCCTTACAATACGATGGCAATTTTATATTTTATTTTGCCATGTTGTTGTAAGGCGTCTTTTTTTTCGAAATTTTTATGCCAGAAAAAAATTGGCAAACTCAAAAAGAAGAAAAAAACGATTGTTCTGATAACCTCGAAAACCTGTTCGAGCTTCTTTTGAATATAGATTTAAAAATCAACCCACAAAATTATAGTACTCAAACCATATGATAGACACTTTAATTATCAGACTTCCACTAAAAAAGCTCACGGATTTAAAAACCGTCGATACTTATTGGCGGTCTTCAATTTCAAAAAATTACGAAAAACTTATCAGAGATTTTTATGGCAAACCGCCAAGATTGTATCTCCCAAAAGTTTCAGTTTTTCTGGCTAGACAAAAATATGTAAAAAGTTTTGTTCAAATGGAATTTTCGGCTACAAAAATTGTTTTTAATAACAACCTTGAAGAATTTGAAGACACCGACCTTGAAAAACTTTTGGAAAAACTTCAAGAAAAATTAAACCGAATGGGATTATCGGTGGAAAAAGAAGATTTAAAAAACGCCGAGGTCAACGCTGTTCATTTTTCCAAGAATTTAAGACTTGAAAGCGGTTACACTTCTTCGGGGGTTATCTCGGAAATAAACAAAGTTGCCCCAAGAACGAGTTTTGATATGTCCAAGGTCAAATATGACGGCGGTGGAGAATCGGTTTGTCTTCATTCCAATAGCCACGAATTTATCATTTACGACAAAATAGCCGACTTAACCAAACCGAAGTCACTAGCCATAGATAAATTGAAGATTGAGGGTAAAAAAGATTTGAAAGAAAGTTTTAAAGGGGTTGAGGTTTTGAGATTGGAAGCAAGACTTAATAAACCCAAAAAGAAAAAAGAGACCTTAAAAAAGTTCGGCATTGAAACCCAAACTTTAAAAAATGTTTTCAGCAAAGAATTAAGCCGAAAAATCCTTATCGACTACTGGGAAAATGAAATCAAAAAATATGCCTCGGGACTTTTAATGATTGAACAAACGCCGACAAACATTTTTCAGACCTTAAAAATAAATGGAATAAAACCGAGAAAAGCAATTTTTATGACCGGCATTGTCTTTATGGCCAGAGACAAAAACCTGCGAGAAATAAAATCCGACTTTCCGGGAAGAAAATGGTCAGACCTTAAAAAAGACTTGAAAATCGCCGACGATATTTTATCTAAAGGAAAAATCAGAAACTGGGTCAAACAAATCGACAACGGACTGAATAAATTCGAGACCTTCACCATTGCTATGACGAAGCCACCGTAACGGTTATTTAAACGGCTGGTTGTCTAAAAATAGGAAAGACACTAGCTTAAAGCAAAGTTATTAAAAAATGTAATCTTAAAAATTTATGTCAAACAAAAACAATACAGACGGTGAAAAAAAGATTGAAATTGAAGAAAATTTTAGAAACGCTATTGCCGAAAATCTTAAACGGGCTTTCGAGGCCTGCCGAGAAAAAGAAAGCCAACAAGGTTAAGTACAAATCAATTTTTATAAAAATTTAAAATTTAATCCTATGTCTTACAATAATCAAAACAAAGAAGTTAAAGCCATCGCGGTAGCCAGAGTATCTACTACCGAGCAAGAAGAAGCGGGCAATTCGTTAATCGCCCAAATGGACAGAATCGACAGATACTGTCAGAAGAACGAGATTAAAATTATCAAGAGATTCGAAATTACAGAAAGTGCCTATAAGGACAAAAGAGACGAATTCGATAAATTTCTTGATTTTCTTAATGAACAAAAACACAAAGTAATTGTTTGTCTCGACAAAATTGACAGACTATCAAGAAACGTATTCGATAAAAGAATTGCCAAACTTAATCAAAAAGCCCTTAGTGGAGAAATCGAAATCCACTTTGTTTCAGATGGTCAGAAGATACATTCTGGTCTATCGGCAGTGGAGAAATTTCAGTTTCAATCAAGTCTAGGATTGGCTGGATATTACTCAGACGCCATTAGTGACAATGTTAAACGAGCATTTGAAAAACTCCGTGGAGACGGCGTTTGGCTCAGCAAGGCACGATTCGGTTATCTTAATATCCAGCCCAAGGATGAGAAAACTAAGAAAGTAACCAAAGATATCATTCCCGACCCAAACATCGCCCCTTTGATTGTTAAGCTTTTTAAACTGTATGCCACTGGCAATTATTCACTAGAGACCATTAACGATGAAATGTTTATTTTAGGCCTCAAGAACTCCCAAGGTTTACGCCTACCCAGAGCCAGTATAGAAAATATGTTAAAAGATACTTTCTACTACGGCGTGGCCAAATCAAAAAAGCACGGGCCATATCCTCATCGATACGAACCGTTGATTTCTAAAGAACTTTTTGACAAGTGTCAGGAGGTGCTGGAAAACAAACGCAGTAGACCGAAAAACAAGTTTGATACCAAAGATTATGTCTTTCGAGGTTTACTGACTTGTAAAAACTGCGGGTGTGCCATTTCACCCGAAACAAAAATCAAAAAGAGCGGGAAGAAATATGTTTACTATTCCTGCACTAACGCTAAAAAGATTTGTAAAAGGCAATATGTCAACGAAAGCGTCCTTTTAGAACAAGTCTGTGGCACATTAGACCGTCTCCAGAACATTCCAGAAGAACGGCTTAAAACTTTGGTGACCAACCTCAACAAATCGGTTAAAAACGAACTAGCCATTAACCGACGGCAAGTAAATAGGGTTATTGAAGAACTGCAGACAGCTGAAAAAAGAAAAAGCAATTTAATCGAGGCCTTAATCAGCGATAGTATTACTAAGAAGGACTACGACAAAAAACACGCAGAGATAGAAGACCAACTTCAAAAGCTCAATACAGAGCTTGCTCGCTACACTCAGACGGGTTTTAACCGTGAAATCACCGTAAACACCGTATTATCGTTAGCTAAACGGTCGAGGCAGATATTCGAGGGTTCTGAAACAAAACAAAAAAGAGATATTCTCTCTTTTCTATTTCAGAACTCCGAGCTAGATGGCGAAATCATCGATATTCATTTGCGAAATCCGTTTAATTTCCTGCTGCAGTACATAGGTACTCCAGCCTGGTTCCGAGACGTGGATTCGAACCACGATTCACGGCTTCAAAGGCCGCTGTCCTGCCATTAGACGATCTCGGAGTATCTTTTTCTGACGCCAATAGAATAGCTGATTTTATTTTTTTTGGCAATAGTTTGAGTAACTTGATAAAAGGAGTTATGCTGGTTATTAATCTATGAAAACCATTTTATCCAACCTTCGTCGTGACCTCAAAAACAACGTCGATAAAAAATATCTTAAAACTTCTTTTGGTTTTTTCAAAGAAGAAATTAAATGTTTTGGCGTGCGTAGTAAAATAACCGATGCGCTGGCCAAGAAATATTTTTTGAAAATTAAAGATTTAAGTAAAAAAGAAATCTTCGTCCTTTGCGAAGATCTTTTGATATCCGGCACTAACGAGGAGGAGAAGATAGCTTTTGACTGGGTTTATTGTTTAAAGAAAAATTTTGTGCCGGCGGACTTTTTGGTTTTTGAAAAGTGGCTGAAAAGGTATATTACCAACTGGGGCAGCTGCGATGATTTTTGTACGCATGCTTTTGGTGAATTTATTTTTAATCATCCAAATTTTTTACCCCAAGTTTTCAAATGGACAAAATCAAAAAACCGTTGGGAACGGCGAGCTTCGGCGGTGGTTTTAATTTTCGGCGTTCGGCGAGGAAAATTTTTGTCTGAGATTTTTAAGACGTCAAGCGTCTTAATAAAAGACGAAGACGATTTGGTTCGCAAAGCGTATGGTTGGGCGCTAAAGGAAGCCACAAAAATGTTCCCCAAAGAAATTTTTGCTTTCGTAATGAAAAACAAAAACCAAATGCCTCGCGTAGCTTTGCGTTATGCGATTGAAAAATTACCAGTGGAAATGAAAAGGGAGGCGATGAAAAAATAAAGACCTGCACCGAGAGGGTGGTGCAGGCGGCCGAGGGTGGCACGACGGTTCTAGTCGATGGAGAGCGCGGCTTTGCGGTTTGTGAATTCGGTGTGAAGTTCGCTCATGATTTGCGCTCGTTTTTTGTCGATACTTGCGTCGTCGACGCCTTCGTCCTGGTATCTGGCCAGAAGAGCGATATTGAGATCGTGGTCGGTCAGACGGGCACGCTTCAGAGCGGCTTCATACCGACTTTTTTGAGATGGTTCGATGGCCGCTTTGCACCACTCGACCACGAAGGCCGTCGATTCTTCGACTGTGAGTTCGGCTAGGAAGGAGGCGGTGCGATCGAAGATATTGAGGGCGCCTTCTTGAGGCACGGCATTGGTGTTGATGACAGCAAAGGTTCGGCCATCTTTTGTGACGACATCGGCGAGGTAGCTCGAAACTTTCCGAAAGTTTTCCGGCACATCGTTGGCGAAAGTCACACTGATCAAGTCGTCGGTCTTGTGACCCAGGACTTCGAGGATTTGTTTGCGTGACAGTCCTTCGATGTGCGGCGCGAGCGAGGTTTCGTTGTTGCTCTTTCGACCGCCGATCGGGTGAATATCCAGACCTTGGTTGTTGATTGTCACTGGCTTCGGAATCATCACGACCTCCTTAGGTTGCGGTTAGTTTTTATCAAAAAACTCCCTTTTTGTCAACCTCACCCCACCAGCCTTTCCAGCCTCTAAAGCCTTTCCAGCCTTTCCAGCAATTCACTCCAACCCTTCCCGTTTAAATTATTTTTCGATATACTTAAACCATATGGCAAACATCTCACTTTTTATCGGTCGGTTTCAACCTTTTCATAAAGGGCATTTAAGTGTAATCAAAGGTATGGTTAAAGTTAGTGACAAGGTTTTAATCGGTATTGGTAGTTCAAATACTCACGGTACACCAGATGATCCTTTTACTCGTGAGGAACGGCGGGAAATGATTCAGCGGGCGCTGCAAGAGGAAAATATTATTCCTTTGTATGATGTGACTTTTATTAATCTACCAGACATGCCCGAAGAAGATGAAGCTTGGGCTAAAATGTGTTTGGAAATTTGTGAAAATAAAGTTACCACAATTTGGACAGGCAACGAATGGACAAAAAAATCTTTTGGTAGTACCGGAATAAAAGTTCAAGATATTAAGGAGGTTCCGGGAATCAGTGCTACCGAAGTTCGTCGACGCCTGAAGGTTGGCGAAAATTGGAAAGAATTGGTACCAGAAGCTGTGGTTGATTATTTGGTGGAGATTGATGGGGTAGGGAGGGTGAAGTAGTTGGGTGGGGTTTGTAAAAACGTAAAGGTGTAAAAGTGTAAAAATTGTAAAAAGTAAAAAATCGCCGGATGGCGGTTTTTTATTCGGCCCCTCACCCCAACCCTCTCCCGCCGAGAGGGGGAATCCTTTTTTTTAAAATAATTTCTAAAATTAAACTCCCTCTCGGCGGGAGAGGGCGGGGGTGAGGGGTTTACTTTTTACAACTTTACATTTTTACGATATAATAATTCCAATTATGGAGGCCAACAATCGTGATGTTCTAAAAGTTTTTTGGCAACACACTCGCAAATACAAAGGGAGGAGTTTTTTAGTTTTAGTTTTAATCATTTCGGCCGTGACTACTGAATTGGTTACCCCGTGGTTGTTAAAAGCTTTGCTGGATACGGTTTCAACTAACACGCCGGATTTATCTTTGTGGCCATTTTTAACAAAAATTCTTTTAGGCATGGTTGGTTTGTATTTTTTTAGTTTTATTTGT
>Ga0172379_10009495_pt1 | contig 11988 bp, 11 predicted proteins | sample GrowelOW334metaG_FD_119756 | JGI IMG/M metagenome (GOLD analysis project Ga0172379, IMG submission 119756) | Groundwater microbial communities from an aquifer near a municipal landfill in Southern Ontario, Canada - Groundwater well OW334 metaG | ecosystem: Environmental > Aquatic > Deep... | reverse complement strand
TTTTCTCTCACGTGAAATGCGCTGCAGGGCCAAAATATTATCCTCAACATACTTAAAAATATCCGGCGGCAGCTTAATTTTTTTCTCAGCTATTTCCGCTTCAAGACTAGCGATTCGTTCTGCTACTGATTGTTCATTTGTTTGGGTCATCAATATATTTTATATCTGCTATTTGTCCTTTTAGTTTAAGGCGCTCAGCGTCGGCTAAAACCTGCGGTTTTAGATTTTTTGATGCATACAAATATCCATCAACTTTTAGATCGTCAGGTAATCTTTCCAACGCTGTGCAATCAATTATGTCCAAAACTTCTCCAACAAAAAGATTCTTGGGCAATTCTTTCAATTCAGAGCATCCATAAAGAGAAAGATCAACCTCAACCTTTAAATTATCAGGAAGCTTCTTCAGCTTTGTGCAATTTTTTAAAAATAAAATCCCTTTAACCGCTTTTAAAGAATCTGGAACGATTTTTATGGAGGTGCCGGTAAGAATAATGCTTTTGCCGACAACAAGACTCTCGGGAATAGAAGAGATTAGAGGACAATTACTGGCATCAAGAGAACCCATTACAAAAAAATCCTTGGGAAGTTTTGCCAAATTTTTACAAGCATTAATTTTTACATCTCCAAAAATTTTTAATCCATCAGGAAGACTTATAATGCCGGGATTGGCAGTTGATATGAATCCATCTTCTATTTCGATAGTTCCATCTCCCTTAAATTCAGAAACAACACTATCGACGGCCTCGGGAATGGTGTTTTTTTCATGTACGACATTGGAATAAGCGACTTTTATTAAATTACAAAGATCAGCCCACTGTTTAAGAGAAAGACCCCTTTCGGCAGCAAGATTATATTCGGAAATAATCTGCTGAGGATGTAACCATCCTTTTCTATCCACTTCATCCAGCGAAAGCCATGCCCTCGCATGCTCCATAAATTCCATGTCCTTTTCCGTTGGCATTCTTCCCTCACGCGAAATGCGCTGCAGAGCCAAAAAATGGTCTTTGACATATTCGAAAATCTCCGGCGGAAACTTGATTTTTTTCTCGGCTATTTCCGCCTCCAGACTCGCGATTCGGTCTGCCACTGATTGTTCGTTAAGTTGTTTCATGAGTATGATATGCCTTTTACTTTTCCACTTTTTTTAACTCTATCTAAATCCTTTTTCAACTGCTCTTTAGAAGAAAGATTTATGGAATGTAAAAATGTTTGGTCAACCTTCATGTCTTCAGGCAAGCATTCCAACGAATCACATCCTTTCAAGTTCAAGATATCAACATTTAAATGATCGGGAAGTCTTTTTAATGATGTGCAGGAAAACAAATTCAGCTTATGAGTTTCCAAGCTCGAAGGAAGTTTTTTCAGGTTCACGCAATTTTGTAGAGAAATATATCTCGCGAAGGCTGGACCGTTTACATTGTCCGGAATCTCTTCAAGAGCCTTGCATCCATACAGACATAATTCTCTTCCAACTAAAAAATCAGCGGGCAATTTTTTTAAAGAAGTACAATTGCTGGCATCAAAAGCGTTCGCAACACGAAGACCTTCCCCAATAGTCACAAGCTTAGGGCATGAACCAACAGATAATCCTTGGCCGACAGAAATTTTGCCACTGATTCTTTCAAGAGAATCACAATGCATAGCTTGTAAACTGCTATTTAAACCCAAAGTTAAATCGTCGGGAATCTCTTTTAAATTAGGAGAATCGTCGAGAATCAATTCATGATTAACTGTAAGATTTTTTGGCAGATGTTTGCCTTGAAATTTTGATAAATCAAGCGCGCCCATAACCTCAAAATTATCCGGCAGAGCTCCGGAATAATCCGAAAGCCTTAAGCTTCTGGCAGTAGCAACTCGTCCATTACCAGGAAACTGAAAAATTCTTGCATCACCTTTACTTAAATCTTCAGACGAAAAGCCAAGATGTTCTAAAACTTCAACGCAAGCCAGATATTGAGAAAGGCTTATTTGTCTTTTTTTTGATTCTTGAACTTCTTTAAAGCCCAAAAAAGATTCCATATTTGTAAATCTCTCGCGGTCTACTTCATCCAGCGAAAGCCACATTCTCACATGTTCCATAAATTCCATATCCTTTTCCGTTGGCATTCTGCCACCTTCCAAAATGCGATTTACCGACGAAATATGTTCTTCAACATACTTAAAAATATCCGGCGGCAGCTTAATTTTTTTGTCAGCTATTTCCGCTTCAAGACCCGAGATTCGGTCTGCTACTGATTGTTCGTTAAGTTGGCTCATGGGTATTTTATATCTCTTATTTTTCCTTCTTGTTTAAGCTTCAATGCATCTGCAAGGACTTTTTTATTGAGGTCGGCCGACAAAGATAAAATCGCATTAACCTGCATATCGTCAGGAAATCCTTCCAGAGCGGTGCAATGAGATATGTCCATTCGATCATCCTTATCGCCATTAACAACAAGGCCGGTTGGTAATTGTTTTAATGAATGACAGCCTTTTAAATTTAAATCACCATGAACGTTTAAATTGTCAGGAAGTTTTTCCAGATTTTTACAGTTTTCCAAATGCAAACTACCTTTTACCTCTCTAAAACAATCAGGAAGTATAGTTATGGGGGTTCTATTCAAAATAACACTCATTCCAATAGAAATATCATCCGGTATTTCATACAACGCTCGGCAATCATTAGCGGCAAAGCCGCCTCCGACTTTTAATCTTTTTGGCAATTTAGCAATAAAAGGAGATTGTTCCATATTAAAATCATCCTCAATATCAAGGCCGTCCGGCAGTCGACCAAGTTTATTTCTCATATTAAGATTTAGAGTGGATTCGTGCCTTATAACTCCATTTCCGGGGAACTTAAAAGTCGCATCAATTTTTTCCAACAAAGATAATGATGTGGTATCAAAAGAATCAATTTGGATAGAACTTAGCATTGAACCCAAATCGAACCACTGGCTAAAAGAAATTCCCCTTTTTGCGCATTGAATTATATCTTTGCCTCCATACTTTATCATCGCTTCGATAGATGTGTAGGTTTTACGATCTTCTTCTTGCAAAGAAAGCCAAAGTCTCACATGATCCATAAATTCCATCTCCTTTTCCGTCGGCATTCTTCCCTCATGTAAAATGCGCTGCAGAGCCAAAATATTATCTTGTATATAATTAAAAATATCCGGCGGAAACTTGATTTTTTTGTCAGCTATTTCTTTTTCAAAACCAGCGATTCTTTCCTCAAAACTTTGTATGGGCTGGTTGTCGGGATGTGCGGCCATTTTTACATTGTTATTGAAATTGGTTTTTCCGTATTATTTCTAATTTATCTTTAAATTTTTTCTCTAATGAAGGTGACAAAGTGATTTCGTGTTCAACGACAAAATCGTTCGGAAGATCTTCGACGTAATCGGAGTCAGGCATGTCAAATTTACTTACATGAATGGAATCCGGTAATTTTTTAAGTGAAGGGCAATTTACGATTGTAATTTGTTTACATTCAATAGCTTTTGGAAGTTTTGAAAGATGAGGACAGTCTCCAAGATGTATAAAATCTCCTACAAATTTAGCCCCATTTTCATTGTCAGGAATTTCATTCAAATCACATCTTTGAATAAAAGCAAAATTTTGCACCTTGAAATCCACAGGGAGTTTTTTTATGGGCAGCATATCAAGGTTTAAGGAATAGGCGAGAAAGCCCTCAGGCAATTCCTCGAAGGAATCACAATAATTGATATCTACATGTTGAACAGGGATTTCTTTGGTGCAAAACCCGGGAGGGAAATTTCTTATTTTGCTGCAGTGAGACATTTTAAAATCACCGGCCACGCCAAATCTATTTGGCAGTTTTTCAACAGGGGAATTAGTTAGAGTAAAGGACCCAGCAACTTTCAAGTTTTCCGGCAATCGCGAATGTGGATAGTTTTCAAGTATAAGATCACCTTTTGTACAAATAAGACCGGGAAAAATCGTGAAAATAAAAAAATCATCAATCCATTTAATATTCTTTCCTAAATGTTCGGCAATCGCCAAAACATCTTTCCATTGCTGAACTGACAGATTTCTTTTTTTAGATTCTTTGTAAACAGGATTGGAAAGCAGATTTTCCATAGAAGGAAGCTCCTGTCTATCTTCTTCGGACATGTTGAGCCACGCCCTTACATGCTCCATAAATTCCATATCCTTTTCCGTCGGCATTCTGCCTTCCTCCAAAATCCGATTTACCGCCGAAATGTGTTCCGCAACATACTTAAAAATGTCCGGAGGAAGCTTGATTTTTTTCTCTGCTATTTCCGCTTCAAGACTTGCGATTCGGTCTGCTACTGATTGTTCGTTAGGTTGCTTCATAAGTATTTTATTTTTCCCTTTATTTTTCCTTCGTTTAGGAGTTTTTCTACCCAATCAGCCACTTTTTTAGGAGGATTATTGGAAAGCAGAAGGTTTTGTTTGATGATTACATCGTCCGGAAGATCTTCTAAGGAATCACAACCATGTATGTTCAGAGTATCAACTTCAAGATGGGCGGGGAGATTTTTTAAAGAAGTGCATTCTCTTAAATCAAGCGTGGAAGTTATAAGACTTGAAGGTAATTTAACTAAACTGGAACAATCAAAGAGAAATATGGAAGGAGCAAAATAAGGACCATTCACATTGTCAGGAATTTCGGAAAATCCTGGACATTTTTCAACCGACAAACTTCCGGCAACTTTAAAATCAGAAGGGAATTTTTTGAGCGAAGTGCAATTAAATATTCCAACATTACCACCCCACCTAGAGCGTTCGCCAATTGTTTCAAGAGCTTCGCAATCATGTATGTGCCCATCTTTTTTTACAACAAGCCCTGTGCCAATTTTTGAAAGAGAAGGACATTTTGTTAAAGAAAGTTCGCCACCAACACTAAAATTATCTGGGATAATTTTTAAGGTTGGACAATCATTAAGTGAAAAGTATCCTCCAACTTTAAGATTTTTTGGTAACTTATCCAACAAAGAGGCAATTATACTAAGATGCTCATTGACTTCCCAGCTCTCGGGAAGAGGCCTAGTATAATTGGCAATAGTTATTCCATCAATCTTTCCGGAAACAATCCTTCCGCCACCAGGAAACTGGAAAAGTTGGGAAAAACGACTAGCGTCAGAATACCCAAGATGATTGGCAATTCCAACGCAAGCCACATATTGCGAGACGGAGATATCTCTTTTGGTCGCTTCTTGAAAATCGGAATTGTTAAGCATCGCGTCTATGTTTGTAAACTTCTCGCGGTCTACCTCATCCAGCGAAAGCCACATTCTCACATGCTCCATAAATTCCATCTCCTTTTCCGTTGGCATTCTTCCCTCACGTGAAATGCGCTGCAGGGCCAAAAAATGGTCTTTAACATATTCGAAAATATCCGGCGGAAACTTTATTTTTTTGTCGGCTATTTCTTTTTCAAAACTAGCGAGTTTTTCTTCAAAACTTTGTACGGACTGGTTGTCGGGATGTGCGGCCATTTTTACGCAATTAAAAATCTACTAATTATAGCAGAAAAATGGCCGCAATAACAGCCTAAACACTACGAAGAACTGTTATTAAAAACACAAATAGAAGCCACTCCCAGAGCCTAAAAAGTTGACATAATTCTGAATGGTTATACAATAGCTCCCTGTATCCAATTTTTATGCAACCAGAACACATAGATATTGATCCCCAGAAATTTTTCGACAGGACCAAAATCGACATAATTAAGATTACCGAGGGAGGGGTTTGCCCCGAAGGTTGTATTCATTGCGGGGCTTCTCCGGAAAAAGGCGATTTAAAGGAAATTACACCCGATCAAATTGAAAGAAATCTTACGCAAAAAATCAGCAATACAAGGAAAAGAGTAGCTGATGCTTTGGCGCGATTCGTAACAACAGATGTTGATATGGAACCTTTATACACCGAAAGCTTCATACACTTTGCAAAATTAGTCCACTCGTTAACCGAAGGCAACTCACAGGCGGTTTGCATAACACATGGTCTTAGAAGCACTCGAAACAGGGAATCGGGCATTTGGACCACGGCCAAAAAGAATACTGAAATTTTAACCAAAATCAAAGATTTGATGTTGGCGGATATTATTCCCCTAACCGTAATTTCAATGGACGCCGCTCGCGAAAACGCGGAACTGGGATGTAAATCAATTTTAAAAGACAAAGATGTTTTCCTCGAGATATTAAGAGAAAAACTTAAAAATGAAAGGAGCAGATTGGTAGAATTAGAAGAACTTTGGGAAGGGACCACGGCCAGGTTAGAAGAAATGCACCAGGAAATTGAGCCAATTCAATTCGAAAGAACCGCAGTCGATGAAGTGATTACATGCATGGAAGAAGACGAACTGGCCATAAAAGCGTATGCTTACACAAAGGGTATGAATGTAGAAGGGGCAGAAAAGACTTATGACCATCCGGAGGAAGATCGCTCATTTGATGAAGAAGCCGACAGGAACGATCAGTCATATTTTCTGGAATTAGCCAATGATTGCATTGCAAGAGTAAAAGAAATTTTGGCAGAATTTGCAGAAATAAACGAAGAGATTAGAGTATGCAAAAAAGAAATAGAAAGAATATCAAAAGAAATAACAATAATAGAACATTCACAAGAAGACGAAGAAAAAGCGGTAATCGAAAGTAACGCCCATTCCTACGCAGCAACAATTAAAATTTTATATCCGGCAATTTTAGAGGGAAAAAGAATCACAATTTCCGTACAAGGTGATAAGAACAACAAAAGTCCGGTTTCCATGGATAAGTCAGATGCAATTCTTGCAGAGACATGGGAACTATTAGCCGAAGATCTTGGTCCGGAACAAGTGATGAAAATAAGAAGAAAAATTCACGTGGAGGCCAGATATTATGTCGCAGTTGGGAATGCTGTGTCAAAACTCGGAATGACGGACGACACAACGGTTGATGTAATTCCAGATCAAGAATTTATGGATCAATATGTGCTGCCAAGTTATCCGGTAGGAACCGTTCACAGAGGAAAAGTTAACAAAGCTGGAGAAATAGACATCCAAAAATTTCGACCAAGTTCTCTTTACAACGACACTGTAGCACCGAAAAAAAATCCTTGGCTAAGAGTGAACTTCGTGGAAGCTTAAATTTATTTAGGCCTTTTCGTTTCGATTCTCTCAATAGCGGTAATAAAAGCTGCTTCGCGCAGCGTGCAATTGTACTTTTTGGCGTTCGCGCTGACGTTTTTCCAGCCATCAACCATTATCGGCAAAAGTTTCGCCTGAACTTCATCAACTTCCAAATATTTATTATCGGCGTTTTGAAGCATTTCAAACCAGCTAACGGTTACTCCGCCGGAATTCGCGAGTATATCCGGGATAACCACAATTCCACGCCTCGAGAGCACTTCGTCAGCCTCGGGGGTCGTTGGCCCATTTGCCAATTCGAGAACATACTTTGCTTTTATTTTTTCGGCATTATCTTTGTGTAATTGATTTTCAAGCGCGGCCAAAATAAGGATATCGCATTCTTCTTCAAGCAATTGTTCATTTGTTATAACTTTGCAGTTTGGCGCAAGTCCGCAATGAATTACAGTTCCTTTTTCGATTTTGCATTGATACAAGGATTCGGGATCAAATCTATCGCTGGAAATAACTCCGCCTTGAGAGTCCGAAGCGCCAACGATTTTATATCCTTCCTTGTGAAGAATTTTGGCTACGTAGGAGCCGGCGTTGCCATAGCCTTGAACAATAACTTTTGTTTGGGCCGGCACCAGATTTTTCTCCTTTGCGAATTCGTGAAGAATATAAACTCCGCCTTGAGCCGTTGCGCTATCCCTTCCTTTGCTTCCGCCAAATTCCAAAGGCTTGCCGGTTACGACACCCTTTGCGTCTTTGCCGACAATTTTTGAATATTCATCAGCAATCCATGACATTATTTTTGCGTTTGTATTTACGTCCGGAGCCGGAACATCTGTTTCAGGCCCGATAATTGGAGCAATAGCGCGAATATATGCGCGAGTTAATCTTTCCAATTCGCCTTCGGATAAATCTTTTGGATTAACTACGACTCCGCCTTTTCCTCCACCAAGCGGAATTCCGACCACACTGCATTTAATTGTCATCCAAGCGGAAAGAGCCAAAACCTCCTGTTCATCAACCTGTTCATGATATCGAATTCCGCCCTTATACGGCCCGCAATAGTTATTGTGCTGCATGCGGAATCCTTTAAAAATTTTCATCGTTCCGTCGTCCATTCTGACCGGAAGATTTACCTCAACTTTTCTTTGCGGACACTCCAAAATCTTTTCCATTTCCTTATTCAATTTCATTAACTTCGCTGCCTTGTGAATCTGCTTTACCGTGTTTTCAAATAGGGACGACATGCAAAAAGATGGTTAATAATTTAGTGCGGGAATTCTAAGCTCTTACAGAGAATAATCAAGGGTAATCAAGCTTTCTTTTGTTCCCGTTCCAGAATGTCGGCAACAGCATTTAAATAAGCGGTAATTTTTTCTATGGTTGCATCTGCCTCTTCCCATGACATAATCTCGCCTTTCGGTTTTTCAGGAGCTGCCGGAGGAGTTTCAAGCTCTTTATCCACTCCGGTAATTTTACCAACACACATTCTAAACAAATTTTTGAAACCTCTGGTCATAGTGCCAACAAATTCTTCCGCTTCTTTATGTTCTTTTTTCAACTTTTCATATCTATTCCAAACCGGAATAGGAACAACCAACAATCCATCTTTTTCAGAACCAATCACTTTCATGTTATTTATTATGTCAGGGGAAAATTCTCTATTTGTGTATCGATAATTCGGTCGAGGCACCAAGGAAATAGAGGAGCGGCTCATGCTCGTAAAATATTCTACGTTGGCACTTTCTGTACCGCCTTCTTTTCCATAGCAATAATGCAGTATCTTAGTATTTTGATCAAAATTAGGGCTATTCATGACGGTATATCTTACTCTTGGATGCCACTCGCGAGGGTTTTTACCTATTGTCCTGCGAGTTATTTTAAGTCCATCTCTTTGTAAACCGGATTCGCTCGATAATTCTTTTGCTACCTCAAAATATCTCTCTGACAAAAACATAGGATGAAAATTGGCTTCACATCTTCTCATTCTAGATTCGGCCTCTCCAAAGTTTTTTGGAGAAGGGCTTATAAATTCAGGTGAATCAATATCTTTCTGTTGTGGGTTGTTATTTCCAGCCATATATACATATTAAAAATAGGAAGCCAAAATAACACGTAAAAGGTTAAAAGTAAATAGAATAGAAGTGGCTAAAACAAGGCCGGAAGCGTGAATTGCATAGCCGGAAGCTGAATTGCGAAGTAGTAAACAATTAACTGGCCAACGAATCCTGCGAAAAGCGGAACGGTTAGGTTATCATCAATTTTTCGTGTGAATAATTCTACGAATGTTGCGACAAAAGCCATGGGAATGTTGATGAGGTGCATGTTCGGCAAAAGAAGATATGCAACGCCAAGATTGGCCGCAAAACCGGCAATGGTTCCGACTAAAGTTTTGTTTTTATACAATTTGGTTTTTCCAAAAAATCTTCCAACGAGCGCCGCGAAAAAATCTCCGAGGACAGCCATAAGCATCGCGGCCGCGGCCACCCAATAATCAAATGCCGAAAAGCAAATTATGCAGGAAATAACCAGAAAAACCGAAGCCGACACATTTGTTTTTTCGTGCTTTCTAAGAAGATCGTCAAAGGCGTTCATAACTTTTGGTCGATGTTCAAGCCGCACATATTCAATCTCCAAAAGAAGCAGAAGAAGAGTGGTAAGGCCTAAAATCGCGATTCTCTGCGAGAAGAAATTCATCAGCAAAGTATAGCCGGCAACAATCAAAAGTCCGGAAAGATGAATCAGCTTACGAAAAACCTCGCAGGTTTTAGAAACTTCTCTACTTTTTTTGCCCTTAAGCCACTCAAAAAGAATATCCATGGCCGTATCTTAAAGCTTTATTTCCAGATTTGATACCACTTTTTTTCAGGCGCTTTCAAAAGATTTAATTGGTTCTCCAAAAAGAAAATCTTTTCTTGAAGAGTGTTTATAAGTCTAAGGAAATTTTGTCTTTCTTCGGAATGCTGACCCATTAATCGCTCCATAACCATTGTGAACTCCTTGATGTCGAATTTTGTTACAGAGTCGCCTCCGCGCTTTGATATTTTCTTGGACTCCGTGGGTACTTCGGAGGCGTCGGTGGAAGAACTTGCTGCAGGTTTTGTGTCGCCCTTAATCTTGTAAAAAGAATAAAGGGATTGTTTTTCAATCAGATAATTAAAACCTTGTGGAGTCTTTGCTTTTTTTGAACCGACTTTCTTGGCTTTAATCGCTCTGCGAATCGTCTGTATGGATTTTTGGCTTACCTCTGAGGCTTCTTGAATGCTAATGTATTCCGTTGGCATAGATAGATGATAAATTTTTATTTCGATTAATCACAATTTAATACATCGCATCATAAAAACAAAATACAAACATTTATTTGAAATTGACAGATTTTTTATACAGCGATTAAGTTAACTATTGAGCAAAAAATTTTGCAGCCTTTTACGAACGCGAAACTTTTTGATCAGGCGAAAAATGCCGTAACATAAGCCAAAGAATCCGACGAGACTAGCCAAAATACTTGCAAATCCAAAACCGACCTTGTGATTTAGAACGGAGACTTCGCCGTTGGAATAGGAAAGTAAATTTGAAAATCCGTTTTTACTTAGCGAAAGATTCTTCCATTCAACATTTTCCATGTCTTGGCGAACAGAATCCAGAGAAGAAATTACGCCGTTTTCAAACTTCAATTCAAAGTCCGTCCCATCAATTATCTGAAAATATAAATCAACGATTTTGCCATCTCCAACAGGAAAAGAATCGTTTTGCCGAAGCGTCTCACCAAAAAGAATTTTTCCATCTTTTGCAGAGTTTTGTACTAGATAAAACGGATCGCCGCCAAGTTCCAAAAAATCCCCTGGTTCGTATTTCAAAAACGCCAACGCAGCTTTGTCATAAACAAGATGAAACGCTGTTCCCAAAACCGGCTCGGAGATATTTTCCGCAAAAGTGGAAATTTTTAATATATCGCCGTCCAAAAATTCGCCTTCAAGATAAACCGCGCCGGAAAGAACAGGATTTTCGGAAGTTGTGCCTGACGCGTCCGTCGTGGCGGAATCCTCAAACATATCCTCAAAATATGCCGAAGACTTGCCGGAAACGAGAGCTATAAAAGTTATAAAAATAAGAATGTAAAACAGGATAATTTCTTTTGAAAATTTGGGGATAAACATGGTTGTTTAGTAAGTTAAAAAATAAGTAATGGGGCGGGGCCGCACCCGCGGAGCAGGGCGGCCCCATCAAAAAAAGTTCAAATTCGTTTAATAAGTTTTTCCAAAATCCGCTCCCAAATCTATCAAATCACTTCCGTCTATAATTCCGTCAAAATTAGTGTCAAACAAAGGGTCGAAATTCGTATCGCCGGCGGACAATCCATAAAGCCGCGCCAGTTTTTCCAAATCTCTTCCGTTAACTTTGTCATCTCTGGTCATATCACCTTTTAGCCCGCGAGTTTCTTTGCCGATAATTGTCGCGGCAAGGCCGGACACGCCGGCTTTCACGGGAATAATTTGATATTCATAATCTTTGGTCGGGACAAGTTTTCCCGCACCTGTTACAGAATCTTTGTCCACGAAAGACAAAGAAGTGGTTTCACCGATTTGCACAAAATCACCGGAGGAATTTTTTCGTTTCACGATATATTTATCCGCTCCGGTCGCCGGCGCAAGCCAGCTAAGTTCAAGGCTATATCTATCGGCTCCAAGATCAGATTGAAGATCTTGCACGGAGCCTAAAGTAACAGCCATTCCAACAGAAATTGCTCCTCCTTCAAATCCCGCAGGAACATCGCCGGAAATATCCGAAATAAAACTTTCTCCGGAAACAAAATTTAAGTCGGTGGCGTTTCCGGAGGCGCCGATAACATCAAAAGTCAGAGTGAAAAGGTTGCCGGCCCCATCAGCCCCAACCGGAGGATTAGA
>Ga0172379_10009494_pt1 | contig 11991 bp, 6 predicted proteins | sample GrowelOW334metaG_FD_119756 | JGI IMG/M metagenome (GOLD analysis project Ga0172379, IMG submission 119756) | Groundwater microbial communities from an aquifer near a municipal landfill in Southern Ontario, Canada - Groundwater well OW334 metaG | ecosystem: Environmental > Aquatic > Deep... | reverse complement strand
TATTTTAAAGGCTTGTGTGTGCTGGGTGGTGGAGTTGTTGATTTGAAATGGTCGAACAAAAACATTGAAACAGCAACCCTAACAGCAACGGTAAATCATGAGTTTAAGCTAAAACTTCCGGACAACCGAATTCCTAAGTTCTATAAAAACGGGATACAAATCATGCTTAAACAAAAAGCGAATGGTTATATCAGTTTTTCGTTAAACAAAGATGAGTCAATCGACTTGAAATACTAATGAATATATTATTGTTAAGTGATTGAAATCAGATTAAAATATTATTTAGCCATCTCTTTATTGTTCGCAGGACAGCTTGTTTCTGCGGAGAACAACAAACTAACTTCGTACGTTAATCCGTTTATTGGTACCGGAGCTGTTGTATCCGGTTTGTCCGGAAACAATTTCCCCGGAGCAACAGTACCGTTTGGGATGGTGCAACTGAGTCCCGATACAAAAAATGCTCCAGATTGGGCTCAGGCTTCCGGTTACGATTACAACGATTCGATTGTTTACGGATTTAGCCACACGCATTTAAGTGGTACCGGAGTGGCCGAATTGTTTGATGTGTTGTTTTTTCCTTTTACGGGTGAGAACAAAGTTGCAACAGATGCTTTGCAAACAGATAAAGGACTTTACTCTTCGTTCTCGCACAGCCATGAAAGCGCTCATCCCGGTTATTATCAGGTTCTACTGAAAAACTCCGGGGTGAATGCTGAACTGACGGCAACAACGCGGACCGGATTTCAACGCTACACGTTTCCGGAAGGGAAAAAGGGGCATGTACTGATCAATCTGAATCATTCGATGAACAAAAACAGTTGGTCAACGCAGATTATCAATTCGCAAATCAGGATGACCGATTCCTGTACCGTCGAAGGTTATCGTCTTATAACGGGTTGGGCAAAATTGCGGAAAGTTTACTTTTATGTTCGTTTTTCAAAACCGGTTACAGAAACTGTCATGATGAACGGTTCGTCTGTGCTTTCCGGTCTCCGGCTTGTTGATGGGAATAATCTGAAAGCAATATTCGATTTTGATACCACCGACAAATCACCTCTGTTGGTGAAAGTGGGACTCTCGGGCGTCAGTATCGCAAATGCGAAACAAAATCTGTTGAATGAAATTCCGGATTGGAGTTTCGATAAAGTAGTGGCTCAGTCCGATGAGCAATGGGAAAGGGAACTGAGTAAAGTCAAAGTTGACGGTACTCCAAAACAAATGGAAATTTTTTATACGGCGCTTTATCACTCTTTTATCCAGCCAAATACATTCTCCGATGCGAACGGAGAATATATGGCTGCCGATTTCTCGACCAAAAAATTAAAAGAGAGTGAAACGCAGTATACAACATTCTCTTTGTGGGATACCTACAGGGCTGCTCATCCGCTTTATACCCTACTGCAACCGGAGCGATCGACTGACTTTGTGAATTCCCTGATCAGACATTACGAAGCCACCGGTTATTTGCCCATCTGGCAATTGTGGGGACAGGACAACTTTTGCATGATCGGGAATCATGCCATTCCTGTGGTGGTTGATGCTTTAATGAAAGGTCTTCAGGGCATAGATATCGAAAAAGTATACGAAGCTGTTCGTGAGTCGTCAACAAATTCGCATATAAATTCAGCTTTCGAAGTTTGGGATAAATATGGATATATGCCTGAAAATATACAAAGTCAGTCCGTTTCGATAACACTCGAAATGGCCTACGACGATTGGTGTGTGGCACAGTTGGCCAAAAAACTCGGTAAAACTGCTGACTACAATTACTTCATGAATCGTTCGAGAAATTACCGAAATCTGTACAATGACAAAACCGGATTTTTTCAGTCGAAAAATGATAAGGGAGCTTGGATAGAACCTTTTGATCCATTGAAATACGGTGCAAACGGAGGGAATCCGTTTACCGAAGGGAATGCCTGGCAATATTATTGGTATGTGCCTCAGGATGTGAAAGATTTGGTTGCCCTTACAGGAGGAGATAAAGCTTTCAACGAAAAACTCGAAACCTTTTTCTCACTTGACACACATTCAGCTGAAAAAAACAGCAATGCTTCAGGCTTTATCGGACAATATGCTCATGGAAACGAACCAAGTCATCATGTGGCTTATTTGTTTAATTATTCAGGGCAACCCTGGCGTACACAGTTTTTTGTACATAAAATCATGTACGATTTTTACAATACCAGTTCTTCTGGCTATGCCGGAAACGAAGACTGTGGGCAAATGTCGTCCTGGTATGTTTTTAGCTCGTTAGGATTTTATCCGGTAAATCCGGTTAGTGGCGTGTATGTAATCGGATCTCCGCTTTTCAAGTCTTCTGAAATACAACTTGCGAATGGGAAAACCTTGCTAATTAAAGCTGAGCATGTATCGGACAAACATATTTATATCCAGTCGGTTAAACTGAATGGAAAAGTATTTAATAACAGTTATCTGACACATATTGAGTTGCTTAGTGGAGGTACACTGAGTTTTGAAATGGGAGCAAAGCCATCCCGTAAATGGGCTGTAAAACCTGAAAACAGACCTGTAAATTCAATTTGGAAATAAATAAAAATCGAGTATAAAATCATATCATATTAATATATCCTTTTCATAATTGGTTTAATATAAAATAATTTATAAACATGAAATTACACAGATTCAACAATAGTTCCTTTTGCAAGATTCTCCTTGTTTCTTTGGCATTCTCCGGAATTTCTATTTCATCCTTTGCAAAAGTAACGCTTCCGGCCCTCTTCACCGATAATATGGTGTTGCAGCAACAATCAGATGCACCTGTCTGGGGTAAAGCTAGCCCGGGAAAAAATGTCAGCGTGCTTACTACCTGGGATATGAAAACCTATTTGACCAAAGCGGCAGCAGATGGTACATGGAGATTGAAAGTAAAAACACCTGCTGCAAGTTTGACTCCTTATAGTCTGACTATTTCTGATGGTAAGGCAGTTACACTACACAATGTACTGATCGGTGAAGTATGGATATGTTCCGGTCAGTCCAATATGGAAATGCCTTTGGCTGACTGGGGGAAAATAGCCGATTATGAAAACGAAATAGCCAAAGCCAATTTCCCAAATATCCGCTTGTTCCAGGTTGAAAAGGCAACCAGCCTGACCCCCAAAACGGACCTGAAAGTAAGCGGTGGTAGTTGGCAGGTTTGTTCACCGGTTACAATTCCGTTGTTTTCAGCTACTGCTTATTTCTTTGGACGTAATTTGTACGAGAATCTACAGATTCCTATCGGGCTGATACATACTTCCTGGGGAGGAACAATGGTTGAAGCGTGGACCAGTGAGCAGTCACTGAAAAATACACCCGATTTTGCCGGTTTTATTCAGGAACTAAAAAAAATGCCTTCCGGGGATGTTGAAAGAATTAACTTCATGAATCAAAAACTGGTTAACTGGAAAAAAGAACTTCTGGCAAAAGACCTCGGATATGAAGCAAACGAAGCTATCTGGGCAAAACCGGATCTGGACGATTCAAACTGGAAAAGCATGTTTATACCACAATTTTGGGATGAACAGGGATTAGCCGATTTTGATGGTGTGATCTGGCTTCGTAAAACGATTCAGATTCCAGTTGAATGGCAAGGACATGATTTGACTCTGAATCTGGGCATGATCGATGATAACGATCTGACTTTCTTTAATGGACAACAAATCGGGAGTTCCGAAGGCTGGGACAGAACCCGGTCATACACTGTTCCGGGAAAGCTTGTTAAAGAAGGAAAAGCCGTCATCGCCGTACGTGTATTTGATACGGGAGGTGGAGGTGGTATCTACGGAGATAAAAGTGCCGTCAATATTTATTTGTCTGCTTATAAAAAAATAAATTTATCCGGAAACTGGCAATTTGCTATTGGTTTAAATCTAAAGGATGTGCCTCAACCAATTTTAACCCAAAACTCACAGAATAATCCTACAAGTCTCTATAATGCCATGATTCATCCACTTATTCCCTATTCATTCAAGGGTGTAATCTGGTATCAGGGTGAAAATAATGTAGATCGGGCTTATCAATATCGCGATTTATTTCCGTTACTAATACAGGATTGGCGCAAACAATGGAATTCGGATTTCCCGTTTTATTTTGTTCAATTGGCTAATTTTCTACCACAAAATCTCAAACCAGAATCATCTGCTTGGGCGGAATTAAGAGAAGCTCAGGCAAATGCCTTGCATCTGGAAAATACAGGAATGGCGGTAATCATTGATATTGGTGAGGCCAATAATATTCATTTTAAGAATAAACAGGAAGTAGGCCGACGATTGGCTTTACTGGCCGGAGCTAAAACCTACGGTCAGAATGTTGTCTGTACTGGACCGGTGTATGATTCATATAAAATTGACAGGGATAAGATTATCCTTCGGTTTAAAAATAAGGATGACGGATTGGGCATTAAAAATGGAGAAAAATTAAAAGGATTTGCTATTGCCGGACCCGACCATACTTTTTATTGGGCAGATGTAAAAATTGTCGGAACCGAAATTGTTGTCAGCAGTCCGAAAGTTGAATTTCCCGTAGCTGTACGGTATGCCTGGGCCGATAATCCAGACTGCAATCTTATTAATAAAGCTAATCTTCCGGCTTCTCCTTTCAGAACGGACGATTGGCCGGGAGTTACGTTTCAGAAAAAATAATTGTGTTTACCCTGCAGGATTATTTTTACGTTAAAGTCTGCAGCCTAAAGAAAGGAATGTATATTCTCTAGAGATTTTGGAGATAAGAAAATAGTATTGGGATAAAGTATTGGGCTCAATCTAAATAAAATTCCCAAATCATCAATGGGGAATTAATTACTGATTTTCAGTGTCCGTTTTATTGAGTTAAACATTGAATAATCCATGCCAAAAGTGAAATAATCTATTTTAATGCAGGTATTTTTTATTTTACTTTGTAAGATAATGAATTTGTCCCTTTCAGGTTATAACTTTTTGATTAGTAATTTATACAGTTAAAAATCTTCTTCTAATAAAATAAAAAAAATAAAATTATGTTGATAAACAAAAAGACCATTTTCCAGATGCTATTCATTTTGTCGGGAATTGTATTCAGTTCACAAATTTCATTTTCTCAGAATAATATTCAGTTTATAGATGATTCGAATCAGCAAATACAATGGAAAGTAAAACCACAGGTTGAGGTAGGTAGCGATAGTATTAAATTATTCAAGCAGGGTTATAATACCTCTGAATGGGTAAGCGCCGTAGTACCCGGCACGGTATTTAGTTCTTATGTAAAAGCAGGTTTGGAAAAAGATCCGAATTTCGGAGATAATATTTATAAAGTTGACAGAGCAAAATATAACCGGAGCTTCTGGTACCGTACGGAGTTTACCGTTCCTGACAGTTTTAAAAAAGAAAAAATCTGGTTGAATTTCAGGGGAGTGAACCGAAAAGGGGATGTTTATTTAAATGGAATTAGAATAGGATTGTTGAACGGTTTTATGGATAAAGGCAAGTTTGACGTAACGGGAATTGTTCATAAAAGCGAAAAAAACGTTCTTGCCGTTTTAGTTTCAATACCTGAAACGCCTCTTGCAAATTATGGTAGTCCCACCTATATTTCAAGTGGCAGTTGGGACTGGATGCCTTATGTGCCTGGGTTGAATTCGGGGATTACCGACAAGGTTTTTTTAAGCAACAGTGGGGATGTTGTTCTTGAGAATCCGTGGATAAGAACCCTTATGCCCAGTAATGCCCGGGCCGACTTGTCGATTTCCGTTCAGGTGAGAAATGCATCGTCCGAATATCAGCATGCTGAGCTGATTGGAACAATTAATCCGGGAAATATTTCTTTTTCGACCAAAGTTGGAGTAGAAGCAAACCGTACTACCGAGCTAAAACTGGATAAACAACAGTTTTCACAACTGGCAATCGATAATCCTAAACTATGGTGGCCGAACGGCTACGGCAACCCAAACCTTTATACCTGTGATTTTCAGTTGAAGATTGGAGATAAAATTTCGGATTCACAAAAAGTCAGCTTTGGTATAAAACACTACACTTACGATACGATTGGAAATGTATTGCATTTATCCATAAACGGCACACGGGTTTTTATTAAAGGCGGAAACTGGGGTATGTCAGAATATCTTTTACGTTGTCGGGGTAAGGAATATGATACCAAAGTGAGGTTACATAAAGAGATGAACTTCAATATGATTCGCAATTGGTTAGGATCCACCACCGATGAAGAATTTTATGACGCTTGCGATAAATACGGCATTATGGTGTGGGATGATTTTTGGTTGAATGCCAATCCGAATTTACCATCTGATATTCATTGCTTTAATGCCAATGCCATTGAAAAGATACAACGTTTCAGGAATCACCCTGCTATTGCTGTATGGTGTGGTAACAATGAAGGTTGGCCCGAACCTCCGTTGAATAACTGGTTACGCGAAGATATTGCTACTTATGATGCTAACGACCGGTATTATCAGCCTAATTCGCACGAAGGAAATCTGTCTGGAAGCGGACTTTGGGGTAATCATGACCCGAGATGGTATTTTACTCCGTTTCCTACCAGTATGGGAGGAAGTCCGGGTTGGGGGCTGCGAACAGAGACCGGTACGGCTGTCTTTCCTAATTTTGAAAGTTTCAAAAAATTTATGCCGGAGGATAAATGGTGGCCCCGGAATGAAATGTGGAATAAACACTTCTTTGGACAACTTGCATTTAACGCAACACCAGACTACTATGATGCAAGTATCAGTGAGCGATATGGCAAGCCTGACGGGATAGAAGATTATTGCAGGAAGGCACAGCTACTGAATATTGAAACTAATAAGGCCATGTACGAAGGTTGGACCGATCATATGTGGGAAGATGCTTCGGGGATCATGACCTGGATGAGTCAGTCTGCTTATCCTTCGATGGTATGGCAGACCTATGATTATTACTATGATCTTACAGGAGCTTTCTGGGGTGCAAAAAAAGCGTGTGAACCGTTGCATATTCAATGGAATCCGGTAAATAATTTTGTAAAAGTAATAAATACAACTGACGGAGAAGTTGAAAATCTTACGGCTGAAGTTTCTGTATATAATATGGACGGTAATGAGGTTAAATCTCTGCACGAATCTAAAATAATCAGTTCACCCTCAAATTCAGCAACTCATTGCTTTACGATTTTATTCGACAAAGATCTTAAGAATCTGGCACTCAACAAACCTGCTTTTGCTTCGTCTTCGGAAACAGGTCTTCCGGGACTGGTTACGGATGGAAACAGTTCTACCCGCTGGGCAAGTCAGTCTGAGAATAATGAATGGATTTATGTCGATTTGGAAAAAGAAGAACCCGTTAACGGAGTCGGTTTGAATTGGGAAGCGGCTTATGGAAAATCTTTCAAAATTCAGGTGTCGGACGATGCCAAATCATGGAAAGATGTTTTTTCCACAACCAAAGGTAAAGAAGGTAAACAACATATCGAATTTGATGAGGTACCGGCACGGTATGTCAGATTACTTGGGCAGGAACGCGGATCATGGTGGGGTTATTCTTTATGGGATTTCGAAGTTTATGGAGCAACTTCACAAAAAAATGGACTGACCGCTGTACACTTTATAAAGCTGAAGTTGAAAGACCTTGCCGGAAATGTTGTAAGCGATAATTTTTATTGGCGTGGAAATAAGAGAAATGACTTTACTGCGCTGAATAGTTTGCCTAAAGTCAAATTAGAACTTACTTCGAAAATTACGAATCGCGATGGTAAATACTTTATAAGCGCAAAAATTACAAATCCTGTCTCGTCAAAGGCTGTTGCTTTTGCAATTAGGGTACAGACGTTAAATTCAAAAACACAGGAAGGCATACTTCCCGCTATTATGAGCGATAATTATTTTACATTGCTGAAGGGAGAAACGAAGGAAATCCAAATTGAATTTGATGAAAACCTTTTAAAGAAAGGCGAAAGCCCGGTTTTATCTGTTCAACCTTATAATAATTAGTTTTATCAGTAGACTGCCTGTTTTTTTCAGGCAGTCTACTCTCTCTTTTTCTTGTGTAAATTTCACGTTATAAAATGTTTATCTTTTTGAAACAGTAACGATAATTTAATTTTTCAAATCATTCTATAATCATTGTTTGGTAATGTCGGATTATAGAGTAATCTTACTTAGTATGATTTTGCAGATCGATAATGCTATTAAAATAAATGTCTCGAAATGAATATTTCAAAACAGTTTTTCGGGTTAGTGGATGAAAAAGAAGTCTGGTTGTTTAGCATTAGCCACGATTCAGGAGCAAGCATACAAATTACAAATTATGGTGCAACCTGGGTATCAGCTGTCATGCCTGACAAAAACGGTGACCTTGGAGATGTGCTTTTGGGTTATGATAACCTGAACGGTTATTTATCCGATACCAATTACATGGGAAGTATCGTCGGACGATTTGCAAACAGAATAAAAAATGCCAGCTTCAACCTGAATAACCATACATTTTTTCTTGATAAAAACGATGGTGAAAATACAAATCATGGCGGTTATTCAGGTTTCCATTCTCAGGTTTTTGAATCTGAAATAACGGAAAATGCAGTTGTATTTTTGTTAAAGAGCCCGGATGGTGAAGGTGGTTACCCGGGTAATGTTGATATCCGAATTTGTTATTCATTTTCAGATGATTTAAAAGTCCGAATCAATTTTTGGGCTACAACAGATAAAGATACCTGCCTGAACATGACCAATCATGCTTATTTTAATCTGAGGGGTTCCGGAAATATTTTAAAGCATCAACTTCAGATCCCTTCAACGGAAATGCTGGAAACAAACGAAAACTATATTCCTACCGGTAAGTTGGTTCCCGTTACCGGTACTCCTTTTGATTTTACCCGGATGAGACGGGTTGATGAAAGGATAAATGAAAACAACCAACAATTAATCTGGAACAGGGGATATAACCATTGTTATCCGATTAGTATTATGCCAGATAGCGATCAACCTCAACCCGCTGCCAGGTTGTTTGAACCGGTATCGGGACGTCAGCTTCATCTTTTTACCACTTTACCTTCCGTGTTGGTTTATTCAGCCGGTTTTTTAGATTCTAAGCTCCCCGGAAAATCGGGAATAAATTATCAACCCGCTGATGGTATTTGTCTGGAAGCTCAATTTTATCCGGATTCTCCAAACCACCCCCATTTCCCTTCCTGTTTGTTACGAAAGGATGAAATATACAATCACAGTACAGAATATAGATTTTTTTAAATTTTTTGTTGATTCATCAAAATTACCTGTAGTTGAAACATGAATGATTCTCTAATGACAAAATGTTTCAAATTTCGTCAGAATTCCAGATTTTCCAGGCTGCAACAGCTTGTCCTTTCAGCATCTCTTCACCGTTCAGCACCTTTGCGCCCTGTTTCTTTCCTTTTTTCATAAACAAAGTTATCGAAGGATTGTAAACGGCATCAAACAATATATGTTTTTCAGTTAAGAATTCATATGGAATATCAGGGCATTCGTCGGAATGAGGAAAAGTTCCGACAGGGGAAGCATTGATAATAATTAAGTTTTCGGATAGAATTTCTTTCGTAAGTTGTTGGTAAGTCAACATTCCCGATTTTGGAGTACGTGATACAAAAGTGGTTTCAATGCCCTTGTTGTTAAGTACATAATCAATGGCTTTTGAAGCACCACCTGTGCCCAGAATCAGTGCTTTTTTATGAATGGAAAGTAGGAGGGGGTTAATTGAATTTTCGAAACCGATAGCATCGGTATTGTAACCCTTTAATATCTGTTTCCCATTGATATGGATAAATTTGATGGTATTTACAGCCCCGATTTTTGCTGCCGTATCATTCAGCCAGTCGAGATATTTAATCACTTCCACTTTGTACGGTATGGTAACATTCAAGCCTGACAGATTTTCGTTTTCAAGCAATGAAGTGAAACCGGAAATGCTTTTCAATTCGTACAAGTCGTATTTGGCATCAATGCATTCACGTTCAAATTTCTCTGAAAAATATTTTTTTGAGAACGAATGACCAAGTGGAAACCCAATTAAACCAAATTGTTTCATACTATGGGTTTATTTCTTTTTACGAATACTTTTGATTATTAACCACCCGAGTAACAAAGCACCGACTCCCAGAAAAATATAGGACAATTCGTGACTATATTTATTGATGGCATCTTGTTGTCCGTGTGCAATATATCCCAATAAGGCGAGAATACAGTTCCAAAGTCCGGCTCCCAGCGTAGTATAAAAGATAAAACTTAAATAATTCATTTTAGCCAATCCGGCCGGAATTGATATCAGGTGTCGGATTACAGGAATGAACCGGCCGATAAAGGTAGAAGTTTTGCCATGATCATTGAAAAATGTCTCGGCCTTTTTAATTTTTTCACTGCTTAACAGGAGCAATTTTCCGGCTTTGCTGTCAGCCAGCTTGTAAACGACAAATCTGCCCAACCACATGGACATGAAATAATTAAATGAAGCTCCTATTAAGGCTCCGATGGTTCCGAAAAGAATTATAAGAAAAATATTTAAATCACTGTCGGGTTCCATGGCGACAAAAACAGCCGGTGGTATAACCATTTCGGATGGAACCGGAAGAACGGAACTTTCACAAGCCATTAAAGCTGTAATACTGTAGTAATTGGTGTTTTCTTTATACCATTCTTCGATATGCTGAATAAATGAAAGCGTATCGGTGTTGTTATTAATTATTGTGTCTGTTTTTGCTGCATGGATGCTGGCAGTAAATAAAACGAGCGAAAAAATGAATATAATTTTCTTAGTCATTAAAATGGATTATCAGATATTTTATTGTTATTCTTTTTATTAAGGCTTGTCCAACAGGAGTGTATCGATTGCTTCGGGACAAAGTTCAAGAAATAATTCGGCTGCCTGTTCATTTTCCCGTACAGCGGTTTGAAGATAAGGAATCGCATCCAGAATGTTGTCATTTTTGAAATAGGCAACTCCGATGAACAAATTAATATACTCTAAATCTTTGTCTTGTATTTGAGCATCCCTGTAAAATTTCAGAGCTAAATCATATTCGCCTTTTTCCAAATAGATATTGGCAATGGCCATTAATGTATCCGCCTGATTGTAATCGATGCTGATAGATTTTAAATACGCAACTAAAGCATTTTCGGTGTCATCCAATCCAATATAAGCCTCAGCCAAATAAACCCAGACATCCGAAGCGGAAGAATCCAACGCCATAGCCTGATCAATGTAGGTTTTGCTTTCGGTAAACCTTTCTAACTCTAACAGGCAAATACCGATACCGGTCAGCGCATCGTAATTTTTAGGATGTACATCTAAGGATTGTTGATAATAGGTTATGGATTCTTCGTAACGTTCGAGTTTTTCGTAACATTCAGCAATGAAAATATCGGTTTCCCAAATATTTGCAGTCATTCGTTTATATTCTAAATAACTTTCAATTGCCTGATCAAACTGGTCGAGTTGGAAATGCACATGCCCTTTTTGTAAACAGGTAAGTGAATCGTTTTCGTCAATGGTTAATGCAAAATCGTAGGCTTCGAGGGCTTTTGGGAAATTTTGCAACGCAAAATAAATCTGACCCAAATTAAACCATGCTTCGTCTGTGTATGAATCAATGTCAATAATCCGGTTATAAACAGTTATGGCTTCTTCGTAATCGTTGTCTTGCTCATAACAAAAAGCCAATTCAAACAGCAAATCAATGTTCCCATCGTTATGCTGATCTCCTTTTTTTAAAAATTCCAATGCTTTTTGGTATTCTCCCCGACCCAGGTAAATAAAGGCAATATCCAGACAAACATTGTCTAAGTCTTCCGTTTCTTCAGCCAGCAATTGATTACTTAATACTTGTGCTTCCATGAAGCGGTCCATTTTAATAAGAACTTCAATTTTAAGCAAGACTACTTCGTAATCACTTGTCTCGGTTAATGAATTCAGGATGCGGAAGGCTTTTTGTTCATCTCCGGTAGCCAGAAATATTTTGGCCCGTTTAGTTTTAAGAGCATTGCTGTTGGGGTGTAAT
>Ga0172379_10009493_pt1 | contig 11992 bp, 11 predicted proteins | sample GrowelOW334metaG_FD_119756 | JGI IMG/M metagenome (GOLD analysis project Ga0172379, IMG submission 119756) | Groundwater microbial communities from an aquifer near a municipal landfill in Southern Ontario, Canada - Groundwater well OW334 metaG | ecosystem: Environmental > Aquatic > Deep... | reverse complement strand
CAATGAACGGAGAATTTAAAATCAGGATAGCGGCTCATCACCTCGAAAAAAGGTTCGTAGCAGGTTTTTATCCCCAGTTCGATTACCCACTCGAGATTGTCCACCGGCTGGTGCATGTGGATACCCAATAGTAATGATGTTTTCATTCTCTCTCCTATATAAACCAGTCGGTTGTAAAATAATTATTCAGTTCCAATAAAAGCGTTCCATTACCCGGCAGGGTTTGAAGGGCTTGGTTTTCTTCCATGAGTATCCAACGAAGGTGGACAACGGTGTTGCTTCCAAAATGAGCTCGTGAGAGTGAAAATTCCAAACGGTGATCAACTACAACCGGTTTTAAAACCAGACGTTCACCCGTCTCTTCTATCACCATCTCGATATACGTATGCAGTGAGAAAGGGCTTTTGCCTTCCAGGGCGATATAAACGGTTTGATCGTCCAATCCATAATAGATGGTATCGACAGGACCACGTAACCTGTCCATCGTTGAAAAGCTCTGCGTCTCATCGATCATGCCGCATCCGATCCATTCAAAAAAGCCTCTTTTCCCTCCACCTAACTGTGGAGAAATACTATTTCGAGGCTTGATCCACGAAGGTTTTACGACATTAAAAGAGTTAATCGGTTCCCTAAAATGAGAGGGAACTGTTTTTTCCATCAAACGATAGATCTCGATCAGATGGTCTCGAAACAAGGTGTCAAACTCAGATGAAAACTCCGTCACGTGATCTTCACCGTACCACCAAAACCAGTCACTGCACTGCGATGCCAGAAGATGATACCGTATCGTTTCGGTGACTTCATGGGTTTGGGCATAACGTTCTACCTCACGGCGCGTTTCAAAAATAAGTTCCCATGCCCGATTTTTTTCACGATGTCCTACCCACGTATCAAAGGTCCCGTGTATCCAGCTGCCAGGAGCCAAGTGTTGTAACACCTCACTCTCATTTTTTTGCGACACCTCATCCATACTTGCGGTTTTACACCATGTCGATGTGCTCAAAGCGCTATACAAAGAGGTAAAGAAATCCCATCCGTTATTCGGGTAAAACTCCCATGCATTCTCACCGTCAACAATCACAAAAACATTCGGATTTTCTTCATGTGACGCGATACGATGCAGTTCATCCATAAAATGGCTGCTCGCCTTTTTTCCTTCCATATGACGATACTCAAATCCGATCAGATCACTCAGACCATGGTCACGAAAAGCGATGGTCACATCCTCATAACGATAGGGTTTATAACGCAGAGATGACGCATCGTTGTGGAGCGATTTATGAAGTATCGCCTCGTCGGTCGCGATCCATGAAATTCCATGCTCTTTATAGATAGTAAGACTTTTTTCATCAACAGCTCCCTCCGCCGGCCAAAAACCGCTGGGCTTGGTTCCAAATGTCGCTTCATACAACTTGATTGAGCGCTCTACATGTTCAATCGCATCATCACGCAGTGAATATGCACCCTCTGGTAACTCTGTTGCGGGATTGGCACGCTGTCCATTTTCCATGTCGATTAATAAAGGAAGGATCGGATGAAAATAAGGAGTAGTTGAAACCGATATGGTTCCCTCTTTTTGCAGTCTGCCGTAAAAAGGAAGTATCTCCGAAACAAAAAGGGACAACGTTTCCAGCAACTCCGTTTTGTCCTCTTGAGTGTACCCTCGCTGTTTTATAAACAACGCTTTGACCAAATCATTATGAAGACGAAGATTATTTCCGCACCATGCAAGCAAAAATACCACTTCCAAATCAATCAGCTCATCATCACTAAAAAAAGTCTGCTCGTAGAGTTCACAATAGCGTGGTATGGGATGAACCATGGTGTCATACTGCGTTGCAGTACACAGTTTAATGAGCCATTCTTGTTGCGATTGGCTAAGCTTTGAGGGATGCTGTACCCACAGAGAAAGAAAATAATCGTATTTCAGCGGCTGTGTGTAGAGTTTGAGCTGTTCGATTAATGATGCACTGAGGTTGAACGTGGCTTTGAGCCCCGGATACTGACTCATAAGCCACGGCATCTCATAATAATCTTTAATGGCGTGTAAAAACACCCATGGCATACTCATCACACCATCACTGCCCCTGTAATCAGGCTGATGCATGTGCCAAAAAAACGAAAGGCTAAGGCTTCGATCATTCATCAAGGCTTCGACCACTCCTGTATTTTTTCCGTGTAGCGTTTGGTATACATCTCCCCTTTTTCATCGTCTGTGGCTTGGATCGTCAGATTGAGATAATCGCTGTATTGATCCGGAATCATTAATACCCAATCATCTTTATCCAGCCAGATTTTCACCCCATCGAGTGTTGAAGATTCTTTATCTTTGGCATCTTCCAAAAATTTGCGCATCATTTTTCCCTTCAGGGACTGAGTACATGGAAGCTGAATCGTTGTATAAAAAAAATGAGGAAGTGATTCAATAATTTCAGAAAGTTTCACACTGTGAGAAACCATCATCTCCAAAATTTTCAACGTCGCATACATCGAATCTCTGTGCGTCGCAAATTCGGTAAAGGTAAAGTTCCCCTCCCCTGTAGCGACCAAGTCATAGCTTTTCATCTTAGAGGCTTTGAAATTCGCGTATTGACCCCGCTCAATCTCGAGATGATCAAAATAGACAATGTCCGCGGCCCAGGTTGGTAAAAAGACTCGCTTTTTAACCCCGCTGGCTTTGGCCTCCATGTTCAAAAGACTCATGACAACATACAAGGCGCTTTGCTTGGAAAGAGGAAGCCCCTCATCGCACACAATATCCAACCGCTGACCATGAGGGTAGAGTATAAATCCTCCATCAAGTTTGAGAGCTTTAATCACCGCCCCCATATCCTCATACGAGCGTTTCACCAATGTATTAATGTTCGAGAGACGCTGTTCGTCGCTATAAGCATTGAACATAATGTGTTCAACCCCAAGATCGTTCAAAATATCAGGGAAAACCTCAGCCGCCAAACCGTGCGTCAAATCGACGGCAATACGACAATCGAGACATTTAAACCGATGCGATTGCAAAACAGTCTCTATCCCTTTTTTGTATTCGGCATATTCACGCTTGTGATCGAGCTCGTGGATCTGTCCGATTTGGGAATAATCGACTCGACGAAAAGTTTCTTTGAAAAATGCTTTTTCTACCTTTTTTGCCACATCATTGTTGATACGAAGCGCTTCATGGTTGTAAAAAGTAATGACCGTACTGGTGGGATCATCAATTTTTTGATGAAAATGAACCCCTGCCGTATAGTGCTCATGAAAGGAGAGACTGCAACGCATAACGGCTGAGGGGATAGCATTATAATCGACAACATCAACTCCCGAAGAGAGCAGACCGCCTAAAAATGCCCGTTTCAGCATCCGTGAGCTTTTATCGTAATGCCGTGATACTAACACCGTAGAGCCTACAGGTAACTGCGCGCCAAAAGATTCTGCTATCTTCGTCGCCATTTCGCATGAAAGTTCCACGTTTGATTTTCCGATAACCATTCCGTTTTCAAAAATAGAATTTTTATATTTACTTCCCAGAATGACACTGCGGCTAACGATAGAAGCATCTTCAATCATTTTATACGGCCAAATGGTGACATCTTTTTCGATGGTGACGAGCTCACCGATTTCGCATCCCTCGGCTAAGATTAATCCCGATTTAGCAGTAACATTTTTTCCGATACTGTTCCCGTCACAAATAACGCACCCGTCTAGTTTGGCATTTTTTCCGATTTCAACATCGTTCCAAATGACGGTATTGGCAATCTTCGAAGAAGAGCCGATAACAACATTATTTCCTATCACAACATTGCTGAGCTTCGAACCGCGTTTAACCGTTACATTTTTACCGATTACGACGATTCCGATGACTTCAACACTCTCATCGAGAGTGTTGTCCTCTTCACAAATGAGAACACCATCAGGATATTTAATGGCCTCTCCCCCAATGTTGAGTTTGATTTTACCGGCAAGTATGTCTTCATACACATCCCGATAACTCTCTGGATTGCCGACATCACGCCAGTATCCTTGGGCATATCCTGCCATTAAATCGATTCCCTGACGCATCAAATGAGGGAAAAGATCTTTGGCAAAATCAAAATTCTCATTTTTGGGAATGTACTCAAGGATTTCAGGCTCGATGATATAAATACCGGTGTTAATGGTGTCGCTAAATACCTCTCCCCAACTTGGTTTTTCGAGGAATTTTTCGATTTTTCCCTCTTCATTGGCAATGACCACCCCAAACTCGAGCGGATTTTCAACCGAGGTCAAGGTAATGGTTAATTTAGAATTTTTTGATTTGTGATAGTCAAAAATCTGCTGAAAATCAAAATCAGTCACCAAATCACCGCTGATAATGATGAAGTTTTCATCTCCGATGTATTCCTGGGCTTTTTTGACCGCACCCGCTGTCCCGTAATCATCATCAGGGACAACATAGGTAATGTTGATTCCCCACGCACTTCCGTCTTGGAAATAATCTTTGATGACATCGGGCTTAAAATAGAGTAATACAATAAATTCTTTAATGCCTAAATCTCGTAAGCTTACAATCGTATGCTCCATCATTGGTCGATTCATTATTGGTAACATGGGCTTTGGGACAGAATTCGTCAGGGGCTGTATTCGTGTTCCAAATCCGCCTGCCATAACAACAGCTTTCATTAATCTCCTTTTTGAAACGGTTTTAACTACACAATCATCTATTATTCTACAATTACTAGAGCTAAATCATAGCATTTTTTTATACATTAAAGTTACCAATTTATTCATATTTAGTGATTTTTTTGAGAATTCAACTCTAAACGGTATTCATTAATAGACAGAGGTGCGTTTACTTGACATCAGTTAGCGTATGTATCTTTGAATTTTCAAAAAAATCACTCAATGTAAAGATATTGAGTGATTTTACCCTTACATTATTTCACTTAGGAAACAGACAATATCTTAATAGCGAAGCATATTGACAAGATCATAAGAAAAAAGTCCTAAAAGTTTTTCAAAAGTTTTTACACCACCACTAGGGTCATTGGTCGGGCACTTTTGATCAAAATAAAAATTTTTAGTTTTAAGAAGCTTATTACCCTCATTTGAAATGAGATTCACTTTTATTTGCATGATCACATAAGATCCATCCTCATCAAATTCTTGATAAAAATCGATCACTTCGATTTCCAATGTCAAATCCGTAAAGGCTTTAGACGATGTCGGTAAAACACCTTTGTAAATATTATACGTAATTAGTACAGATTCAATACTTTGACTTATCAAATCACTGGGTGCAATCACCCACTGGTTGTAGGCAAAATAAGAAAATATCGATCCTTTTTTGTACCACATATGATTTGTATTATAAATATCATTCGTCATCATAGGTTGAATTTTGATTGATAAATTCGTCTGAATATTGGTTTTATTATTGTCAACAACTTTACTATCAATCTTATGTTCTTTCATTACAACAGCTGAATTTTTTAATGAACATCCGCTCAAAATCACTAAACTTAGAATAGACAGTAAAAGTTTTTGCATATTATTCTCCTGGTCCAGGTTGGATAATTTTTTGTTTAAAGAGTAAATCACTTGGACTCTCTTTGAGCCCTTGAATGACGATTTTCCCCTCACGTACAAGATTTTTAGTTTCATTGATAGCATCATTAGAGTTATCCAGCGTCAACGATAGTTTTTCTATTACTTTTGATTTCTTAACATCTTGAAGCATACTGGAGGTTTCTTGGGTTAGGATCCTTGTATCATTAATAACTAATTGCGTTTGCTGTGCAACATTAGAAAATTCTTGCAGCGTTTGATTGATATTATTTTCAACTTCTTTGGTTCCATGTATCAAGTGCGTAATCTCTTCTTTATTGTTTTTAAACTCGGTGGAGATTTGAGAAAAATTATCCAAACTGTTACTTACGCTGTTAATATTTTTATCACTTATGAGAGCATTAACTTTCACTATGGTTTTAGAAATATCCGTTAATATATTTTCGGCTTTGTTTGATAGTTTTGACAACATGGAAAATTCTGATTTGATAACAGGGCGTTCACTTTTATCCATACTTTTTAGAGTTTTGGTCTCTTTTGTCCCCCCTTTTATCTCTAAATATCCGACACCGGCTATACCTTGTGAATTTAAAACGATCACGCTGTCCGTTTTGACGGGCGTCTCTTTTTTCACTTTAAACGTTACTTCTACCCTCTCTGGATCCTTTTTATCAATTGTTATATTTTCAACATATCCGACATCTATACCTTTTAATTTTACTGGCGATGATGTTTTGAGTCCAGAAACAGACTCTCCTATGTAGGTTTTATAGCTGTCGTACTGATCACTTTCAATCCCATATTTTCCCATCCAAAAAGCAAATCCAGCCAAACATAGAATACTTATAATTCCAAATAAACCCACAATTATAAAATTCGCATTTCTTTCCATTAGGTAACCTTTAAAAAATCTTTCAAAAATGTCATATCACTGTTAATAGCTGCTTCATAATTCCCATCAAAACAAATTTTTTTGTTCTGAAGAACGATAAATCTATCCAGAGCACTCTTGATCGTATCCAGATCATGGGTAACGATAATCACGCTAAACCCTAGCATATCTCTTAATTCTACAATTAACTTATCAAACGCTTCTGCACTTGACGGGTCGAGTCCGCTTGTCGGTTCATCCAAAAAAAGAAGTTCAGGATCAAGGGCAAGGGCCCGTGCCAAGCCTACTCTTTTTTTCATCCCACCGCTTAGCTCGCTGGGATATAAATAGGCAGACTCACTGGAAAGCCCCACCATGGTGAGCTTGGTCATAGCCATATTTTCGATAAGTCCTATGGGGAGTTTTGTGTACTCAATCAGCGGCAAACAAATATTTTCCAGTACGGTGAGCGATGAGTACAATGCCCCAAACTGGAACAAAACGGCCCATTTTTGTCGAAGTTTATGTGCAGTCTTATGACTGATTCCTCTTAGGGATTCGCCAAGAATTTCGATGTTCCCCGATTGGAATTTTTGGAGCATAATAAGTTGACGTAACAGTGTTGATTTACCGGCACCACTTCCCCCTAGTATTCCAAAAATTTCTCCTTTTTGAATACTAAAAGAGAGATCATCATGAATAAGGGTATTCCCAAATTTTGTAACAATATTTTCTACCTTAATAACTTTGGTCATATACCCAGCTTTGTCAATGCGACAGCTATGATGGCATCACAAATAATGACCCAAAAAAGTGCGCTTACAACACTTTTGGTTGTGAGTTTTCCAATACTGTCCGTGCTTCCTGTTGCTTGAAATCCCCTGTAGCATCCTACAACACCGATAATGGCACCGTAAATGGGTGACTTTGCCAATCCGACATACAATTCATTAACCGATATTTCAAGATACATTCTGTCGATGAAGTCATTCAAACTAATACCTAATTGAAAGTGCGAAACAATATAAGCACCCGTCATACCCGCCATATCTGCTGCAAAAACCAAAAATGGCATCGTGATGATGAGAGCAAAAACCCTTGGAATAACCAAAAACACAAAGGGGTCAAGTCCCATTGTCCGCATCGCATCAATTTCTTCGGTAATTTTCATGGTTCCAATTTCTGCTGTAAAAGAACTGGCACTTCGTGCAGCGATTAAAATGGCGGTAATAATGGGTGAAAGTTCTCTAAAAACAGACATTACACTTAGATCAACAATGAAAATATCAGCACCGATTTTTGTCAAATAACCGGCAGATTGATACGCCACAACCAGACCTATTAAAAAAGATAAGATTGTAATAATTCCGATAGCTTGGATGGCAGACGTATCAATATGTTTTACCAATGCTGTAAACCTAAAATTCCACGGGGAAAGAATGAGCTTTAGCAGTGCAAAAAGCATTTCACCGACAAACGATAAAAAGTCACCGCTTCCTTTAAACCCATCAATAATCCATTTTCCTATCCCTTCAATAGAAAAATATTTTTTGGAGAGTAATTCAGGCTTGTCACGGAAGTTTTTTTGATAAAAGCTGAGGAGTTTTGCGTGATCTTCGTCTACATTCACACACTCTACACTGCATCTGTCTTTAATAAGCCGATTTTTAATCCGCAAAATTTCAACAGCACCTGCTGAATCAATAGTTAAACAGTCACTAAAATCAAAAATAATCGTTTTATCAAAAAAGTTGCCAATATCTTTTTCAATACTGTTTGTATTTGCCAATGATTCTTTTGTCCAATCATTGGCGATTAATACTTTAAGATCGATTGCACTTAAATATTGAATTTTTATTCTTTGCATGAAGAAATTATGCCCATAAAAGCGATTAATTTAATTTCATTGTTGTAATGCAATTGTTTCGTAATTGTAATAAATTTTATTTACACTTCCATCTGTAAAAAATCATAATCAAAGGATTGTAAGTGGGATTAATGAATAAGTTCAACCCTGAAATACTTGAAAATACAAGCGTTAAAGATAAAGTAAACTATCTCGTAAAGTTGACTCAAATTCTTGCTATAAGCGCCATTATTGCAGGTATTATTGGGATGTTAATATCCAATTCTTCCATCCGGTCACTCAATGGAAATGCACTTGAGCCATTGGGACATTTGCGATTAATTAAAGAATCATATGAACAAAAAGTACTTGTTGCAGCACAAGATATTGCTCATGGAAGCGTAACAGACTATTCAGCAGTTGCAAACGATTTAGTTCTTGAAAAAGAGAAAATTGTTCGTGAATGGGATGCTTATAGTCATGCTAAATTAACAAAAGAAGAAAAAGAATTATTGCCTGATGCCCAAAAATATATGAAACTCTCACTTAAGAGCCTGGATACGCTTATCCAATTGACAAAAGAAAAAAAGCTAATGGATGTTTTGTCATGGACAACCGATGATGCTCAGTATACGATTATAGAATTAACACCAATCTTGAATAAGTTGATGCAAGTCCAAATTATCAATGCTCAAAATATTTATTCCACTACTCAAATTCAATTTTTCGTCATATTAACTCTTATCATGGTCATTATTATTGGCGGTGCAATGTACGTAGCAAAAATGGTCAAACGCGTTGTTTATGATTTAACACAGCCTTTTAGCGAATTATTATTGCAATCCAATGCACTGGCTAATCAAAAACTAGATGAACCGTTTGTCTGGAATCGTACGGATGAAATCGGTCAAGTTGGAAAAAGCTTTGAACTCTCACGCCACGCACTTCATAATTCGTTTCAACAAATCCAAGCTAATAACACTGAATTAGCGCAGATTAATACTTTAGTCAGAAGCAGTATCAACTACGCCAGCCGGATTCAACGCTCTTTTTTACCCGACGAAGGGATACTTAACCGTTTTTCAAAAGATTCTTTTGTCATTTGGAAACCTAAAGATGTCATAGGAGGGGACTGCTACTGGATTGACAAAACAGATAAAGGATTTTTTGTAGCTATTATCGACTGTACTGGGCACGGTGTCCCAGGTGCGCTTATGACTTTTGTTGTCATATCTATTCTCGACCGTTTATTATCACAGCAAAGACATCTTGATGACCCTGCTGAATTACTAAGCCAAATGAATCGTCTTGTAAAAGAAACATTGGGTCAATACGATAATTCAAGTGAATCTAATGACGGAATGGATGGTGCATTTTGTTACGTTAATCTTGAGGAAATGAAATTAACCTTTGCCGGAGCAAACACTCCTCTTCTTTATGTACAAGATGGACAGTTACACCATGTTAAGCCTGACAAACAAAGTATTGGGTATGTTCACTGTAATAACGATTTGACGTTTACCAATCAAACACTTGAACTTAAAGAGGGGACAAATTTTTATTTAACTACAGATGGAATCGTTGACCAAATCGGCGGTAGCAAACGAATTGCTTTTGGCAAAAAACGTCTTATGGAAATAATCCATAATAATCATTCAAAACCAATGAGTGAACAAGCAGAAATTATATTAGAAGAATATTACCACTATAAAGGAGACGAATCCCAACGTGATGATAATACTATGATCGCATTTCAAATTTAAATTTACACAAGGATAGATAATGACCTTAAACAGCTTTCGTACCTTAAAAGGGATGATTGAAGCCGAAAATGTAATTTTTTGCTACAACGGATACTTTTCCCAAGAGATTATCATTGCAGTCAATTCAATGATCAAAGGCAAATTAAGCTCAGACGAAACCAAAATGGGCATTAGTCAAAAAGTTCTCTATATGTTTGTTGAACAAGCACAAAACATCACACGCTATTCACCTGATCAAATACAAAATGGTGATCAAACCACTATGAGTTATGGATCCATAGCTATTGGAACAGAAAATGACAAGTTTTACCTTGTATGTTCTAACCGAATCGAAAAAGCCAATGTCCCTGCGTTGCGTGAGAAACTTGAATCCATTTCTATGATGAGCCAAGAAGATCTTAAAGCTCTCTTTAAAGAAAAAATGCGCTCAGAAGCTGACGAAGGAAGCAAGGGTGCCAGTATTGGATTTATAGAGATGGCTCGTAAATCAAGTGAACCAATAGAATTTGATTTCATTGAAAATGATGAAACATTTGATTGCTTCACACTTAAAGTCGTAATTTAAAATAATCAAAGGAAAAACTATGATAACAATCGCATCTACCGTAACAACCCCAAAAATCACAATAGATACTCAAAAAAACTTTTACAGTTTTGAAGGAGAATCCTATCCTGAAGATGTCAATGCATTTTTTGATCCTATTATGGATCCAATTGTTGTCCATCTAAAAAAGCAAAAAGATGCCACTATCGAATTTGAATTCTTTTTGACGTATTTTAACAGTGCGAGCACAAAAGTTTTTTACAACCTTTTTATGCTGCTTGAAGATGTTAGCGAATTCAACAGCGTCAACGTCAAATGGAAACACCACGAAGAAGATGATACAGCTGAAGAATTTGGACAGGACTTCATGGAAGATCTTGTTAATGTCAACTTTAACTTTATAGCAATCTAAGAATACATCTAAAAGCTTAGTTCAAGAAACTATGCTTTTTTTGTCAATTCTTTTACTAATTTTTTAGCTGCTTTTTTTATTTTAAGCTTTTTATTTACCACTTTTTTCAGGACTTTTTTTATTAATTTTTTAGCTGCGGCTTGTGCATTGACAACATCATCAATTACTTCATCTATGTGCTCAGCAACTGTAGTACTTTCTGCCTCTTCAGCCATTATATTTTCATCAGCTTCTGCAACACTAACTATATCATTACTGTTATCTTCGTCCACTTTAGGTACTGCATCTGCGATCACAGCTTTTTCTTTTTTAGTAACCATTTCTTTAACATTTGTGATTTGTTTTTTCTTTAATACTTTTGCCATTGCCAGCTCCTTGAGTGATTGTAATCTATTACTATTTAATAATAGTAATAATATATAGAGATATTTTATACTTTTTTATTGATAATGTCAATTTTTTATATATTATAGTAATAATTTATATATATTTTCTTGTTTTTATCTATATTTAGGTACAATTTTTAATTAAAAAATTATAGTTAAGGATTCAAATGACTTTTATTGAATTTAAAAAACTACTACTCGATGCAGAAATTAGCTTACCAAAATTTAGCAGTCTTATTAAGGTTAGTGAAAAGAATATTCAAGCGTATAATAAAAAAGGTAAAGTACCAAATACCATAGCAGTTATAGCAACTTGTTTTGCTGTTATGAATAAAGAAAATATTCCATATCGTACTGTAATAGAAGAGTTAAAACTAAACGCAAAAACAAAAGTCGGTGCTGGTTTTAAAAAGAAAAAAAAGAATCTTAAAGAAGAATCTACTGAAAGTAGTCACTAATCCTCTTTCGCAGTTTATTTCATTTCAAAAAAACATAATGGTTATAAGCTCAAAAAACTATAGATAAAAATGCTTCAACTTCGTAAAAATAGCGTTCAAATTGATCGAAGCGGTGATTTCCACCCTCTTCGATAATCATCTTTGACCCATCATAATGGTTTTTTGCCACAGTAT
>Ga0172379_10009492_pt1 | contig 11994 bp, 13 predicted proteins | sample GrowelOW334metaG_FD_119756 | JGI IMG/M metagenome (GOLD analysis project Ga0172379, IMG submission 119756) | Groundwater microbial communities from an aquifer near a municipal landfill in Southern Ontario, Canada - Groundwater well OW334 metaG | ecosystem: Environmental > Aquatic > Deep... | reverse complement strand
GAGCGGGATCTTGCCGCGTACCAGGCAAGGAAGCGCGAAGCGATCTGTACCCTCTGGCTGAGTTACCGCGTCTGCGGCTTCCCACCACCCTCTTCCGGCGCGATCACCGTGGCGCAGATCCTCGGCATGCTGGATCTGGCGCAGGCCGCCGACCCGCCGCTCGACCACGGCCTGCCCACGGTCGACCTGCTGCATCGCTACACCGAGGCCGCGCGCCTGGCGTTCGCCGACCGCAGCCAGTATGTCGCCGATCCCGATTTTGCCCCCGCCCCCGGCGGCACCTGGACGAGCCTGGTGGATCCGGCCTACCTCAAGCAACGCGCAGCCCTGATCGGTGCACGTTCGATGAAAACCGCCCAGCCGGGCAGCCCCGGCACCGTCACCAGCGCCTGGGCGCCGCAGCCCGAGCAGGTCGAACAGGGCACCTCGCACATCTCCATCATCGACGCCGCAGGCCAGGCTGTGGCCATGACCACTTCCATCGAGAGCGCCTTCGGCTCGCGCCAGATGGTCCATGGCTTCCTGCTCAACAACCACCTCAGCGACTTCTCCTTCGCACCCGCCGATGCCGCCGGCAGACTGATCGCCAACCGCGTCGAAGCGGGCAAACGCCCGCGATCGAGCATGAGCCCGACCCTGGTATTCGACCGGACCACGGGCCGCTTGCTGATGAGCCTCGGCTCGCCCGGCGGCGCGCTGATCGTCCATTACACCGCCAAGACTTTGCTCGGCACGCTGGCCTGGGGCTTGAACGTGCAGGACGCCATCAACCTGCCCAACTTCGGCTCGGTCAACGGTCCGACCCTGCTCGAAGCCAGGCGCTTTCCCGCACTCACCATCGATGCGCTCCGGGCACGCGGCCACGAAATCCGCGAAATGCCCATGGTGAGTGGCTTGCAGGCGGTCCAGCGCACGCCACTGGGTTATTCCGGCGGCGCCGATCCGCGCCGTGAAGGGAAGGTGATGGGCGAATGAGCGACCTGCATGGAATAATGCGGCCTCGATCGGTGGCAAGCGATTTATCCGAAAGGGTAGCCTGATGGTCAAAAAAATCCCCAGACGCTGGCGCGAAGTCTCCTTGCACGACCTGCTTTTCGTCGCCCTGCCTTCGTTGCTCCTGCTCGCCGCAGGCTTTTGGGCGACGGCGCAATTCATCCGCCCGGCGCCACCCAGCCAGATCATCGTGAGCAGCGGCGGGGCGAGCGGCGCTTACCAGCGCTTCGCCGCGCGTTATAAGGAGGTACTGGCGCGCTACGACATCGCACTGGTGGACCAGCCTTCGGCCGGCTCGATGGAAAACCTGCAACGCCTGCGCGACGAAAACTATACCGTGGATGCCGGCTTCATCCAGGGCGGCACCGCGCGTGCCAGTGAAGATGACAATCTGGCTTCGCTCGGCAACCTCTACTACGAACCCTTGTGGATCTTCTATCGTGCCGACCTGGCTCAAGCCCGGTCCGTCAGCGCACTCGACCGAATCGCGCAACTCAAGGGCCAGCGCATCGCCGTCGGCGCTTCCGCCAGCGGCGCACACAAGCTGGCGCTGGAGTTGCTCGAAGCCAACGGCATTGCCGGAGCGCCCACCAGACTGTTGCAGATGGATGGCCTGGCAGCCGTCGAGGCGTTGCAGCGCGGCAACGTCGACGCCGCCTTCGTGGTCGGCCCGACCGAATCGGCGGCGGTATGGCTGTTGCTATTCGCCGACGGCATCCGACTGATGAGCCTGTCGCAGGCCGAGACCTACTCGCGCCTGTTCCCGTATCTGGCCAAGCTGACGTTGCCGCGCGGCGGCGTCGACCTGAAGCGGGATATTCCGCCGCATGACGTCAGCCTGGTGGCGCCGATGGCGACGCTGCTGGTACGCGAAGACACCCATCCGGCCTTGGTCGGCCTGTTGCTACAGGCAGCCGCCGAGGTACACGGCGGCGCCGGGTTGTTCCAGAAAGCGGGTGAATTTCCGCGACCGGGACAAGCGGATTTCCCGATCGCCAAGGAGGCCGAGCGCTACTACAAATCCGGCAAACCTTTCCTGCAACACTACCTGCCGTTCTGGGCCGCAACCTTGATTGATCGGCTGGTAGTAATGCTGGTGCCGGTGTTTGCGCTGCTGATTCCCCTCGTCAAGTTCGCCCCGACCTTGTACGGCTGGCGAGTCCGCTCGCGCATCTTTCGCCGTTACGGGGAGTTGAAGTTCATCGAGGCGGAACTCGACCTGGAACCAGGGCAGCACTCGCGCGACGAATGGCTGAAGCGTCTCGACCGGATCGAGACCGACGTCAATAACATGCCGACGCCGCTGCCATTTTCGGACATGCTATACACCCTGCGCAGCCATATCGAACTGGTACGCGCGGCGATTCAGCGCAAGGCCGGCTAATACCCAGGACCAGCCGCAATCTCTAGAGTTTGCGAATCTTGTCCAGCAAGGCGGTAGTCGACTGCTGGTGGATGAAGGGAATCGAGAGCACCTTGCCGCCCTGCGCCATGACCTCCTGGCCGCCGACGATCTGGTCCGTCGGCCAGTCGCCGCCCTTCACCAGGATGTCCGGACGAGTGTCGAGAACGCGCCGCAGCGGTGTCGCCTCGTCGAACCAGGTCACCAGCGAAACGCATTCGAGCGCCGCAAGCAGGGCCATACGATCGTCCAGCCGATTCACCGGCCGGTCGGCGCCCTTGTCGAGCAGCCTGACCGAATCATCGGAATTCACCGCGACCAGCAGGCTGGCGCCCAGCGCCCGCGCCTGGGCCAGATAGGTCACATGGCCGCGATGCAGGATGTCGAAGCAACCGTTGGTGAATACCAGCGGCCGCGGCAGCGCGGCGAGGCGTAGCGGCAGTTCTTCCGGGGGGCACAGCTTGGCCTCGAACCCGGGTGGCGGGAAGATCATGCGGCTCATGGCCCCACCCTCAATCCCTGCTGCGCAAGACTAGGGCTTCCTGCTCGGGGCTTGACCTGCCGGGGCCGGCGGGTTGTCGATCTGGCGCGCCTGTTCCTCCGAGATGATCTCGAACACGCGCACCACTTTCTGGGCGCCGCCGGTGGTGCGGGCGATATCCACCGCGGCGTCGGACTCGCGCTGGGTGACCATGCCCAGCAAATACACGGTGCCGGCTTCGGTGACCACTTTGACGTGGATCACCGCGAACTTGTTGGCGTCGATGAAACGCGCCTTGACCTTGGAGGTGATGTAGGCGTCATTGCTGCGTGCCCCGAGGGTGCTTACGCCGGCGATCTGCACCTCGTTGCTGATGGCTTTGACATTGGGCACGCCGCCGGCGATTTTCTCAATCTGGGCCCTGGCCGCGGCATCGGGAACTTCCCCGGTCAGCAGCACACTGCGGTTGTAGCTGGTGACATTGACATGGGCGCGGTCGCCGAACGTTTCGCCGATGCGATTGCCGGTGCGCAACTCGATGCTCTCATCGGTGAGAAAGGTTTCCGACGGACGCCTGTCCGCCGCCATCAGGGCGCCCGCGCCGACGCCGACAACGGTGGCGCCAAAACAGCCGGCCAGCAGGGGGACCATGGCTGCCAGTAGTATCCACAGGGGAAAACCGCTGAACTTGGACTTGATAGGCAATCTGGTCATTCTGGTTCTCCCAGTAACAGGTGATCGATGCCGTCGCACAGGCAGTGCAGCACCAGCAGGTGAACTTCCTGGATGCGTGCCGTGCGCGTGGTGGCATATTCCGGCACGCAGAGGTGGACATCGCCTTCCCCCAGCACTTCGGCGATCTTGCCGCCGTCCCGGCCGGTGAGCGCCACCACATTGACCTCGCGCTCATGGGCGGCGTGGATTGCCTCGATGACATTGGCCGAGTTGCCGCTGGTGGAGATGGCCAGCAGGACATCCTTGGCTTGTCCCAGCGCTCTGACCTGCTTGGAAAATACTTCATCGTAGCGATAATCGTTGGCAATCGAGGTCAGCGTCGAACTGTCCGTGGTCAGCGCAATCGCCGCCAGAGGCGGACGCTCCATTTCAAACCGATTGACTAGTTCGGCGGCAAAGTGCTGTGCATCGGCGGCCGATCCGCCGTTGCCGCAGGACATGATCTTGCCGTTGCCGAGCAGGCTCTGGACCATCAGTTCGATCGCCTGGGCTATTGGCGCCGCGAGGACTTCGACCACATCCAGCTTGACTTGGGCGCTGTCGTTAAATTGGCGGGCGATACGGGTCACAAGTTCCATGGCAGGCATCGTTGTATGCGGGTTGAATGGGGCAGGATGGTTTCGATTCTACCATGGCTGTGTGGCGCTCCCTGGCCCGACGGCCGGCCCAGGCACCGCGTCGGGACCCCTCGCTACAGCACCACGTACACTTCGATCAACACCCGCTGCCAGGGATTGCGATGGTTCCTCAGCCTGGCGATGCGCGCTTCTACCCTGCCGCCGCGGTCCATCTCCGCCGCCACGGCGGCGTTTTCGGCACGCGGCAGATAACCAAGCTGCTGTCCGCGCCAACCGACGCGGACAGCGTTGCCGTCATGCGGGTTGTCGGGCTCACGCGTCAGCGCCAAGGCGTCGCCGATCTTCATTTCATCCCAGACGGCGGCTCCGGCGTGATACTGGAACCCGGCCAGCGGCGAACTCTGCACCAGGATGCGGATCGTCTGCGCCTGGGCGGCAACCGCAGCCAGCATCAGCAATAGCGCCAGTTCAATATGCCTCAAACGCATTCCTGATCCAATCGATGTTGGTTTCGGTCAGCCCGTCCAGCAGCACCGCGTCGAACCGGCAGGGCCGCTCGCGCTTGCCGGCCAGGTAATGGCGTGCGGCGAGTATCAGGCGACGCTGCTTGGCCGGGGTGATGCTGGCTCCGGCGCCGCCGAAGTCACTGCGCTGGCGCAGGCGTACCTCAACGAAGACCAGGCTGCCATGGTCCTCGCAGATCAGGTCGATCTCGCCGCCGCGCACCCGCCAGTTGCGCTCCAGTACGCGCAAGCCCTGGCGCGACAGAAAGGCCGCGGCCAGCGCCTCCGCCTGCGCTCCGGCGAGCTGCCGGCTCGGTGGCGTGCTCAGTTGCCTATTCGGCTCGGGCGGTTTCTTCGCTTGCATGGCGGGGCCGCGAGCCTGACAATGCGCTGTCGATAGGCGTGGCGGACAAAAGTATGCAGGACGAACATGAAGCGGACCCAAGTAAGACGCCGGCATTATATGTGGTGGCAACGCCGCTGGGTAACCTCGGCGATATCACCCTGCGCGCCCTCGAAGCGCTGCGCGCGGCGGACGCGATTGCCTGCGAGGATACCCGGCATACCCGGCGCCTGCTCGACCATTTTGACATACGCGCACCCGCTTTCGCCCTGCACGAGCACAACGAAGCCGGTGCGGCGCAAAAGCTCATCGCCATGCTGGCGGCGGGCAAGCGCGTGGCGCTGGTTTCCGATGCGGGCACGCCGTGCGTTTCGGACCCCGGCGCACGTGCGGTCGCCGCGGTGCGCGCCGCCGGCTACCCGGTGATCCCCCTGCCCGGGCCGAATGCCGCGATCGCCGCGCTCTCGGCCGGAGGGCTGGCCGATCCGCACTTTCTGTTTGTCGGCTTCCTGCCCAGCAAGGGCATGGCGCGACGCCAGCAGATCGAGTCCTTGAGATCGATTCCGGCCGCGCTGGTGTTTTATGAAGCGCCGCATCGCATCGTCGCCACCGTCGCCGACCTGGCGGAACTGCTGGAGCCGCAACGCACCCTGGTGATCGCCCGCGAACTGACCAAGCTGTTCGAACAGATCATCACCGTGCCGCTGGTCGACGCGCCGGACTGGCTGGCCGCGGACCCCAACCGGCAGCGCGGCGAATTCGTCCTGCTGGTCGCTGCGCCGCCGCCCGCCGATGACCTGCCGGCTGAGGCCATGCGCACCCTGAAGCTGCTGTTGGCCGAGCTACCCTTGAAACAGGCGGTGAAGCTGGCGGCCGAGATCAGCGGCCGGCCGAAGAACGCGCTCTACCAACAGGCGCTGCTGTGGAAGGACGAAAAGCTATAATCGCAACAATATGCAGAACTTACGCCAAACCCTGACCATCGCCCGCCCCGACGACTGGCACCTGCATCTGCGCGATGGTGCGGCGCTCGCCGCGGTGCTGCCGGATACGGCGCGGCGCTTTGCCCGCGCCATCGTCATGCCCAACCTGAAGCCGCCGGTGACCACCCTGGCGCTGGCTACAGCCTACCGTGAGCGCATTCTGCGGGCACTCCCGGCGGGCATGGCTTTCGAGCCGCTGATGACCCTGTATCTGACCGACAACACGGCGCCGGGCGAGATCGACGCGGCCCACGCCAGCGGCCTGGTGCACGCGGTGAAGTATTACCCGGCCGGCGCCACCACCCATTCCGATGCCGGCGTCACCGATCTTGCCAAGTGTCGCGCCACCCTGGCGCGCCTGGAACAACTGGGCATGCCGCTGCTGGTACATGGTGAGGTGACCGACCCGGCGGTGGATGTATTCGATCGCGAAGCCGTATTCATCGAGCGCGTGGCTACGCCGCTGCTCAAGGATTTTCCGGCGCTGCGCCTGGTGTTCGAACACATCACCACGCGCCAGGCGGTGGCGTTCGTGCAAGCCGCAGGCGCCCAGGTCGCGGCGACCATCACGGCCCACCACCTGCTGCTCAACCGCAACGCGATCTTCGCCGGCGGCATCCGCCCGCATCATTATTGCCTGCCCCTGCTGAAACGCGAGGAACATCGCCAGGCGCTGTTGGCGGCCGCCACTTCCGCCAGCCCGAAATTCTTTCTCGGCAGCGACTCCGCGCCGCATGCCCGCGGCACCAAGGAACATGCCTGTGGCTGCGCCGGCTGCTATACCTCGCATGCCGCCATCGAACTGTATGCCGAAGCATTCGATGCGGCCGGCGCACTCGATCGGCTGGAGGCCTTCGCCAGTTTCAACGGCCCGGATTTCTACCGCCTGCCGCGCAACACCGGCAAACTCACGCTGGTGAGGGAAGGCTGGCAAGTGCCGGCTACCCAGCCATACATCGACGGCGAAACCCTGGTGCCGCTGCGCGCCGGCGAGACGATTGCTTGGAGGATACAGACATGAAATCGAAAGTGAACATGGCCATGGTGGCGCTGTCGGCAGCGCTGCTAAGCGCCTGCGGCAGCATCGACTCGGCGGCATACCAGACAAGCGGCGCATCGCACAGCCTGTCCCTGGTCCGCACCAAGACCTTCGCCTGGAGCGGCGAGTGGGAGTTGGCGCTGGTGACGGCGCATGCACCGGAATGCCAGCGCCGCCACAAGCTCCTGCCAGTGTCCGGGCCGGAATTCAAGGTCGACCTGTATCGCTCCCTGGAGGGCAACTACATTCTCCGCCAAGGCAACAACTGGTACGTCACCGAGACCCGCGCCTGCCGGTTGCAGAAGTTCCCGGCGCCGCCGCGCGAGCCGGGCGATCTGCTGGGGGTTTTCGAAGAGTCCACTGACGGCATCAAGTTCACCGCCGCGCCCGCCGCCGCAACTCCGCCCGCGGCCCTCGCTGCGCCGGCGCAGTCACCGGCACCGGCGTTGCCGATCGCCACGCCGCCCCCCGCCATCCCGCCCGCCGCCGCGCCCGTGACCCGCTGATTGTGCCACCGACATTCGCCGCGCAACCCTTGTTCGCCCCCTTGCTGCCGCTGCTCGACAGCTTGAGCGATGGCGGCGCGCCGCCGGAGTGCGCAGCGCTCAACGCCCTGGCTGTGGCGCGCGGCATCGTCAGCGGCAGCGGCGCGCCCCTGCGCTTCGTCGTACCCGGCGCCAGTGGCATGTCCTATGAGGAACGCGCCTACTGGCTGGGCGAGATCGAGACACGCCCTGGCAACTGGCATGACTGCTTCAACGCGCTGATCTGGCTCAGCTACCCGCTCACCAAGGCGGCGCTGAATGCCCGCCACCATCACGCTCTGCATGCCAACCGCACATCGAGCCACGGCCGGCGCGGACCGCTGCGCGATGCGCTGACCCAGTTCGATGAATGCGGGGTCGTGGTGGCTTCGCCAAGCCTGGCGCTGTGGGCAGGCATTTGCGCCCATCGCTGGAAAGAGGTGTTCTGGACGCGGCGCGAAGAAACTCAACGCCGCATGCGGGCCTTCGTTTTTGGCCACGCCAGTTTCGACATGTTGCGCACCCCGCGCCTCGGCCTGTGCGGCAAGGCCTTGTTCCTCCACGTCGACGACGAATGGTTGATGCAATCGCCACCGGCGCAGCGCGCCGATGTCGATCGGCGGATGGCCCAACGCTTCACGGGTGAGCTCCAGGCTTATTCCAAACCCAGGGATTTTCACCCGCTGCCTCTGCTGGGCATTCCCGGCGCCACGCCGGACAACGAGTTCCCCGCCTACTACGACGATACCCGTCAATTCCGGCCATTGCGATCCATCGTCGCCGAGCCGGCGGCCTGAGGCACCGCAGGCCGAAGAACCCGGGGTCATGCGTTGGCGCGACCCCGGCTGGCCGTCACAGCCTCAAGCGGCCTGAGCGACTGGCGGCGTCACACCCACATCGATCTGGCGCACCACCCCGGCACCACTGTGTTCGCCCAGCCAGACGCTGCTGGCGCGCACCTGCGCCACGGCTTCACCGTTCTCCTTTATCGTGAATGGCGTCTCGGCGCTGGCCGTCGCCAGGGCGCCGATACCCGCATCGGCGAGACTCTCCACGCCGCTGGTGCCGTCGTCCGCCAACTGCCAAAGCTTGAGATCGGCGTAGGCCGCATCGCCGCCGTCGATCCAACCGTTGCCGTCGCCATCGAGCTGCGCCAGCTCGCCGAAGCCATTGCCGGTCTGCGGGCCGAACAGTTCGCTGCCGTCGTCCGCGCGGCCGTTGTGGTTGCGGTCATTGAACAGCACTGCGGAATTGCCCGTGGGCAGGCGCAAGCTCTCGGACTTGCCGTCGCTGTCGATGTCGAATTCGACGCCGCTCTTGCCCAGGCGAGTGGTCGGTTCACCGAAATCGAGAGCCAGCGGATCCTTGAACTGGGCCACCCCCAAGTGGGTCGACTGCTCGCTACGATCCATGCGGTAGCCGACATCGAACTGCCGCGTGCTGCCGTCGGCCAGGCAAATATTGCCACTGGCGGCAAAACTGCAAGATTCCGATTCGCTGGTGTGGGTGAGTTCCATGAGCTGCATGCCGCCGAACGGCGACTGACCCGGGCTCGACGCCCTGACGTCGGTTGCCGCAGTCGCGTCCGGACTCTTCTGTATCCCCACCAGCATTTCCATGATGGTCTGGAAGGGGTTGGCCGAAGGCTGGGCGGCAGCCCGAGTCGCCGGCCCAGTCTCGATTTGCAGCAGTTCCGCCGGCACGGCTTGCGTCTGGCGCTTAAGTACCTGGTCGAACGGAATGGGCGCCCCCGATGCATCCTGCCAATACCTCGCGATACTCGCAGTGCTGCTCTCCAGATGGTGATTACTTGCCAAGGCCAAATTTGATTTGCTGATTATCACGGTGTTTCCCCTTCTTTTCTGACTAAGGAAACTCACGGATAGCAAGTAGCGGGCCCGCTCGCGCCGGATGCATCACGCCTCATATCCGGCTTTTGTTCATCCCACCAGGGGACTTCCTTCCGGTCGTCCCACCGGGGGACTTCCTTCGGGGCGTCGTCCCGCAGTTTCGGATTGGGCTTCCTTCAGACCCCGCCTCGCGACGACGCCCTTGCCCTTCTCCTTGCCTTCGGCTCTGCATAACCTGGCCATAGGACTTTCACCTATGAAGTAACGCGCCATGCCCGGCGCACACGTAGAGCTAACCGGCGCTGCGCGGCTTCATCGCGCAGCGTCCAGCGACCGAAGGGAGCGAGGTCGACTGATGGGATGGACTCCCCCTCTTTGTAGGCGCACGCTGTGCGCGGCTGTCTTTCATTTGGCGTGGAGGTCAGCACCGATCAACTCCGAGGAGGAATCCAAAATGCATGCTACTACTGTTGCCGTCGATCTTGCAAAAAGCGTTTTCCAACTGGCTGTCGCCGATTCGTCCTGGAAGGTCATCGAATCGCATCGCCTGACACGAACCCAGTTCGAGCGCTGGTTTGCCAATAGAGATGTCCGCCTGGTCATCATGGAAGCTTGTGGGTCGGCGCATCACTGGGCACGCTGGCTGAATGGTCACGGTATCGAGGTGCGTTTGTTGCCCGCCGCCTACATCCGCGCCTACGTGAAGCGCAACAAGACGGACGCTGCCGATGCCTGCGCCCTGTTGGAGGCGGCGCGCGCATCCGACATTGTCCCGGTTCGGGTGAAATCGATCGAACAGCAGGCTTTGCAGGGCTTGCATCGCACCCGATCGTTGTGGATGAGCACACGCACGTCGCGCATCAATGCTTTGCGGGGCTTCTGTCGTGAATTCGGCCTGGCTATCCCCAGGGTGCGCGCACCGGAGTCGAAGCCATCAGTCGAGTATTGGCCGATCCGAATTCGGTGGTACCCGGACTGATCCGGGGCTCGATGAAGTTGCTGGTCGAAGAAATCCGTCTGCTCGAAGCTCGCATCGCCCAGTTGGAGCGTGAACTGTCCGAGGTGGCCAAACATAGCCCTCCCTGCACGACGCTGCTGTCGATTCCCGGTGTCGGTCTGCTGACGGCAACAGCGATGGTAGCCGCGACCGGCGGGAGCGTGTCGCACTTCAAGGATGCCCGGCATTTTGCGAGTTGGTTCGGTTTGACCCCACGGGAGTTCAGTTCCGGCAATAGCCGTGTCCTGGGGCGCATCTCGAAACGCGGCGACCGCTACTTGCGGATGTTGCTCACTCATGGGGCACGTTCGGTCCTGCGTGCCGCAAGTACCTCCCGCGAGGTGGGGCGCAGCCTTGATGGCTTGCGTTCCTGGGCGACGGCGGTGCAAGGCCGCACCAATCACAACAAGGCGGCCTGTGCATTGGCCAACAAGATGGCGCGCATCTGCTACGCCACTTTGCGTGATGCCACGCCGTATGGTCAGCCGGCCCCCAGACAACAGCGCAAGATTGATCACACCGCCTTCGTAATTGCCGCGTAATTGTCTGCAAGGAAAAGACATCATGTGTTCCACGTCCCCGCGCTTGCTTTGAGACTAATCGCCCATCATGGCTAAACGGATCGCACCCTCACGCAACGATGCCGATAACCCTGCTGGCAGCTTCATGCCTGCCGCTTGTAACGATTGGCACTGCGTGCGCAGATTCCATGTCGGCACGGGCCACTCAGAGCCCACTATCGATGCCGGATATACGACTGCATGCGCTTCCAACCAGCCACTACTATCGATCCGTCTCTTTACCTTTGGGGGGAGTCCATATACGCCGGGTTAGCCATTTTGCATTATTGAACAATCGCACCAATTTTCTTTACCGCGAGACACCCGAGACTACTGGTGCAATGGGCTGCGCCGAACGAACGCCCTGTTTTTCAACCCATAACAGCAAGCCATTTGCTGCGCGCACCTTAACAAAGTCCTTGAGCACGACAACCACTTCAAAGGATGTTCCGCTCGAAAACTCCTGTATATGTTTTGCACTCACGCTAGGGGCGTTATACCCGACTGTTGGCCCATTCGCGGCCCAGACAATGTCGCCGGCCTGAAATGTCTGTGATTGATGGGACTCCGAAGAACCTGTCGGTTGCTGGGGGTGGGGGATCGCCACAGCTATGCCGCTACTACTTTGAACCGTCCGCGAGACTTCATTATTTTCCTGGTCGAAATACTTGGAAGCAAAGCCGTCTTTGGTCATTGTGCAGAAATCGAGATCAATTGGCCGGATAGGGAATAAAACAACACACAGACCGACGGAATGCCGGAATGGCTCTGATTTTGTTTCTTCGATGTACTCCACTTTCCCGTTCGCCAACTTCATCGTATATCGGGTACGAAACTGTGATCGCGGGGCGGAGTCGGCGGCTGACCCAATTATGGCCCCAAGTACACTAGTACTGAGTCATTCATGAATTGATGGGTAAATGGTTGTGTTTTTCGCTGAAGGCAGAACCGGCGCTGATCGTAGGCTGAAGCCTTTCGTAACGGGAGGCGGGCATGAAGATCAAGT
>Ga0172379_10009491_pt1 | contig 11996 bp, 17 predicted proteins | sample GrowelOW334metaG_FD_119756 | JGI IMG/M metagenome (GOLD analysis project Ga0172379, IMG submission 119756) | Groundwater microbial communities from an aquifer near a municipal landfill in Southern Ontario, Canada - Groundwater well OW334 metaG | ecosystem: Environmental > Aquatic > Deep... | reverse complement strand
CAGACATTGGGAATAACAGGTTGCTTCTGTTTGCTGATATGACAAAACAGTATTTGGGAAAACAAAAATCAAGCCTAACCATAATAAGAAAAAACATTTTTTTATCACAGTCTTTTGTTGATGAGATTATAATACTTTTTGCGTAAAATAGTCTAATGGGTGTGTTGGCGGTATAATCAACTATGAAAATCCAAGTTTTTGGGTCGGGTTGTTCCACTTGTAAAAATTTATTTGAATTAACCAAAAAAGCTGTCGCTGAATTGGGTTTACGAGTCGAGGTGGAATATTGCACTGACGTTTCTAAAATTATTGAAATGGGAGTTATGCAGTCGCCGGTGTTGGCGGTAAATGGTAAACCTGTCATGGTTGGGTCGGGAAATATTGAAAAAATTAAAGAGGCAATATGCAAGAAGCAATAAATTTTTTTGTTTATGACACAATTAAAATTGGCGTGCTTTTGATTTTGATAAATTTTGTAATGGCGATGACTCGTTATTATTTTCCCACTGACAAAGTTCGCGATTTGTTAACCAAGCGACGATGGTATGGGTTTGATTATTTGTTGGCGGCTCTGTTGGGAGTGGTGACCCCATTTTGTTCTTGCTCTTCAATCCCTTTGTTTATTGGCTTTTTGAGTGCGGGTATTCCCCTTGGTGTTACTTTTGCTTTTTTGATTGCCTCGCCGTTGGTAAATGAATCCTCGCTAATTTTATTTCCGGCTTTGTTTGGACTAAAGACGACGATTATTTACAATGTGGTGGGAATTGCGGTGGCTGTCGTTGGGGGTATTGTTATTGAAAAATTACATTTGGAAAAATATGTAAATCAGGAATTGCTAAAGTTTGGCAGAATAAACAAGACGGAAAGTGAAAAAATAAACTTTAATAAATTATTATTGTTTTGGTGGAAAGAAGGGTGGAATATTACCAAAACTATTTTCCCTTATGTGATTTTGGGAGTGGGGATTGGGGCTATGATTCATGGTTTTGTACCTCAAACTTTGATTGAAAAATATCTTGGTATAAAAGCGTGGTATGTGGTGCCAATGGCGACCCTTTTGGGGGTGCCATTGTATGCCAACTCGGTAACAATCATTCCTATTATTGAATCTTTGGTGGGCAAGGGGATACCGCTTGGGACCGCCTTGGCTTTTATGACTGCGACCGTGACCTTATCAATTCCTGAAGCTTTGATTCTCAAAAGGGCGATGAAATGGCAACTGTTAGCTATCTTTTTTGGCATCACCACCTTGGGGATTATGTTGATTGGGTATATATTTAACTTTTTGGGCTGATATTATCTATAATAAAATATGGATTTTGTAATGGTGTTGGGAATTTTGATGACAATCCCGGTAGTTATATCGGCACTGCAAGCGTTATGGCGAAGAAAAATTGCAGTTGATACGAATGTTTGGGTGTAAGTTTAAGTAGAAAGTAATATTTCAATGTTGCTTCTAAAAGCATTTAGAGTTTTTTGGTCCTCTTCGTTGAAACTTGATAACCCAATTATTATATGGTCCAATCGGGTTGCTAGTTGTTTTTTGTCAAAACTTTGAAAAAATTTTAATGAATAAACCTCTGGAGAAATATTGAGACTAGTTTGTGCGGCTTTGTCCCGAACTACGCTAAGAGCTGTCTGGCACATGGAGACTGCTTCTGTTTGGTTTTTGTTTCCCATGTTGAAGTTTACTTCCCCATGCTTTGGTAGTATAATTGTTGTTCAATATGGTGGACAAAGAGGACATTGTGAAAAAACTGGCGAGTTTTGGTCTGGATAGCCGTGAGGCGGAGGTTTACATAGCATTGTTGGCCAAAAAGAATCTGACGGCACTAATGTTGTCCCGAGAAACTGGGATTAATCGAACAACTCTATATCGAATTTTAGAAAAGTTGGTAAAGATAGGATTGGTCAAAGAGATGGTGGATTATAAATCAACTAGTTTTACTGCTAATCCGGCTGACCATTTAAAATCATTGCTTTTCAAAAAAGAAGCAGAAATGTCGGATATGCGAGAAAATCTTGATACTATTGTGAACAGTTTGGATAAAATTCCGCAGGAAAGTGGTGGACAGACTCGGGTTTTTTACTACAAAGGTCAAAGTGGACTACAACAACTTTTGTGGAATACGCTACTGGCGAACGACGGGGTAGTGGGGTTGGGATATATGGATTGGAACAAAAGTGTGGGAAAAAAATATGCCGAAAAGATACGGGCTGAGTACGTTGAAAGAAAGATTGATAATAAGGAATTGTTAAATGAGGGGCGATTGGACGTAAAACAAAATTTTACTGGCAACAAAGAATATTTGACCAAATATTATGCGCATCGGATTATCTCCCAAAAAGTTTTACCGATTAATTACGATACTTATATTTATAATGATGTTTTTGCGTTTTACTACTATTTTGACAATGAAGTATTTGGGGTTGAGATTCACAATGCAGAGATAGCTTTTAGTCAACGGCGAATTTTTGAAATACTTTGGAATATGGCAAAGGCGGATAAGTTTTAAAACCTTTTGGCTGTATAATTGGCTATGGCAATAAATATTATTTTTGATTGGTCGGGGGTAATAAAAGATGCACTGGTGGGTCATTTGTGGGTGGTCAACAGAATGTTTGAAAAATATGGCGTTGCTACGCTGTCAGTTGAAGATTTTAGGGAAAGTTGGGTGGAACCATATTTGAATTTTTATCAAAAATACGTCCCCGGTATGACTCTTGAAGAGGAACAGAAATTATATAAAGAGGGGGTATTGGACAAAAATTACCCATCGTCAACAGTGTTTGAGGGGATGGTGGAATTGATCAAATTGGCAAAAGACAAAGGTAATTATGTGGCGGTAATCACTTCCGATTTTCCTGAAACTATTTTCCCGGAAATAAATAAGTTTGGCTTGGAAGGAGTATTTGATGATGTGGTAACTAATATTCACGACAAATCTGAGGCTTTAGGTGATTTGATATTAAAAAAAGGTCTGGGCGCTGACAATACGTATATCGTGGGTGATAGTAGTAATGAAATAATTGCGGGACAAAAAAATAAAATAAAATCAATATTTGTAACTTGGGGATTGATGTCCGAGACAAATTTAAAACAAAACAAACCCAACTACATTGTTCATGATATAGCTGAATTAAAAAAAACATTAAATATATGAACAATAGCCTAATTGTCCGAAATAAAAATGCCATCAAGGAGTTGTTGGTGGCGGGAGTTAAATTTGAAAAAATTCAAATTGTGGTGGATTTGAAACAAGATTTGTTGACTCAAGAAATTGTTGTGGCAGCTAAAAAAGCCATGGTACCGGTAGAAATGTGTACTTATGACAAAATGCCAAAACGGCGAGAGGGGGGTAGCCGGGAAGTGATAGTGGGTTATTTGGCACCAATTACTGAGTGGAAATTAGATGACTTGATTGCTGATTTGTATCGAAAAAATCAGGTGCCTTTTTTTGTGTTGGCAAACAGGGTTGAATTTGAAAATAACATTGGCATAATTGCCAGGACCGCTTTTGCCTCGGGGGTCAATGGGTTTATATTTCAGAGGGAAACAGACGAGGTAATAAATAACGAAACAATTCAATATTCGGTGGGGTCGATTGCCCGAATTCCTTTGGTAAAACTGAGTATTTTTGAGGCTTTAAAAATATTGAAAAGAAACAATATTAAAACTTTGTCATTGCAAATGACGGGAGTGCCATATTATCAGGAAGATTTGAGTGGGGCGGTGGCGTTGGTGTTGGGGGGAGAGGCCAAAGGAATTTCAAATGAAGTGCTAAACAAATGTGATGGGGCAATTTCGATTCCGATGAAGAGTGGGATTGATTCGCTAAACGTGGGAATATCGGCGGGGATTGTGATGTATGAAAAAGTAAGACAAGAGATGGTAAAATAAAGACCATGATTTCGGTCAAAGCGCTACATTATTCTTACGGACGCAACATTATTTATAATGGGGCGGAATTGTACGTGGGAAAAGGACAAAAAGCGGGACTAGTGGGAGCCAATGGATCGGGCAAGTCGACACTATTTAAACTATTGCTAGGTGAATATACACCAGAAACTGGGATAGTTGAAGTTCCCAAAAGTATTTTGATGGTGCCACAAGAAGTGAAACATGACCCGGATATGGAAAAGGCAAAAACGATTCGTGATTATGTTGACCCAAAAAATTTGCATGAAGATTATGAAATTCTAAGAATTATTTCAAAATTAGAATTGGCCCAATTTGGATTGGATCATAGCCCCAAAGAATTAAGTGGAGGTCAAAAAACAAAATTGGCCATAGCTCGGGCATTAATTTTGGAGCCGGAAGTGTTGTTGATGGACGAGCCGACCAATTTTTTGGATACTGAAGGTAAGGAGTGGGTGATGAATTTTTTGAGTCGATACCCCAATACGTTGATGATTGTGTCACATGATTTAAATTTACTTGATTCCAAGATTGATAAGGTTTTTGAAATAAATCCCACGACTAAAAAAATCGATGAGTATGCTGGGAATTATTCAAGTTACCAAACTTTAAAAGGGGATAAGGATGCGCTGTTGGTGCGACAAATTCATGTCCAGGGACAGCATATAAAACAAATGGAAAAGGGGTATATTAAAATGGCACACGTGCGGTCGGAAAAGGCTGTCCGACAAAAATTACAACTGTTAAAAAGAATTGAACAGATGAAGGAAAATTTGCCGGAGATGCCACCAGAAGCAAAACGGATAAAAGTCAACTTACCCGAGCCCGCCTGGGTGGGTGAAGTACCGATAATGGCTAAAAATATATCAAAAAAATATGGTGATAAAGTGATTTTGTCTGATGTAAATTTTGATATAAAAAGAGGCGAGCGAATTGCCCTAATGGGACCTAACGGGGCCGGAAAAAGTACCTTGATTAAAATATTGATGGATCGATTGGAGCCCGATTCGGGTGAGGTAATCAGAAACGATAAATTGACCATTGGGTATTATTCACAAGAATTTGAAACTTTTGATTTTAATGAAACTTTGTTTCAAACGATGCAAGATGCCTGTCATTTGCCCGAAGGGGTAATACGAGCCCAACTGGGACGATTTTTGTTTCCGGGGGATAAGGCTTTCCAAAAGATTGGGTCACTATCAGGTGGCGAAAAAACTCGTTTGAGTATTGCCCTATTGTTGGTGCAAAATTATAATTTGCTGATTTTGGATGAACCGACAACATATTTGGATGTCTTGTCACAACGATTGATTTTGGAGGCACTAAAACAATACAAAGGGGCAATACTGATTGTGTCGCATAATCCTGATTTTATTGATGAGCTAAAAGTCACCCGTAAGTTCTATTTGCCAGAGAATAAGATGGTGTTGGTATAATACAAATTTATAGTCTAGAAATATTACGTCTAGGCACGGATAAAGTTACGGAAAATGATAATTTGTCACCGCCACAAAGCGGATTTAACATAGGACACCTACCTGTAAAATGCTGTATTGCTTTTTCGGTTGCGTCTTCTCGTGGAATTTCCTCTATAATGTCGACCTCTAGATTTGCTCGTTTGGGAGTAAAGGCACAAACGTGTTCGACATATATTCGCCAACCTATTTTGTTTTCATCTGTCATGTTTTGGATTATATATTGATTGATATATTTATCTTGACAAAGTTTGACTATATTATGGGCTAGATGGTATAATACAACATGATAACTTGTTGGGAATATAGCGCTAGAACTGAAGCAGAGCGACTGATTCACGTGGCACACTCGATTGCTAACGGATTTTTCAAAACCAATAATTTTATTGTATTGCCATACGGGCCGATTTTGACAAATTCAAGTATAGTTTCGTTTCCTGACTTACCATATCAAAAAATACCCCGGTTTTGGAAATTGGTCAAAACGGTAAAAGTCGATAATCTGCCTTTGAAAATTGATTCACAATTGGTTTTGGGAGTTGAAAAACTGGTGGTGGAAAATAAATTAGATAATGCTAGTTTTGCAAAAACAAAAATACTGTGGGAAAAGGTGGAAGTCGAGTTATTAAACGAAATATCTAAAGTAATTCCGAGTAAGAAAGATTTGATTAAAAAAATAGTTATACATCCAACTGTTTTTGGAACGAATTGTAGTTTTAATTGGATAAATGATGTTGGAGAAATATATTTATATTTGCGGCAAGATCAAGGAATTCATGCAATTGTCGAGGCAATTGTTACTTCGTTAACTAGAAAAGATGTTTATGAAAAATTAAATGGAGTCTGGGCCGAGTCGGAAATTATTACTGATTATTTGGTGACTGAAACTTCGATAGCTAAGATAATACAAAAATATGAAAAGGTAGAGGCGTATTTGCCGACTTTAAGGGGTATAAGGGGTAAAGAACAGGTAAAGTTGATGCAAGAATCGGAGGCGTTTTATAAAAAATTGGGGATACCATCATTTGAAAAACCGTTTTCGGTTAACAATTTGGTACCCCATGTTTTTGATAAACCGTTGGAAAATTTGACGGACACAGAGAAGAGGCTGGTGGTAACTTTGATAAAAAATGAAAATGAAATAACTGACTTTGACACAATTGGAGGAACCATATTTAAGTCAGATGACGACTTTTCGCTGTATGCTATTTCTAAAACCGTGCAAAGATTGAGAGATAAATTTGAATCGAATGGAATCTCCGGTTCATATATCCAAACTTTACGAGGAAAAGGGTATTTGTTGAAGAATTAAAGAATGGGAAATTGACCGTTTCGTATTTGTGTCCCAATTTGTATCATATCTGATATCTCTTTTTTAGAGTACTGTTCTTCTAAAAACTTTCGAGCGCTATTTACAGTTGTAAGGTCTGGGGCAAAAACTGTGTCACCACCTGGTAACGGTGCATCTAAAATAGTATTGATGGCTCCCTGCACGGACCATTTTTGTTCTGGTTTTTTGTTTTTCATATTGTGTGGATGATAAAACACAATATTGATATTATCTTGACAGTTGTTTGACAATGAGGGAAAGTGGTAGAGACGCATCATGATGCGTCTCTACGAAAGTATTATTGGTTTGGCTTGATTTGAATCAACCAGTTTTTTGTAGGCTTTGAAGAATAATAGCCATTTGTCAAAACTTAGTTCAGATGGGGGAATGTCGCCGATTTTTAGGGTTTTTTTGATAGTTTGGAGTTGGGTGTAGGTTAAGACTTTTTTGTAGGCATCTAAAATCGTTGGTTGCCATTGACTAAAACCATAAACCACAAAATTGTAAAAATCGAGCTTGTCTTGTTCTTTAATAAAAGGGAACTCACGTTTTGCAAACTTTACAAAAACGATTTTGACTTGGGGTTTTAAAGTAAAGCTAGTGCGGTCAATGTCACCCAAGTTTTCTATTTCAAAAAATGGCTTAAATAATATTGATGATTGAGATTCGAATTTTGCCCCAATAAATTTATCGGCTACTTCTAGCTGCATGATTAAAAACATGGAGTCGGGTAAATTCCCCGATAACCATATTTTATTTAAAATCTCGGCGGTGATAGAGAAGGGAGGATTGGCAAAAATTTTAAAATTAAAGTCCGGTAATTGATAGTCTAAAAAATCTTTTTGGATAATTTCTAAATTGGTTATATTTTTGGTTCGTTTGAATAAACTATTGGCCAAGGCTTGGTCTTTTTCGATGGCCAAAACTTTGGCCACTTTGCCACAAAGAAGGCTGGTAATGATGCCTTTGCCGGGTCCAACTTCAACAACAGTGTCGTCAATATTTAGGTCTGAGGCGTCAATTAACTGTCTAACAATATCTCGGTCTTTGATAAAGTTTTGAGAAAGAGATGATTTGTCGTGATAGGGCATAAGTTATTACGATATAATTGATCCACATGAAGCATGTAATTATAACAGCCGCCAATGGGAAAGTGGGAGATTTTGTGGTTAATCATTGGTATTTGTCCTTGCGGTCAAATGTAAACTTAACAAGTGTTGACGTAGTGGTCTTTGACTATGGACTGACAGCAAAACAAAAAAAGAAATTAAAAGATAATGGGGTAAAAGTGATAGCGGGAGGGAAAAAGTACCATATTGTCAACAAACGGTTTATTGATGCAGGAAAATATTTGCAAAAGCATAAATATGACCAGGTGTTATTTGTTGACTCAAGTGATGTTATTTTTCAATCAGATCTGACCGAAGTATTTGGTGTTCATAAAGATTGTTTCAGGGTGGTTACGTTGGGCGATAATGTTTTATTTGTAAAAGCATTGGTTTATGATCAATTCAAACCTGAGTCCAAAAAGAAAATTTGGAGTGTGATAAAAAATAAACCAATTATTAATGCTGGGGTTATATTTGCTCCGAGAAAAAAATTCATAGAATTGTGCGATGATGTGGGGAAAATGATTCGAGATAAAGATCAATTTGGACCTGATCAAGTGGTGGTGAATTATCATATATATCAAAGTAAAGTGAGGTTTATTGATACTAAATACAATTTTACAATGAACTCTGCTTATTCCGGATTTAAAATAGTTAATGGAATATTTTATAAGTATGATGGTGAAAAAATCGTAATTGTCCATAACTGTGGTCAATCGGATATGTTTAGACCAATCAAGAATTTTGGGTACGGTAAAGGTTTTAACCAAATAAAACCGGTTATGTATTTTTTGAAGCGTTTGATGTATTTTTGTTTTGAATTTTATCACCGAAAGTCTTTTGTAAAAAATACAACCAAATAAGCCCAAGCAGAAGGCCAGCAAGAACGTCATGGAGATAGTGGACGCCTAAATATATTCTAGAATAGGCGATAAATAATATAAACATAGTGCCGATAATGGGGATGGATTTTAATTTATATTTTTTGTATAAAAGATAAGTTATCAAGCCATAAAAAGTAATTGCCGAATAGCTGTGGCCACTGGGGAATGAGTATGATGATTCGTAAACATTGACTGGTCTGATTTCTTTAAATATGTATTTTAGAGGTTCGACAACAAACAAATTACTTAGACTGCTGGTGATAATTAATAAATTTGTTTTCGATAATTTTAGTTTAATTAAAATTAAAATATTTAAAAATAAAATAGTTTTCCATGATCCAAGAATAGTGATAATAAGAAAGAAATTGGTCATAAAATATATTTTAACCTAAAATAGGGTATAATGGAGTATTGAATAAGTTAACCAACTTTGATGTGTTAATTGTCTATGCAGAAGGACTGGCGAGTAGTTGCTACGATAAAACAAATAAAAGCGAGACACCATTTATAGGTAGAAATGAAACGTACAATGAAGTATATGGGTATTTTTTGGAAGTATGTGAGAAATTTGGTATCAAAGCGGCGTTTACTACTTCAGCTGACATTATTGGACCAGGATTTTGTAGAAGCTTTTGGTTATTTGCCGACCATAAATGGGTAAAAAATAATTCGCCTTGTTTTTCTAAATTGATTTTTGATAGGTTTTCACCAAAAAATATTGGAACCAAGAAGAGAAGAGAACTTTTATTTTCGGACAAAAATATCAAACCGTTTAATAACCCTGATTTGTATAATTTATTTTTTGACAAACAAAAAACTTTTGATAAATTGGCAGATTTTGCAATTCCAACGGTATCGGTGGGAGAAAGTAGCTTGGTCAATATGGATATGGCTTGTAAAAAATTGACGGATTTAATGTTACTCCACTATGAAATAAGTGATTTTAACAGTGATGTGATTATGAAAGATAAGTTTGGGTCGGGAGGGAAGGGGGTATACAAATTTAAAATTGACAAGAGGGAGAGGATGACAAAAATCGCCCAAAGACACCCCAATGTTTCATACGTTATTCAGCCATTTGCTAAATTTGATACCGGTTTTTTGTTTAAAAACAATTTGGAATCGGCCGATATTCGTTTAATTTATTTGGGGGGTAAGATTGTTCAGTCATACATTCGAGTGGCAAAAGTGGGAGATTTTAGGTGTAATGAACGTCAAGGTGGAGTATCGACCTATCTTAAACTAAGTGAAATACCAGTTGATGTAGTAAATAGAGCCAACCAGGTGGCGGAAATACTTAATAAAAAAGGATCGTTATTTACTCTAGATTTTATCGTGTCAAATAGTGGTAATGTATATTTATTGGAAGGTAACACCAAGCCAGGACTTGATTGGAATGTAAAAATACCTTGCGAAGAAATTGAGTCTAAAAGATTAATTAATCTGGTGGTGGGGGAGTTGAAGTTACGAGTGAATGCATAATCAATTTTTGATCTAACCCCTCCACTCGATTAAGAAATCGAGTACCTCCCCTTGACAGGCGAGGTTGGAAAATAAATACTAAATATTGTGAATAAAAAAGTTGTAGCGGAGGCAATTAATCCTATACATGGAAGTGTAAATTATATTAAAGAGCTGAAGATGTTATTTGGCAAAAATTATTACGAGGTAAAAAGACTGGTTATAAATTTTCTCGACAAAAACCAATCAATAGATTTATTTTAGATTTTTATTGTTCCAAATTAAATTTGGCCATTGAAATAGATGGAGGTTCACATATTAAAAAGAAAGGAACAGACAAAATGAGAGATAAATTCTTGTATCAAATTGGTATCCATTCAATTAGATTTACAAACGAAGAAATATTAAATAATTTAAATCAAGTTAACTCTAAATTATTAGAAATTTGTTCTATCCTCGCCTGTCCCTCCACAGGCGGGCAGGCAAGGGGAGGTGCCCCGAAAGCTTTCGGGGCGGAGGGGTTAGATTGAAAAAGTGAAAGTTTATTTGCTTTAGACATTTTTTTTATTTCCGCTTCGCGTTTGAGGGCAGTAGAACGGTCGGGGAATTTTTCGCTATAAACTAGTTTACAACTATCAAAACTACGGGTGTACTTGGCGGATTTTGAGGTGTGACTGTTGTGCTCATCAAGACGACGTGATAAGTCGGTAGTGATACCGGTGTAAAGAGTGTTGCCCGAAGTTTCTAGGATATAGACAAAATACACGTTAGCGGGAAACTTTGATGGTGCCACTTTCGGCAGCACAAGCTTCAACCACAATCATGTTGTTGGCATAGCGAGTGAGGGAATAGCCGGTGTGACCGTCGACAGTATTGTTTGGGTCGACTGGTAAGCTGGTAAAATAATCGGTTAAAGTGGTGCTAAGAGGTAGGCAGTCGCTAGTTGAAGTAACACCAACACAAACATTGTTACAACCTGAAGATATTCCCACTGAAACGACTTCATAGGTTTTTGCGGCGGTAGTGGAACCCAGACAAGTACCAAGGGTGGCTGTATCTTTTTTATCAATGGCACAACTCATAACTCCAGTAAGTATTTGATTAATATCTTGAGCCCGACGAGCGTCACGGGCATCGGCTAGACGTTGGGCTGGTTTGAGACCAACAAGGACAACGATAGCCAAAAGTGACATAATGGCGACAACAATTAATAGTTCCATGAGGGTAAAACCTTTATTGTTTTTCATAAAAAAATGATAGTATAAATAATATGAAACTACAATGGGAAGATAAATATAGTGTGGGAGTTGAAATAATTGACGATCAACATAAAACGATGTTTGCAACCATCAACAAGCTAGTCGATCTTTTGTCAACAATCCCAAAAAAGGTAGAGGTTGACGAAATAGTGGTAGAATTGGTCGAATACAAAAAAGTACATTTTGCGACAGAAGAAAAATATTTTGATGAATTTGATTATAAAAATAGCGAAGAACATAAATTAAAACATCGTGAATTTAACGAAAAATTGGAGGCGCTGGTAGTAAAGTTTGGTGATGATTCGATTTCATTGTCATTTGCCCTGGTTGATTTTTTGGAAGATTGGCTTTTGGATCACCTGATGACTGAAGATCAAAAATATGTGGAGTGTTTTGCCTCCCATGGCTTGAAATAGGATATAATTGGGATGTGAAAAGAGAATTGCCGTTTGTGTCAATGGTGGGAATGGCGGTGCTGATCGTGATTTTGGTGTGGTTTATTGGCGGGGGAAGTTTTCGGCTCTATGCTTCGCTGTTCTTTGGACTATATTTCTTGACT
>Ga0172379_10009490_pt1 | contig 11996 bp, 6 predicted proteins | sample GrowelOW334metaG_FD_119756 | JGI IMG/M metagenome (GOLD analysis project Ga0172379, IMG submission 119756) | Groundwater microbial communities from an aquifer near a municipal landfill in Southern Ontario, Canada - Groundwater well OW334 metaG | ecosystem: Environmental > Aquatic > Deep... | reverse complement strand
GAATTGTGCCGGCTCAATATTCGCAAGAGCGCAAAGAGGTAAAACCTTTTTCTGAATATAATGCGCTCGCGGCCAAGGCGGAGGTGGTGGCCATTGAAGCTAGCCAGGATGAGATTCAGCCAAAAGTCGATTTAAAAGAACTTAGCCCTAAAGTAAAATTAATTTCACTAGCCGGCGACCATGGTTTTAGCGGGTCAGACAGAGAGCCATTAATTAATGTGATTAGAGATCTTTTATTAGGTTAAATTAGAGTTTTAGAATAATATGACATTCGAAAATTATCAGAAAATAAGCAGTCCCCAGAACGCCCAGATGAAATTACTGGAAAAATTAAATTTAAAAAAATATCGTCAAGAATTAGGGCAATTCATGGTGGAAAATTTTACCATTATCGTTGACGCCCTAGAGAGCGGCCGCGATTTTGCGGCCTTATTTATTACTGAAGAGTTTGCCGTCAAGCATCAGGAAAAATTATTATCTCTGCAAAAAAAATCTAAGTCACAAAATTTTTATTTAATAGATTCGAAACTTAATAAAAATTATTCCAGTTTAGATACGCCCTCCGGCGTCACGGCTATATATAATATTAAACCGGAAAAAATGGATAAATCGTCCGTGGTTTATCTGAACGGGGTGAGTGATCCCGGTAATCTCGGAAATATTATGCGTAGCGCCCTCGCCTTTGGTTTCAGTAATATTATGCTTGATGAAAATTGCGTCGATATTTATAATCCTAAAGTTATTAGCGCCGCCAAGGATGCAATTTTTAAATTAAATATTGCCGAAGATAAGACGGGTGCTTGGCTGAAAAATTGCCCGCTCCCCACTTATGCTACGAGTTCTCACTCTGGAGAAGATTTATCTAAATTTAAGCCGGCCAAAAATTTTTGCTTAATTTTAGGAAGTGAAAGCCATGGTGTCAGTCAGGAAATACTGAAATCAGCCGCCAAAAGTATAAAAATTGAAATTTCTCCAAAGATAGAGTCTTTAAATGTGGCGACGGCCGCGGCTATTTTATTTTATGAACTTAAACGAAAATAACTTAATTCGGATTGAAGAAGTAACCCTAGGGCTAGACGAGAGTGAGGAAATATTAAAATCAAAGATTTCTGATATTTTAGGCTTGCCCGCCGAAGAGATTATTAGCTATGAGTTAGTTAAAAAGAACATTGATTCCCGGCAGAAAAATATTTTAATTGTTTATTCTTTTGACGTTTTGGTGCGCGATATTCAGATGATTAAAAAATGGGAGACGCGTTATCGCGTCAGAGTTCATGAACCCTTTTACTATCAAGAGAAAATTATCACCAAAAAAATAAATAAAAAAATAGTCGTGGTCGGGAGCGGCCCTTGCGGCTTATTCGCCGCGCTCTTAATGGCGAAAGCCGGGCTAAAGCCGCTTTTAATTGAAAGGGGCAAGGATATAGATTCTCGGGTTAAAGATGTCGAGAAGTTTTTTACAAAAGGCGAATTTAATTCTCGGTCTAATATTCAATTTGGCGAAGGAGGCGCTGGCACATTTTCAGACGGGAAACTCTATACTTTAATAAACGATCCTCGTTCTAAATATATTTTTACTGAACTCGTTAAAGCTGGGGCGCCCCAAGAAATTATGACAAGTGGTACTCCGCATATTGGTACCGATAAATTACGCGCCGTTATTAAAAATATCCGCCAAGAAATAATTAAATTGGGAGGCGAAATAAGATTTGAAACTTGCTTGACTGATATTGAAATTAAAAATAAAAAAATAAAAGCGGCAGTCTTTAATGAAACCGAAAGAATCTTGGTAGACGACTTAGTTTTAGCCACTGGACATTCGGCGCGTGATACCTATAAAATGCTTTATAATCGAGAATTAAAGATGAGCGCAAAACCGTTTTCTATTGGTCTTAGAATTGAACATCGGGCCGAAGCAGTCAACAAGTCTCGATACAGCTCTTTTTATAAGCACGCCAAGTTAGGTCCGGCGAAATATAAGTTAGTTCAGCACCTGGCGCACAACCGTCCCGTTTATACCTTTTGTATGTGTCCAGGCGGCTACGTTATGGCCGCCGCCTCCGAAGAGGACGGCGTGGTTACTAACGGGATGAGCAAGTATGCTCAGGATGGAGAAAATTCTAATAGTGCGCTTTTGGTACCGGTTACACCCAGTGATTTTGGTTCTACTCATCCGTTAGCCGGGATAGAATTTCAGCGCCACTGGGAAAATAAGGCTTATTTGCTCGGTGGTGGCGATTACTGCGCCCCCGCGCAATTAGTCGGTGATTTTTTACAGAAGCGAGTGTCAGACGAAATAAAAAGTGTGAAGCCAAGCTACCGACCAGGAGTTCATCTTACTTCTCTGGATGCGTGTTTGCCGGATTATGTTAGCGAGAGCCTAAGAGAAGCTCTGCCCCTACTCGCTAAAAAAATTAAATGTTTCTCTGATCCGGACGCTATTTTAACCGGAGTAGAAACAAGAAGCTCGGCGCCGGTTCGATTGGAGCGCGATGAAAAACGAGAATCAAATATTAGTGGCGTTTATCCAGCCGGCGAAGGAGCGGGACATGCCGGCGGAATTGTTTCGTCGGCTATTGATGGGCTAACGGTCGCAGAGGCAATAATAGAAAAATATATTTAATTAAAATAAAAACATATGTCTCATGAAATTGAATCGGATTTTGTTAATAATTGGTCTAATGAAACAACGCAATGCCACAACTGCACCAGTTTTGAAAATCGGGCTGGAGTAGGCTTTTGCAGTGAAGCCAAGAGCGAGGTTCCACCAACCTCTCATTGTGATTTTTTTCAATCTCGAGATTAATAGATCGCCTTTAATTTTATTTTATGAATATTAATTTACCGAAAGACGCCCGAGGATTATCCAGTTTAGAAGCCAAAAAGCGTTTAGAAACTGAAGGTTATAATGAATTGCCCGCGGAAAAGAAAAGGCATCTTTTAAAAATTATTCTTGATATTCTGCGCGAGCCCATGATTTTTCTTTTGCTCGCTTGTATAATTATTTATGCTTTTTCCGGCGATCTTCAAGAATCAATTGTGCTTGGCATTTCTATTTTTTTTATTATTTTTATCTCCGTTTATCAGGAAAGTAAAACCGAAAAAGCGCTTGAAGCTTTGAAGTCTCTTTCTAGTCCTCGCGCTTTTGTGTGGCGCGACGGTGAATGTATAAAAGTGGCCGGCCGGGAAGTGGTTAGAGATGATGTGGTTTTATTAAAAGAAGGTGATCGTGTTCCCGCCGATGGCATAGTTATTTGGAATAAAGGCTTAAGCATTAATGAATCACTGTTAACCGGAGAATCAGTGTCGGTCGCCAAAAGTCTCGGCGACAGAGAATTGACGATGGCTAGTCCGCAGGGAGAAAATACCCCCTTTGTCTATTCAGGATCAATGGTCGTAGCTGGCCAAGGAATTGCGGTTATTAAAGCAGTCGGACGCCAAACTGAAATGGGTCGCATCGGTAAAATTCTTAATTCAGTTGAAGAGGAAAACACTCCTTTACAGAAAAATTTTGGGCAATTAGTGCGCTCTATTTTAATTATTGCTATTATTTTATGTTTAGCGGTAGTTGTTTTAAATCTTTTGACCAAACATGATTTATTGCCGAGCTTTTTGTCGGGTATAACTTTGGCGATGGCGATTCTTCCCGAAGAATTTCCCGTCGTTTTGGTTGTCTTCTTATCAATTGGCGCCTGGCGGCTTTCTCATTATAAAATTTTAGTTCGCCGTTTGAGCGTCGTGGAAAGCCTAGGAGCGGCGACAACACTTTGCGTCGATAAAACAGGAACGCTGACGATGAATCGGATGAAAATAGATAAAATTTATTTGGCGGCTGAAAAAAGAATGATTGATTTTTCTCAATTTGAAAAAAATCGTCAAACTTTATTCAAAGATGAAGTTTTGCGCTTTTTTATAAAAACTAGTTCTCTGGCCAGTAATCGTAATACCTTTGATCCGCTCGAGGGCGCGATTAAAGAAACGCGCCGCGAATTTTTTCACGAAGATATTTATGCTCGCTTAGAGCCTCTCCAGGAATATCCGCTTTCTAGTTCGTTTTTAGCGATGGCTAATGTTTGGCGGCAAGAAAAAGAGATATTTATTTGTGCCAAAGGGGCGCCTGAAATAATAATGTCTTTAAGTAATCTAAGCCCAGAAGAAACCGAAGCTTTCCACGAAATAATTAAAAAAATGGCTCAAGATGGTTTGCGGGTTTTAGGGGTCGCCTACTCGGAGAATGCCAATAAAGAATTTGACCTTAAAAAAAATAAATTCAAATTCCTTGGGTTATTAGGCTTCATGGATCCGGTTCGTCCGACGGCCGCCGCGGCCATTAAAGAATGTTATCAAGCCGGTATTACCGTCAAAATGATTACAGGTGACTATCCGGAAACAGCTAAAAGCATTGCGAAACAAATTGGTTTGAAAAATTATAGCGAAGTAGTAAGTGGCCGAGATTTTATTAACTTAAGCGTCAGCGAACTTAAGAATAAAATCAAAGAGAGCAGTATTTTTGCCCGCATGATGCCGGAGTATAAGCTCCAAATTGTTAGAGCGTTAAAACACGACGGGCAAATAGTCGCCATGACGGGAGATGGAGTTAATGATGGTCCCGCCCTTAAGGCTTCTGACATCGGAGTAGCCATGGGAGCGCACGGCACCGATGTCGCCAGAGAGTCTTCTGACATCGTTCTCCTCGATGATAATTTTTCTTCGCTGGTAAGCGGCGTTAAAGAGGGGCGAAGAATTTTTGATAATTTACAGCGGGCGGTCGTCTATTTGGTCGCGGTTCATTTGCCGATTGCCGCTCTCTCGCTTATCCCGATTATTTTAGGCTGGCCATTATTATTTTTTCCGGTCCATATTATGTTTCTAGAGTTATTAGTCGACCCGGTTTGTTCTATTGTTTTTGAAGCGGAACCGGCTAGTCGCGGTCTTATGAGTCGTCCGCCGCGAAATTCAAAAAAATCGATTCTTAATCGTCATAATTTATTAATTAGCTTTATTCAGGGATTTAGTATTTTATTGTTTGTTTTCTTAGTTTATTATTTAGGTATTAAATCTGGTTTCAGCGCTGGGCTCGTAAGGGCGACCTCTTTCGTTGCTCTGGTCAGCTCAAACATTCTTTTAATTTTAGTAAACCGTTCTTGGTCGGAAAATATTTTCGTTTCTTTGTTTAAGAAAAATCCGTTTCTGTGGCCAATTATTGCTTTAACAACTTTATTTTTATTGCTTTCTATTTATAATCCGTTTTTACAAAACGCCTTTAATTTCGCGCCACTAAGTTTAAGTGATTGGTTTAGACCTCTTATATTTTCTTTATTTCCGGCATTGATTTTTGAATTTATCAAAATATTCAAACGGTTTGGAAAAGTTTAAAAATATTAATTACCTTAATGTTTACGGGAATCAGAATTGAAAAATGGTTAAAGGTTTTAATTTTTGCCGGACTGCTCGCCCTGGTTGTTATGGTTTTTTCCCAGAAGATAGAATTAACCTCAAGCGATTTGGGCCGCCACCTGGAAAACGGAAAAATTATTTGGCAGAATAATCAAGTTTTATTTAAAAATTTATATTCTTATAGTGAGCCGAACACCCCGTTTATAAATCATCATTGGCTGGCGGGGGTCATTTATTACGTGACCTTTTTAATTTGCGGCTTTAAGTTATTATCTCTCTTAAATATTTTTATAATGATCGCTGCTTTTGTTTTGGCTTTTAAAATTGCTCAAAAAAAGGCGGGTTTTTATATCAGCGCCCTTTTAGCGCTTCCGGTTATATTTTTGCTGGGGGAGCGGGTTGAAGTGAGGCCGGAAATATTCAGTTACTTATTTATCGTGCTTACTTGGTTTATTTTGGAGCGCGCCAGTGAGCGCAAAAATTATCGTTTATTATTTTGGCTCATTCCTTTGTTTTTAGTTTGGGTTAATATCCATAGTTATTTTTTGATTGGCTTAATTTTGGTGGGTTTTAAATTTGGTGATGAATTTTTGCCGGTTTTTCTGGATGCTTCCGGTAGTTTTCAAAGCCGTTTTAAAACCGCTTGGCCGAAAGCGCGCGTTTGGCTGAAATATTTAGGCGCCTCGATTCTGGTTTGTCTTCTTAACCCAAATTTTATTAAGAATTTGCTTTATCCTCTTAATTTTTTTAAGAAATACGGCTACGAGGTGGCGGAGAATAAATCCGTCTTCTCGCTCGGACATTTAATGATTAATTATAACATCACTCTCTTTGAGGAGATGTTGTTCTTATTGTTTTTTAGTTTGGCGGCGAGCTTCTTTTTCTATAAAAAAATAAGATGGTTTGAATTATTTTCTAGTTTTTTCTTTTCTTTTCTTGCGCTTAGAGCGGCGCGCAACTTAGCTTTATTTGGTCTTGTTTCTTTAGTCTTAATTAGCGCCAACCTTTTTTATCCCTTTGATTTTTTAAAAAATAATGTCTTTTATTTTAACCGCGAATTTAAAGAAAAGTACCGTGCCCCATTTTTAGCCTTTATTCTCCTTTTAATTATTATAGAAATAGTTTATTTGGGCGTCGACGCTAAAAGGACAAATAATTTTATTAAAAATTCTCCCGGCTGGGGGCTTAGCCAGGGCAGCGAAGATTCGATTAAGTTTTTTAGAGATAATAATTTAAGCGGGCCGATTTTTAATAATTATGACTTAGGCAGCGCTCTTATTTTTTGGCTTTACCCCAAGGAAAAGGTCTTTGTCGATAACCGGCCCGAAGCCTACAGCAACGATTTTTTTGCTAACGTCTATCGACCCATGCAATTAAAGAGGGACAAATGGCTTGAATATAGTGCACAGTATCAATTTAAAACTATTTATATTTCTCATACTGATTTTACGCCGTGGGCGCAGACTTTTTTAGGAAAAACCCTTGATACTAATTGGGCTTTGGTTTATTTTGACCGCTATACAGTAATTTTTCTGAATAAAGAAAAGTATGACAAAGATGTAATCAAGAGATTAACTCTTGATAACCAAGCGGTCAGAGACCGGCTACGGTCTCTAGCGGCCGATTCTAGTGTAAAAACTAAATTACAATTAGCATTTTTTGCGAACCTTATCCACCAGTCAGATTTGTCTGAAGAAATTTATCGGGAAATTATTTTTGCTAATCCCGGTAACGGTTTAGCCTTGAGTTCTCTGGGGGCAGTCTACGCCAAAAAAGAAGACCGAGACGTTCTTTTTAAAGCTCTTTTCTACTTCCAAGAGAGTTTAAAGGCTGGCTACCGTTTACCCGGCGTTTATAATCTGATTGCCATAACTAATTGGCGGTTGGGCGACTACCAAAAAGCCGAGGCGGCTTGGCGCTCGGCTTTAAAATTAGAGAGAAAAAATACTGTAGCTTTATATTATTTAGAACAGATCAGGCAATTAAAACTGCAAGGCGTAATAAAATAGTTTTAAGGTTTAATTTTTAATCGCAATTCTTTTATAAAATATCTATTTGGCAATTTCAACAAGAATCAAATAGATAATAACGAGCGCAAAAATAGTCAGGATGGCATACCAAGGAAGAGGTGAGAACCCAAAAAATTCTCCGATTCCTTTTTGCGTTAAGAGCCAGCCGACTCCGACCGCGGCCAGCGTCGTCATGACTAAGTATTTGCTGGGGCGAGATTGTAAGAAGGGAATTTTTTGGGTGCGGATAATGTAAATAACTAATGTTTGAGTAGCGAGTGATTCAATAAACCAGCCGGCTTGGAAAGCGGCGACATTAAAATGAAAAATTGAGAACAAAATATAAAAAGTTAAGAGATCGAAGATTGAACTAATGGGACCGAAAACAATCATGTATTTTTTAATGAAGTTAATATTCCAATGTTTCGGTTTTTTAAGATATTCAGTGTCGACGTTGTCAGAGGGAATAGAAAGTTGAGAGGCGTCGTAAATAAAATTATTAAGGAGTATTTGGCTGGCCGTCATCGGGAAGAAGGGCAGGAAAAGGCTAGCGCCGATTAAAGAAAACATATTGCCGAAATTTGAACTCAGACCCATTAGAAGATATTTCATAGTATTGCCGAAAGTTTTTCGACCCTCGATAACACCCTCCATCAGCTCTTTTAATCCCTTTTGGAGCAAAATAATATCGGCGGTCTCTTTGGCGACGTCAACCGCGTTATCGACCGAAATGCCGACATCAGCGGTTTTTAAAGAGGGGGCGTCGTTAATGCCGTCTCCTAAATAGCCCACGATTAAACCATTGCGCTTTAATTCAAGTATAATTTTTTCTTTTTGGCTGGGCGATAAACGGGCGCAGATTGTCGCTCCGTTTATTTTTTTAAATATTTCTTCATCGCTTAAAAGGTTAAGATCAAGCTCTTCACCGGTTATTATTCCTTTAACCTCTAAATTTAAATCTTGGCAGATTTTTTTTGTAACTAGCGGACTATCACCGGTTAGAATTTTAATATCAACGCCGTGCTCTTTCATAAAGACAAGAGTTTCCTTAACGTCCTCTTTAGGCGGATCGTAGAAGGCCATGAAACCGCGAAGAGTTAAGGCTGATTCCTCGACCATTTCATAGCGCTCTTTTTTTTCGGGGATACTCTTTTCGGCAATCGCCAGAATACGTAATCCCTCGCCGCTCAATTCATCGTAAAGTTTTTTAACTTTTTCCATTATTTCCGGCGTCATCGGTTTTTTATCTTCGCCCTCTAGATAATAAGAACTGATTTTAAAGACTTCTTCCGGGGCGCCCTTAGTCACCATCGTGCGTAAGCCACCACGCTCATAAATAATGGAAGATCGTTTGCGGTTGAAATCATAGGGCAGTTCTTCAATTTTAACGCACTCCGTAATGTCTAATTGCTCGTGTTGCAAAATAGCCGAATCAAGCACGCTTTTGATACCGGTTTCAAAATAACCATTGATGTAGGCGGCGCTTAAAACCGCCGGCGAGTTTTCGCCGAAAACATCGACATGCTTAATAACAGTAATTTTATCTTGAGTTAAAGTTCCGGTTTTATCGGTGCAGAGAATATCCATCGAACCGAAGGTAGGAATTGAGTTCAGACGTTTAACCAAAACCCCATTTTTTTCCATGCGCATCGCTCCTTTAGCCATATTAACGCTCATAATCATGGGCAAGAGTTCGGGCGTGACGCCGACCGCGACGGCGAGAGCAAAAAGAAAAGAATCAAATAGACCCTTATTCAAGATGGCATTGATTAGAAAGATGATACTAACAATTAGGGCAATGACGCGGATAATTAAAAAGCCGAAGCTCTTCATGCCTTTTTCAAAAGCATTCCCAGTTTCCGGCTTAGCAATTTTTTGGGCGATTTGGCCGAACTCGGTTTCCAACCCGATGGTCGTTACAAGAAATTCACCAAAGCCGGAAACAACGTTTGTACCGGAAAAAATAATGTTATTTTGAATACTATCTTTTTCGACCGGTAAGCTTTCTCCGGTTAGACTTGATTCGTTTAAATAAAAATCATGAGCTTCAATTATTTTACCATCAGCTGGGACGATATCACCGGCCACTAGATAAACAATATCGCCGGGAACGATATACTTAGTATCAAGCTCCTGTTTTTTACCGTCGCGCAGTATCTGGGAGTGGATAGCAATTCGGCGAGCGATTTTATCAGCCGCCTTATCGGATTTATGTTCTTGGTAGAAGTTCAGAATAACACTTAAAAGAACCATGGTTAGGATAATAACAGTACTCCGAATTTCTCCTGTCAGCCCGGAAATCAAAGCCGCCCCGATTAAAATTAAAATCAGCGGATTTTTGAAATAATTGATAAATTTTATAAAAGGGTGTCTCTTTTTAGCGGCGGCAATCTGATTATAACCAAGAAGACGGGAGCGTTTGATTGCTTCCTTGGTGGCCAGGCCATTATGGCTAGAGTTAGTTAAGGAATAGAGTTTGTTTAAATCGCTATTTTTAAGCTGTTCGAGGTTTATTTTTAAGCTATTCATAATATTGCGAAATAAGGAATTTCTTTTAATTATAAGAGTATTATAACATTTTTTGGCCATTTAAAACCACTAAGGTCTGAAATCTTTTCGCCTTGGCGCAGGCTTTTTCTAAAGGAGTAATTAGCCTAGTTAAAAGAATATTTTTTTCATTTTTAGATATTTTAGCCATTTCTCGGCGGGCGCGAGCACATAAATTTTCTAATTCCGCGCTAATAAGAGGGGCAGCTTCTATGGCGAATAATAAATTAGCGGTTGTTGATGGGCTTTCCAGCCTAAGCTCCAAATTTCTTTTTCGCGCGGCGAGAAGGATCGGCCGGTTAGCCGATGTTATCAAACCCTCTTTTAAGTCTTCGCGCCAATCATGGCTATCGTCAGCTAATTGTTTAGCGGCGAGCGCATATTTAAAAAAATTAAAAGCCGCCCAAAACTTCGGATGAAATTTAGATTTTTTATCGCCTAGCGCGAAAAGGAGAGCGAGCGGACCTAGCGCCAAGGCTAGAGATTTTCGCGCTAAAGAGTCGGCTTTTTTATTTAGAGCTAATTTCTTAGGAATAAATACCTGATTATTTTTAATTTTTATCTTAGGGGCGGCGATTTCTTCCTGGTTGGCTTTATCTAAATCATTATTGATTTTATTAAATAAGCGGTAGTAATCATTAGATAAGTTAAGGCGGTAATGAATTTCTAAATAGCGGCGGAAAGATCGGTTAGCTAGGGGCAGCTTGGCGCGCTCGCCCGCGCCGTCTAAAAAATCATCATAAATATTTAAGGCGCGCCACAGATAATTTTGGGCCCGCCCTAGCTGAGGGATTATTTTTTTTATTTTTATTTGTTCCCTTGGGTTTAATATTTTGCTGAACCAAAGGGGCCAATAAAAAGTTTCTTCTTTTTTAGCCATCTTGTTTTGGGATGTTAATTATAAAAATAGTGCCTTTATCCGGCCGGCTCTTAACTTCAATCTGACCTTGGAAATCTTTTTCTACTATATTTTTAGTTGAGGCGAGGCCAAGACCGAGGCCTCGTCCGCTATTTTTCTTTGTACTGAAGAAGGGGGCGAATATTTTATTTTTATTCTCCAGAGGAACACCAATGCCGTTATCAGTAACTCTAATTTCTATTTCTGTTTCGCTGCTGGTTAAATTAACAAATACTTCTCCAACCTTTGTTTCTTCGCAGGCCTCAATCGCATTCGCCAAAAGGTTGATGATAATTTGTCCGAATTTAATCGCATCGCCCATTAGTTTTATTTCCGGAGCAGAAGGAAATTTGATAGTGACATTCGCTCGCCGGGCTTTATAAGATAAGATTTGAATTATTTGTTCTATTTCTTGGTTGAGGGAAAAAAGATTAATAGCACTTTCGCGCGAAAGTTGTTTTTTTATGCTCGTAATTAAATTTTCCATCTTACTGGTCGCGATTAACGCTTGGCCGAGATATGATTTAGCATTTAATATTTTAGCGTCAGTTTCGTTTTTAATTTGTTCTAGATTTAAAGAAACGGCCGTCAGGGGATTAATGAGATCGTGAAAAATACCCGAGGAAATTCGTCCAAACTCAGCGAGCCGGTAGAGCTGATTTATTTTTTCGGCCTCTAATTCGCGCAACTCTTTAGTTCGTTCCTCTACTTTCGTCTCTAAAGAATCTCTTTCGGCGCGTAGCAAGGCTTCGCTAAGCAGAGCTCGTTTTAAAGAGCGGTTAATTTCTTTGCAGAATAGCCAGGCAACGGCCGCGATTAAAAAAAGTAAAACGCTGTAAGTAATCGCGTCGCCGATTTGCGAGGGATCGCTACGCCAATAATTTTCCACTTTTATTAGACCACGCGTCTGCCAGTCAGTGAGAAAAATTAGAGAGATAGTAATTAAAAGCGTACTAACAAAGGCTAGACGGGAACCAAGAAGAATTCCGGAAAGGGTAATGACGAGAACGGCCAGCAAAAGCGCAGATGGTAAATCCGCTCCCCAAACCAGAAAAGAATAAAACATGGGAAGAGCGAAGGTAATAATAAATAAAGAAGAGGCTATTTTTATTTTTCCGCGACGGCTGAGCCAAAGCAAAAAGGCG
>Ga0172379_10009489_pt1 | contig 11996 bp, 6 predicted proteins | sample GrowelOW334metaG_FD_119756 | JGI IMG/M metagenome (GOLD analysis project Ga0172379, IMG submission 119756) | Groundwater microbial communities from an aquifer near a municipal landfill in Southern Ontario, Canada - Groundwater well OW334 metaG | ecosystem: Environmental > Aquatic > Deep... | reverse complement strand
CCGTAATAATGGCCGTGGACTTTTGCCCATTCCAAAAACTCGTTTCTCTTGACCTTTTTATCAAATTCCGCCTGCGTAATGAAGTAGTAGTGCTCGCCGTGAGTTTCTCCCGGCCGCGGCGGCCGGGTAGTGGCGGAGACAGAAAGGTGTAAACTCGCATCCAGTTTTAAGAGCCTTTTGACCACCGTTGATTTGCCCACCCCTGAAGGGCCGGAGACAACAACCAGTAAACCACGTTTTCGCTTCGTTCTTTTGGCCATTAAAACTATTATATTTTATCATTAATGGCTTGACAAATCAATCGTTTCTGGTATATTCTTAACCACTTTCCCAGGGAGGTAAAACATGAAAAAGATCATCCTATCCGTTTGTCTTTTGAGTCTCCTGGCCCCAGTGGTTTTCGCTATGCAGTCTGGTTTGATCCCTTATGGAGTCGGCGCCAAGTATGCCGGTATGGGAGGAGCAGGTTCCGCCCTGGTGGATGACATGAGCTGTGCTTATTATAACCCGGCAGGAATTGTCAAAAGCAGTGTAGAGTTAAAAATCGGCGCCGGCGCGGCGACCGATGGTTTGTCGGACATGATCGGAGTGCTTGGTTCAGCTAGCAACCCCAGTAAATTTATTGTTGATAACTATAGTAAGAAACTTGACCTTAATGGAAATATCAATGCCATTGTCGGCTTAAAAGTCGCCGGAATTGGTTTGAGCTGGATACCAGTTGGTTCTCTAACCTTGCTCAAAGACGCTAACCAACTTGTGGGAACTGCCAGCGCCGGGCTTAACCACGAAGCAATCCTTACGCTGGGATATAGTTTGGGCCTGCCGATTGTAAACCTGGCCAATGTTGACCTCGGCTTGAATGTTAAATCAGCTAACAGTATAGGTGCTACTAGTGCGGGAGTTCTTTCCGGTACTAACACTATTTTTACTGATACTATCACCAATCGTTCCGGCATGGGTTTTGATATCGGGGCCAAAGCCGAAATCAATACCATTGTTATGCCCTTCTCCGTCGCCATAGTTATGAAAGACATCGGCGAAACGCTTAAAGGGACCGTCCAAACAACTGTCTCCACTTACGATGCGACTCAAACTCGAACGGGCCAAACCTCAAGCTCGGTTAATGCCCCCGACGTAACCTCCCCCACCACCTTGGTCATCGGCGCCGCCACCGCTATCCCTGGCATCGGCTTAAAAGTCGCGCTTGACCTGGATTCTATCTCCGGCTCGGGGACATCATACTCTTTAACTCACCTGGGCCTTGAATATCCTATTCTCGGCATTGTCGCCCTGCGCGCGGGGACGGTCTCCGGCGGACCAGGCGGCAGCAGCATTTCGCAGACCACCATCGGCGCTGGTTTTAATTTGGGGATAGGATTAAATTTTGCCATGATCATGGACGGCAAAAACAGCAAGAACAATTCGACCATTGTCGATTGTGGTTTTGCTTTCTAGTTAGCAACTCGTTTCGCTTCAAAGCAATCCCGGCTTAAATGCTGGGATTGCTTTTTTTTGCCCAATTGGCTAAGATTCTTATTATTCCGATGAGAAAATTCCTCGTCTTTATTTGCCTGGTTTACCTGGCAGGGATAGCGTTTGCTTTTTCACCAGTTGCATCCCTTGGCGGGTTGGTCAACTGGCGCGATTCCCTCTATGAACAGATAAAAGTTGAGACTATCAAAGGCCTCAAGGCCAATTTTAACGCCGACATCCGGATCAGCAAGACTTCCGGCCGTCTTATCGGACAAGTGATCCTTGAAAATGTTTCGATCCCCGGTTATGTCACTGCCGAGAAAATCAAAGTTAACTACGATATGGTCCGCTTTGCCGCCGGCCGTGACATTGTTCCCGCTATTACCAGGATCACTATTATTAACAGTAACGTTATTGTTAGTCGAGAAAAATCAGGCAAATTGAACGTGGAAAATTTATTGCTCCCGCTCCAGCCCAACTCTCCGCCACCACCACCATTTTACGGCCGGATCTATTTTGAAAACTGCCGGGTTAATTATCATGACAAACTGGGATTTAGGCAAAACTTTCCCGGTTTTAGCTGGCAAAGCGGACCGCTCAACGGCTGGGTCGATTTTGGTAAAAAGGATAAAATAAGCTATAAGCTAAGCGGAAAGATTGCTCCTAATAGCAAAACCAAAGAGATCCAATTAAGCGGCACCCAAGATTTTAAAAAAAATCAAACAAACTTAACCCTGACCGCCAAACAGCTGGCGGTTGCCTCCTGGGCCGATTACGTTTTGCCTTTTGAGCAGCTTAAGTTTCACGCCGGCACAGCCGACATCCTCTTAAATTTGGGGCCGGCCAAAACTCCCGGCTGGCCGGTTAAGCTGACCCTTTCTGCCGATTTACACCAATCTGCCGGTCGTTTTGGGGAATATAATTTTGACCAGGTCGACGGGCAATTGGCCATGGTCGACGAAACTATTGCCCTGCGGCCGCTCAAATTACGGGTTAATAAAATCCCGCTAACCATTACTGGACAGTTGAGCAATTTTAAAAAACTAAAACTTGATTGCCAGATTAGCGTCCAGCAGGCTGAGATCAAGGATGTTGCAGCCCTCTCCCCCTCCACTCGTCACTTAGATATTAAAGGACTGCTTAATACCGAGGTAAAGATAAATGGTCCGCTGGCCAGCCTGACAGGAGAAGGTCAAGCAGTTATCAGCCAAGGAACTTTTTACCAACAAGCTTTTAGCGCCCAAGCGGGGTTAAAATTTACTCCGGGCAGCCTTATAATCACTTTAAAACAAGCCAGCCTTTATCAAGGACAAGCAACTGGTAATTGCCAAATCAATTTTGTCGATTCCACTCCTCGATTTTCCTTAGCTCTGGATTTCCAGGGACTACAGTTGGCTTCTCTGGCCCAAAATTCGCCCGGAGTAACCGGCCAGGCCAATGGCGCCTTGCGCTTGAGCGGCCCGCTTAATAATTTACAAGGTAATTTAGTCGCTAATCTTGACAAGGCGCAATGTTTCGGCCAGCCGGTTGAACAGCTGCAGGCCGGGTTTGCGGTCAAAGACGGTGAAATGACCCTGAACCATTTTGTCGTCGCCTCCGCTAACGCGGCTTTTAACGCCACCGGGAGCATCAGCCGCCATCTCTTTTTTGATTTCCAGGCCAACGCCTCTGGCATTAAATTGTCAGGCAAAAACTGGCTCGGTCTTTTAGGCGCGCGGATCGACCAATTCCAGGGCCGGGTCCGCTGGACGCTAAATGACGCTTTTCTCTCCGCCCCGATCAAGCATCTTTCTGCCCAAGGCGTGATAAGTTTAAGCGACGGCCAAATCGGCGAACAGACTTTTGATCTCGCCCAGGGACAAGTCTCCCTGGAAGCGGGCAAACTCTATATTGAAAATACCATCATTGCGAAAAATGCTTCGGTCATTTCTGCCGCCGGCCAGACCGGCTTAGGCTATCCGACTAATTTAACGCTCACCGGTAATCAACTTGATCTCGCTGACCTAAAAATTATTAATTATCTCCTGCCGCCGGAAGCTCGAGATCCACAGGGAACAATTGATATCGGACTTAATATTACCGGGACAATCCCCAAAGATCAGTCGATTTTTTCCATCGGTCCGCTTTTGAGCCTCGATGCCAGTGGGACCATAATCGCTACCAATTCCCGATTAGCAAAACTGCAGGTTGTCAGTGCCTCCGTAAAATTCCTTTGGCAGGACCGCGCGATCAGTTTGCTTGAAGGCCGCTTTATGACCCCTGCCTCCCAACTAAATTTTTCTTATAACCAAAAGGCCAATCAACTTAGCGGCTCCGCCAGCGGCAGTCTTTATCTCGACGAATTTCGTCAGTTAACCTCCCGTTTTGGATACATCAGCGGCCAACTAGGGCTCAATCTTAACCTGGCCGGCACCACAGCCAATCCCGCTGTCAACGCAGCCTTTCGAATTGATCGACCGCGTTTTAATCAGGTCACACTGGAAGCTATCTCGGGAAATTTAATTTACCAGGATGGTTGGTCGCGACTAACTCCCGCCTGCCGCTTGATTAATGGCCCTGGCGCTTATGAATTAGAAGGCGCGCTCAATTGCACCCCTCTCCTGGCCGGCCGCCCCAATGATGCGCAGTTTAAACTTGCCCTAAAAGCTAAAAATACCGACGCGGATCGCACCGCTGCGCTGGCCCTGCGCCTGCAGTCAGAAATCAACCGGATCTTTACAATTGCTAATCTGCCTGCAAAAACTTCTCTCAATTTAGGGGCACTGGACCTATCGCCGGCTGCGGCCCAGATGGTAGACAAAACTCTTACGCTCTATTCAGAAAAGACAAAACAACCGTCGCAGTTAAAACAATGGCGGGCTGTAACTGGGGCAAAAAAAACTGATCAATCCGAAATTATTGATCTCCCCATTCACGGGCAGCTTGAGGGAGATATTTCCTTTGAAGGAACAGCCAACAATCTAAATGGTCACTTTGCGGTCAAGGTCAAAAATGGCCTGTGGGATAAATTTGATTTTGACCAGCTGGAGACCAGCGGCCTGTTTGACAATAAACAGGTGAGGCTTGCAAATTTTTCTATTGACGCCGAGCAAGGGCAGTTGACGGCTTTAGGCAAAATCGGCTTTGATAATACTGCGGCTCTAAATATTTCTTGTGAAAGTTTTCCTTTGGACGTCATGCGCCTGGCCTTTGACAAAAAATTTGCCGGCAATTTCAACGCCAACGCCACACTTTCCGGAGCTTTGGATAATCCGGACTTCACCGCCGCCGCCGCCAGTGAAAATCTTGTTTTGGCCGGTCTTCCCTTTGATCGCGGCATACTAAAAATAATCAAACATGGGCCCCAGCTCAATATTCAAACAGCCGATTTATTCAGCCGCGACAATCGCTCAGGCGCTACCGGTTTTATAGAACTTAATAACGACGGCAAAATTGGTCTTAAAATTAATTTGACCGATAATGCTTTGGGTTTATTTAATCTTGTTAATTCTGATTGCCTTTGGTTGAACGGCCAGGGGTTTGCCTCCCTGGAAGTCAGCGGGTCTCTTAGCCAGTTGGATGTCGACGGCCGGATCGCCGTCAACAACGCCTCCGCCTATATCACCGCCCTTGATGCCCCCATCAAGAACATTTCCGGCGAAGCGATTATTAACAACAGTTTGGTTAACATCGGACAGTTGACTGGTTTTTGGCAGGGGAAGAGTTCCAAAAATTATCCCAATTTCCTGGGATTATCCGGCAGTATAAATGTCAAAAAACTCCTGGCCGCCTTAGCTTTTGACAGCCATAGACCTTCGGCTGTTGACCTAAATTTGGCTTTTAGCCCATCTCAACTTTATGTCGACCTAAGCAATCTTTACACTGGCGTCTTAAAAATCAATAACGCTTCCCTGATCGGTCCCCTGACGTTTACCGGCAGCCGCGCCCCCCTCTTGGCCGGCCAGTTTGAAGTTAATAATGCCGTTATTACTCTAGCTCAACCAGGAGGAAAAATCTCTAAACCGGTTTTACCGTTGCGTCTGGACCTGGATGTAAAACTTGATAAAAACGTTTACGTCTCTATGGGCGATGTCAGCTCCCTGGATCTAAGCAATATTTTTATGAACATGGAAATCGCCTGCCCAAGCTTAAAAATCGAAGGCAGCCTTGCCAATCTCTCTCTGATAGGAGATGTTGCCCTAAAACGAGGGACGATCAACCTCTTCAACCGAGAATTTACCCTTTTGTCGCCCGAAATGCAAAAGCAATATTATACTTACGAACCTGATAAAATTATGGACAATGTTGCGGTTTTTGGTCGCGGGACCGAAACAGCAGGCATTATTCCTCGGATTTCCTTGGTTGCCAAGGTTGAAGTCGAGAATACCGTAACGGAAAACGGCCAGGTGGTTTTCAAAAAAGTTATCATTCTCTCCCGGCTCGACGGCAAAATTGGCTCAACTATTAAGGAAGACAGCTTAAAGGTCAACTTTGACAGTTTTACGGAAGACCGAAGTAAAAACCCACCGGAACTGCGCCCAGCCGCCTACAGCGAACAGGATATCAAAGTGATGCTCCTCCCCGACTTCCTAAAATCCTTGACCGGCGTAAACAACGGGAGCGGCGCACCAGTCAGCACGAATGGCGTTGTTGCCGACTATCTTAACAACCGGCTCCAAACTGTTGTTTTCAGGAGTCTGGAGAGAGATCTGGAGCAAAAACTGGGACTGGAAAGCTTAACCCTTGAATATAACTTTGGTAAAGATCTGCGCCAGGCTATGGGGGCCAATGACATCCGATCCATTGATCCCAGCAAGCCGAACTGGCGCGTCGGTTTTGGAAAAAGTATCTGGGACAAACTTTATCTTGAGTTAAATTATTCACAATTTGCCCAGATCAGCGGACAGGCCAGCAACGCGGCACAGCAGGCCTTTAACTACCAGCTAACCTATAAATTAAGCCCAATATGGGCTATAATATACTATAGAGAGCCAATTAACTGGCAGGAAATGAGTAGCGGCTATCAAAAAATCACCCTTAAGGCTGGTTTCTCTTTTTGGTAAATAAAATAAGAGGTTAAACTATGTCCAGAGTTAAAATTCTTTGTTTGCTCGGTTTTATATTATTGTTTAGTACTATTGGGGCCAGTTGGGCAGTCGCCCAGGAACTGCAGACCGTCTCCCATGGCGGAGAGACAGTTGAGGTTAATTCTCTAATTACCGCCATCGGAGTGAGAGGAAATGCCCTCGTCACTGATAAAACTATTTTAGACGCGGTTTTCAGCCGGGTTGGCGACAGCATCTCGCAGGAAAAATTGCGCGGCGATCTCAAAGCCATTCACGACCTCGGTTATTTTTCTGATGTATCTGTTTCTTTTGAGGCTTTTCACGAGGGGACAATGGTGGTTTTTGTCGTCATAGAAAACCCCCTGGTCAATAAGATAATGGTCACCGGCAACACCGTCTACTCCACGGCAGAGATCCTCTCCTGGCTTAAGACTCGAATCGGTAAAACCCTTAACTATCAAGACATGCAAACGGATATCGATACGATCAACAACCGCTACAAGACCGACGGTTATATCCTGGCCCGGGTCGCCGATGTCGATACCGACGAAAAAAAAGGCTGGCTTAATTTTAAGATTATCGAAGGCCGGGTGGATTCCATTACCCTGGACGGCAACGACAACACCCATGACGACATAATACTGCGCGAATTTCGGACCCATCCCGGCTCGGTGCTAAATGAAAACATGCTCAAGTCCGACCTGCGCCGGGTTTTTAACCTCGGCTTTTTCTCTGAAGTTACTCCCGGCTTTGAGCCCGGCGCTTCACCGGAATCAGTTTCCATAAATTTGAAGATAAAAGAGAACCGCTCCAGCACCGTCAATTTCGGCGGCGGCTATGGCGAGCGTGAAGGCTGGTTCGGATTTGTCGATTTATCGGTTAATAATTTACTAGGTACCGGCCAGGGGCTGATGATCCGCGGCCAGAGCGGGCAATCCCTTGGCACTTACCAGTTCCGTTATACTAATCCCTGGTTTTGGCCGGCCAAGCTGGGAGACCATGCCGCTCTCACTTTTCGCCGTTGGTTAACTGTCGGCCAAGATGTCTACCTAATCGACCAGGATTCAGTCTATAACGGTTTTGACGTTTCTATCGGCAAACCGATTACCGATTATTTTAATGTTGCCTGGACGATAGGAAGCGAGTTGGTATATCCCCATACTACCACCGCTACTTTTGAAGGATATCAGGCTAACACCATCGGCTTGACACTGGCCTATGATACCAGGGATTTCTGGCTTAACCCGACTGAAGGACGCTACTACTCTCTAGCCCTTAAGCAAGGTTGGAAACATTCCAGCAACCCAATGGTAGCTGCGTTCTCGAAAGTTGGTCTCGACCTTAACCACTATAAATCAATGTTTGGCACCCAGGTTTTGGCCATGCATGTGGGCATCGGCACAGGCCTTGGAGATGTTCCCATTGGTGAATATTATTGGGTCGGCAGCGCTAACACTGTCCGCGGATATCAACCGTCGGAAGCGAGAAAAGGGACGCAAAAATTTATATTCAATGCTGAATATCGCTGGAATGTTTCCGATGTCTTCCAAGCTGTTTTCTTTTACGATTTCGGAAATGCCTGGTCAACCAATCCCCCAATTTTCAACGATTTCCTCTCCGGCTGGGGTCCCGGTGTTAGGTTAACCACCCCATTAGGACCAATTCGCCTTGATTGGGGCGTGCCAAAGGGGAAAACTTTTGGCGAAGGCGTTATGCACTTCTCCATTGGGCAAGCATTCTAAACAAATAATGACAACCTCACCCGCTAACGCTAAAACTACCCCCCTCTCCATCGAAGATGGAGAGGGGTGCCGAATGAAATGAGGCGGGGTGAGGATTTTGATCTTTATTTACATGAATTGATTGAATGGAATAAGAAATTTAATTTAACTGCGATAACAGAACCTTCCGATATCAAATTAAAACATTTTGCCGACTCGCTGGCTTTGCTCGACGTGATTAAATTGACTGATGAAGCCGTGATTGACGTCGGCGCTGGAGCGGGCTTCCCCGGACTCCCCCTGAAAATTGCCTGCCCGGGGATTAAACTGACTTTATTGGAAGCCACCGGCAAAAAAGTCGAGTTCTTAAAGCATTTGGTCACAAAACTCAATTTATCTGATGTAACTGTTATCAAAGAACGAGCTGAAGAATTTGCCAAAGAGAAGAGAGAAGTTTTTGACATTGCTGTCGCCCGCGCTGTCGCCCGGCTGAACATTTTAGCGGAATATTGTCTCCCTTTTGTCCGGGTTGGCGGCTTATTTGTCGCTTATAAAGAGTGGCCGGTAGACGAAGAGGCCAATCAAGCTGATCCAGCCATTCACTTACTCGGCGGAAAAGTGCGGGAGATTAAAAAAGTGCAATTATGGCTCGACGGGGCTCGCCACAGGCCGGATTCCAATTTACAACGATCCTTAGTTATCATTGAAAAAATTAAGCCCACGCCCCCTAAATATCCCCGCCGCACAGGTATCGCGAGAAAAAATCCCTTAGTCCCTTAGTGCCTTAGTCCCTTTCCCCGTGCTATACTATACCCACCATGTCAGTAGCTTATGCAATTGTGAACCAAAAAGGCGGGGTCGGCAAAACTACCACCACAGTTAATCTCGCCGCCTATCTGGCTACTTTCGGCAAAAAAATTCTCTTGGTCGACATCGATCCCCAAAGCAACGCTTCGGTCGGTTTTGGAGTCGACAGCAAAAGCCTTGAAAAATGTTTATACAATGTAATGGTAGAGGACCTTCCAGCAACAGAAGCAATAGTTAAAACTTCCCTGGCAAACCTTGATATTCTTCCCTCTACCCCTCGCCTCTCCGGTGCCGAAGTGGAATTGGTGACCATGGAAAACCGTGAAAACCGGCTAAAGATTGCCTTGGCAAAACTGCCCGAAAGCTATGATTACATTATTGTTGATTGCCCCCCTTCTCTTTCTTTATTGACGGTTAACGCGTTAGCCGCTGTTAACGAAGTGATCGTCCCGATTCAATGTGAGTATTACGCGCTGGAAGGGATCAGCCAGCTGACTCACACTTTGGAATTGATCCGTGAGAGCTTGAATCCGGAGCTAAAAATCCGCGGGATTGTTTTGACCATGTATGACCCTCGGACCCTCCTGTCAAACCAGGTGGCCGAAGAAGCCCGTAAATATTTTGGCAGTAAAGTTTTTAAGACGGTAATTCCCAGGAACATCCGTTTGGCTGAAGCTCCCAGCTTTGGCCAGCCAATTATTTTTTATGATCCCGGCTCCAAAGGGGCCGAAGCTTACGAAAATCTATGTCGGGAGGTATTAGGCGATGACAATGGGCAACAATAAACGCGGACTAGGGCGGGGGCTGGGGGCTTTAATTCCACAAGGATCTGTTTTAACTTCCGGCCGAACAGTGATTAATCTCGATCTTCATAAGATTGTTCCCAATAATTGGCAGCCGAGAACGGTTTTTGCCAAGGACAAACTTCATGAATTGACCGAATCAATCAAAGAACAAGGGGTTATTGAACCAATCCTGGTCAGACAAAAGGGAAGCCACTATGAACTCGTTGCGGGAGAGCGCCGCTGGCGGGCGGCCAAAGCGGCGGGACTTTCTGTTATCCCTGCCATTATTAAGGATTTTTCAGACGAGAAATCGCTTGAGCTGGCACTGATTGAAAATTTACAGCGCGAAGACTTGAATCCTTTGGATGAGGCCGAGGGTTATGCCCGTTTGATCAAAGATTTCAATCTCACTCAAGACCAGGTGGCGAAAAAAGTCAGCAAGAACCGCTCCACCGTCGCTAATATGCTCCGCCTGCTGGCCCTTCCCGACCAGATAAAAGAGAGTATCCGCCAGGAAAAGATATCTGTCGGCCATGCCCGGGCCCTTTTGGCAGTTACTAACCCAACAGAACAGCTTGCCCTCTGGCATAAAATTTTAGCTGAGCGGTTGAATGTCCGTGATGTGGAAGTATTAACCGGAACAACGAGCAGTAAACCTCCAAGAAAAGAACGAAAACAGGCGCACCCTCATAATGTGGAATTAAACCATCTGGTGGAGCAGTTAACGACCCACCTGGGAACAAAAGTCAAAATTTTCGGCTCTTCGGAACGCGGAAAAATTGAGATCAATTATTATTCTAAAGAAGATTTGGAGAGGTTGTTTGATACTTTGCTGAATAAACCGGCCCTGCCGCCGGCAGAAGAGATATTTTTAGCTGGAACAGTTCCGACAACTGAACCACCGACGCTGGCGAATTGACACAAGGTTATTTTCTCGCTAGTTGCTGTCTCATAACTTGTGCTTCAGCACGTGCTTGTGTAGCTCTACTCGGCCGAGGAAACTCGTCAATTAAAGCAACTAGGCCCGCCTCAACCTCCTCCCAGTTGGAGAATCTTTTGTTTGGATCTATTTCTATCATTCTATGAACAAAGGCCGCAACCTCTGAAGGAATAACTCCCTTATTCTTTCTCGATGTTATAGGGATCGCTCTCTCTCTAGACAAATAGGCATCCCTTAATGCTTCATAAGTTGCCGGGAGAGAACAACTCTTATCATGAGGCAAATATCCGGTTAGCATTTCATATAAACTGGCCCCCATTGCAAATTGGTCTACTCGAGGGTCATTTGTTTTACTTCCTAAAATTTGCTCCGGCGCGCTATATCCCGGCGAACCAAAAATTTGGCCAACAACTGTATTTCCCTCTCCTTCGTCAGAGACCTGTTTAGCTAAACCGAAATCAGCCAATACCACTCTCTCATTTATCCCAAGCGCCTCACCAGCGGAAAGACTTTCTCCCCCATCTCCAGAAACCACAAATATATTTCCCGGCTTCAAATCACGATGGATAATTCTTCTTGGAGTACCATATTCATCGTTTGATTCATGTAAATATCTTAGCGCCCGAACAGCCGAAAGAGTAAAACGCAAAGCTAGTGGGATAGAAAGAAGGGTCTGCCCTTTTTCCCTGGATAATGCGCTTTTCAATTGGCTTTTTAATTCTTGAGTAACAGGCAATTTATCAATATCTTTTTGAGTAACGCCATCCGCAAAGAAAAGATTTTCTATAGGCTGTGGGGGGTTGCAATAAACGTTCTCACAAAAAGCAAATAAACTTTTCACTACCTCAAACTGATCGGCAGGAATGTTATTCCTTTTAAGCGGCCACAAAGCAGAAATAATCTCATCTATTAAAGAGCCCGGGATAAATTGCATAAATAAGCAAGGCACTGTTTTGATAGTTGTCGGAATATTAAGATCTGTCAACCCAAAGCTTCTTAATAAATTGAGATATTCTTTTACCGGCATTTCATAAACGCCGTAAATGGTTACAACCTGAGAATGATTTAGCTGACTTTGAACACCAGCTTCTGCGCTCCTAAAACGATCAAGCTGTCCCTCTCGGATTGTTTTCGGGAGAGGAATTTTTGCCGCTTCCCGACGGTGGCCTAATGAGATGTTCCGCACATCAAAAACCACCGCCATGCCACCCATGCCTAATAACTT
>Ga0172379_10009488_pt1 | contig 12000 bp, 9 predicted proteins | sample GrowelOW334metaG_FD_119756 | JGI IMG/M metagenome (GOLD analysis project Ga0172379, IMG submission 119756) | Groundwater microbial communities from an aquifer near a municipal landfill in Southern Ontario, Canada - Groundwater well OW334 metaG | ecosystem: Environmental > Aquatic > Deep... | reverse complement strand
TTCCCGATTGTTGATGGCCATCCTCTCGTCACCGAAAAATTAGCTCATACCGATCTCTACCTTAAACATTCTCGTTTTGCCCGAAGCTTGTCACTCACAACTACTTTCACTCCCATGACCATTACTGCTTTAGATCTCGGCCTGCGGGAAAATTCATTCTGGCTCAGCTATAATAGAATAAATATATGCTGTTCATCTGAAGAATTAGCCAATCCATCCACTATTATCACCAAAACAATCGTTATTCCTATTACAGATAAATTAGCCGATCAAGACGGTTCTCTAGATCTAATGTTTTTTGCTACCAACCCAACTAGCCAAACCACTGAAGACGAGGGTGTCAACGACCATACTAAATGGCTGTTAAACGGACTATCCGTCGTCAGTCATCCTGCTGTGCCCGACCTGGCCAGCATGCGCGATTATCTCCGTTCGACCTTAACTCGAGAACGGGCCTTATGAAAACAATCTACCGCCTATCATTAATCACCGTTTTTTCATTAGCGGCTATCGCCCTGTTTTTTGTAAATTCTGAGCGAGAATTCGTTAGCTTCCAGCCATTAGAAGGTGAGGTAGCCGGCATTATTCTGCGCTCAGATACAACCTATCAGCAAACATTTACCATCGACCGTCATTCTATTAGCCGCTTATCCCTCTTTCTACGACCCGTCACTGACCAGCCACTTCCGGCTGACGTCCTAGAGATTGCCGTATCTTCGCCCGATGCCATATTGGCTAAAACAATTATCCCAGTTTCTTTTTTAAATCGCGACGGTGTAACCCAAATCAATTTCACTCCTGCCTTAGCGACAGAGCCTGGTGATCCAATTACTTTTGTTTTATCAGTTCCGCCTAAGCTGTCCGGCCTGCTTCGAGCGCAAACCATCGACTTGGCAAATGATCCCCATCTATCAGACACTTCTTTTATGGTGGACGATGCAGCACAGCCAACTCCGCTAGCTTTTCAGCTTTACTATAATTATCGCCCGCCCCTAGCCTACCAATTGGCTATTTATTTACTATTTCTGGTTTTTTTACTCGCCTCTCGTCGTTCGCTACTGCACCCGTCGGTTCTCCTGGCTTACGTTGTCTTCAGCACCATTGCCTTTCTCAGTCCTGCGGCCATGCTTGGTTATTACTCATGGTCATTAACCTTAGCTTTTATCGCCTCGCTTAGCGGCACAATATTGCTTTTACATTCATACAACTTGACGCCATCAGCCGTCTTGTTAGGTGCCAATGCGTTTGCCTTTTCAACCTATTTCGCTTTGCATGCTCAAGCTGGCCGGGATCAACTCTTAGTATTTTCATTTCTTCCCTTAGTTTTATGGTTTATTCATATTAAAATAAGACCCAATTATCGATGGGTGCTTGTCATAGCACTGCTGGCGCTTATAACTTCTTTGTTTTTTTCTCCGTATCAGTCACCGTCGCCAAAACCCGCTTTGGTGGCCAACTTAAAAGACATCCTGCTCGATCCAAACCAAATAGCTACGGCTGACAAATTTCAAGCCGCCTACCTTGCTCTGCAAATACCGCAGGGTGACCCGTCCACTATCGTACAGTCTGGCGGTTGGGATAATTTCGGCAGCTATATTGGTATCATTAATTTAAGTTTGGCTCTGATTGGGTTAGCTGCGAGCGCCAAGCGATATTGGTTGATCACTCTCCTCGGCCTAGTCGGTTTGTTTCTGGCTGCCACGCCCATCACACTTTTGCTGATTAACCGCTTATTCCTGCCGCCGCAGTATCTGATCATATTACTCACATTTGCACTGGCCTTTTTCTCGGCCTTTGGTTCATTCAAACTCTACCGCTTTCTCGGTCCCAGCCGTGTTACTTCATTTATCATCTACTCGATTACCATTTTCGCCTTGTTTGACTTACTTAATGTGACAAGCAAAACCCTTCAGTTCGGTTTGCTATGAAAAACCCATCATCTACTAATATCGAATCTGAGTTTTCGCAGACAGCTGCCTCGGCGGGAATGATTGGCCTGGCTGCTTTTGCTGGTTCCTTCATTGGCTTCTTCTTGCAGCTGTTAGTTGCCTTTTACTTTGGCGCATCCAATCAAACAGATGCTTACTTTATGGCTCTTTCAACCTCTGAGCTGTTGTCAAAATTACTGTTAGGCGGTTCCATTACGGCAGTTTTTCTGCCGATGTTTGTTAATCGTCTAGCGCAAGGTCAATCTCAGCAGGCTTGGCAAATGGCGTTAAATTTATTGCACTTAACTTTTCTTGCCTTTATCCTCTTACTGTCTATTCTAGCCATATTCGCTAGTCCTTTCGTTTCATTCATTTCACCCGGTTTTGATTCATCAACCCATGAGCTGACGACTCGTCTGCTGCTTGTCCTGTTGCCCTCCTTCGCCTTGCTTTACCTGGTTGAATTAACGACTTCCATGCTGCAAGCCTTGCATCATTTTTTAATTCCGTCGCTCCTGCGCATTGTTTCGCCGTGTATTTCCATTATTGCCATTTTAATGTTTGTGAAGTTTATTGGCATTTATGCCTTAGCCGTGGGTGTAGTTGTCGGGTCATTTATTCAGCTTAGTATATTACTCACAGCCTTACATCGGCAGGGTTTTTCCTATCATTTTGTTTTCCAGCCATTCGATCCAGCCATAAAAAAACTTCTTTATTTAACCTACCCGTTCTTATTGTCTGTTCTCGTAACTCAGGGAGCCGGCATAACCTATCGCATCCTAGTCTCTGATCTCGCCCCTGGCAGTCTGGCCGCCATTAAGTTTGCCGAAAAAATTACTCAATTACTGACCATCATCTTTCTTAATTCCGTCACCATGGTCATCTACCCTATCTTATCCGGTAAAGCGGCACGTCACGACATGATCGGGATGCGTGATACAATCTCCAGCAGTATTCGTCTAATATTTTTCGTCACAATGCCCATTATCACTGGTGTTGCCTTGCTGCGCTTACCCATTGTCTCGTTTATTTACCAGCGTGGTTCTTTCTCGGCTACCGATGCTGCCCTTACCAGCGTGGCTCTGCTCTTTCTAGTTATTGGCTTAACGACTAATGGCATAAGCTCTGTCCTCGGACATGCTACTCTAGCCCTCCAGGAAACGCGTGCGGCGGTGGCAGTTACTATCGCCTCTCAAGCCATCGCCATCTCCCTGTTCGTCCTGTTGGTGCCCAAACTTGCCCATGCTGGTCTAGCCCTCGCTTCCTCATTGGTTCCTCTAGCTATCGCCCTGCTCTATTTCCTCTACCTGACCCGATTCATCCCTCATTTATCCGTCATATTTTATCATGCTACGTACGCCAAAACTGCCATCCTCTCTCTGGTTATGGGTGTTCTGGTTTTTCTAGTCAGTCCTTGGTCTACTTTAGTCACCGACCATCAACAAATTTCCCTATTCCTACAAATACTACTGCCCAGTATTATTGGCGCTACGTTCTTTCTAGTCAGTGCCTATCTCTGGGGCATCCCTGAACTTATCCAACTTCTCAAGCTATTTCGTACTCGCTGGTTAAAACTGTCCACTATTTTTCATCGCCCATCCTAATCTTTGCCTCATATTTTATTGACTATGACATTTGCCGTCGTTGAATATTCCAGTAAATCGGGTGATATTTGGCAGCACACCAAGGAGCGGCCCAATTACCTCTGTGACCCGGCTCTCGAAATGGATCCGACCAGTTTCGGTTGCTATGTTTCTGCTATGTCGGGTGAACATATCCCTCTTGTCAAAATTATTAATACTGCCAGTTTTATAAATCGTCTCTATCGCAAAATAAACGGTCACTGGCCAAATCAATATTCATTGGACTATTTTGGCAAATTTGACCGCTTGCTGGTGATCCATGAAGCTGCCAACAGTGCTACACTTACCTCCTTTATTCGTCGACTTAAGTCCCGATACCCGCACTTGAAAATTCTTGGCGTTCCCACCCAGCCCTATGGCCTCCTGCGGCTGCAATGGCACCATGATCATCAAATTTTGACTAACCTGCAAGAGTTTAGTCAGGCCTGTGATGCATTCATCACCATTGCCAAAAGCACTACAGAGTCTTGGCAAAACATTACCCAGCGCCCTGTTTATTACCTGCCCCAGCCCTATCCAGTCGAATTCGCTACAAAATATTGGAAGCCGCAAGCCGAAAAACAACCAATTATTTTCATTCCTGGCGTTACGGATAGGCCCCAGATCATTCTTGGTCATCAAGTTGCCGTGGCCTTACAAAAACAATTTCCTGATCACGTTATTCATGTTACTGCCACACCCAATACACCCCTCGACCTATCAGTCCTAACTGGTGCAAACTATCAAGTACAGACATTCCTTCCCTGGCATGACCATCTACGATATCTGTCTGCAGTAAAGCTTGTTATAAACACTGACTTCACCCAAACCCGCGGCCGTGTCCAAATGGACTGCGCAGCAGTCGGCACATCTTCTGTTGGCGCTGATTCTGACGCTCAGTTAGATCTATTCCCGCACCAAGCGGCCGGTCCCAAAGACTCTCTAGACGAAATAATCGCTGCCGCACGCGACTTACTGGCTAATAAAAAGAAATATCAGACAACAATAGATTTTGCCCGGGCTAAACTTCCCTTCTATAGCTACGAACAGAGCGCCCATCGGATCAATCACCTATATTCACTCATCAATCAATAGGAAACAAGTTATGACCACATCAGAAGCTCCCGCCAAATCTTCTTCACCCAAGTTTCTTCTGCGACACGTCGGTAACATGGGAGATATGATTTTCATTGTCCCGCCGGTATTGTCTGCCCTAAAGAGTACCTACCCCCATTGTCATATAACTTTTGTTACCTCCTGGGGCTACAAACGAACAGTCGGATTTATCCCTCCTCTTAAGCAAACCATCTGGGGGCAGCGCAATCAAAGCGGTCATAGCCTCCATCTCATCATGACAAATCCCCACATCGATCAGTTGGTCCATTGGCATGATAAGAAGCTTTCGTTGACTGGTCGTTTATGCCAAGAAGACGGACATTCTTTTCCTACTTGGAGTAAAGATTATTATGAACAACAAATTAAATCCGGTATTTATGACAAGGTTATAGAATTGGACTTTGGTCTATCGGTAACCGACAACCCCGTTGTCCGTGCTTTTCAGTTAGCTGGCATAAGCCCTAATCATCCGTTTAATTATCAAATATATTTTACTGATTCCGATTTACAAAAGGCGCGGGCACTTATGACTAAACTTCCTCAACCACGTATCGTTTTGCTGGAAAGTTTGGCTCATCCATCCACTAGGGGTTGGACGACAGCCAAAGTCAAACAGTTAACAGCAGCTATCATCAAAGAATATGGTGTTGAGCCAATCTGGTTTGGGTCTAAATTCGGCCATTTCTTTAACGGTCAGCCATTATCGCTGCGCGAAAATATCGCAACACTACGCTATTGTTCTGTCGGGATTGGGGTGTTGTCCGGTCCCCTGCACTTTGCCGCAGCCGCTGGTCTGCCAACCATAACTCTTTATTGCGATCACCCGCTTCGCCGGGCTGCACCGGCCTTCTTTCAGAATCCATCATTGCCCGATAATGCCATCAAGCATCGAACCATCCTGGGTCCACACAAGCTTCCTATGACCATATTGAAGGGCGACGCAAGCTCTCTCCCGTTAACACCTGACGAATTAACCGAACAAAACTTTATTCATTGGTCGAATCCTGGCCGCCAGTCCACCAAAAGCGGTCTGGCCGCTATCACCGTGGACGAAGTAATGACTGTACTGAATGATATGCTTAAATAACTCGCCTTGCTCCTCCTTGTCGCCTGTCATAATTTACATATAGTACTACCTTAACTAATATTATTTTTTAAATTCAATTATGCCCATCCCATCCTCATCGCCTGCCCCCGATCCTATTGCACACAAAAATCGCCTGTTTGATGCTGGTTCGGTTTGGGTGGTTATTCCCACTTACAACGAAAAGCTTAATATTGCCCGCCTGATTGCCGAAATATTCTCTCTTCCTATACCTAATCTAAGTCTATTAGTCATAGATGATAACTCACCAGACGGCACCGGTGCCTTAGTAACCCAACTCCAAAGCCAATACCATAAACTTTTTCTTCTGTCGCGCCCCAAAAAAAATGGTTTAGGGCGGGCTTATGTTGACGGATTTGATTATGCCATTAAACAGGGCGCGAACACTATCGTACAAATGGACGCTGATTTCTCGCATAACCCAGCTGACATTCCGCGTCTTCTTCAGGCATTAATTGATCAAGATGTCGTTATTGGTTCACGATATGCGCACGGCATTAGTGTTATTAACTGGCCGCTGCATCGTTTGCTGCTTAGTACTAGTGCCAATATCTATGCTGGTTTTGTCACCGGCATGCCATTCAAAGACTGTACAGGTGGTTTTCGTGCTTGGCGCGCATCAACATTAACCGCAATTAATTTTTCCGATATCCAAGTTGACGGTTATGGTTTTCAGATAATTATGCTCTACCGCGCTTGGCGGCAGCCCAGTCGCATTATTGAGGTACCTATCATCTTCACCGAACGTCGTGAAGGTCAATCCAAAATGACCAATAGTATAATTGCTGAAGCAATGATCTTAGTCTGGAAACTGCGCTTATTTGGCTAACCCCGTAGCCACTCCCGCTTCGTGAAGTCTTTTCTAGTCAAATCAGCCGCCGCTTATTATCCGCTGCTGTTTGTTTTGCTTGTTATCTCCGCCTCCTTTTATCCTCTGCCGATTGGCCGCTTTTATGCTATCGGTGATATCCGTGATGTTTATATTCCGATTGAGCAATTTTTTCATACACAGGTTGTGCAAGGCCATCTGCCGGCATGGCTGGCTGATGCGGCCTGGGGATTCCCGGTTATCGCGTCAGCCCAAATCGGCTTTTTTTATCCGCCATTACTGGCATTACGGCAACTGCCCTTGTCTGTCTATTTGCCCATTTTGCTGTTAGCTCATTTTCTGTGGATAGGACTAGGAACTTTTTTGTTTTACCGGCGTTTTTGTGCACCCTCATCCGCCGCTGTTGGTGCACTCTCGTTTTCCTTAGGGGGTTATATTGTCTTACACCTTACCCACCTCAATATCATATTTTCTCTAGCCTGGTTACCTTGGCAATTTTTATTAATTTACAGCCTCGCCTCGCGTCCCCTAACACATCGTACGATCCTTTATCTGGGGCTATTGCTAGCCATCCCCTTTCTGGTGGGACAAATACAAATACCTCTCCTAATGTTTTTCATTTCTTCTGTCTGGTTCTTATACCTTCGACACCGCTTTTCTTTTTCCTTGATTCGCTCTTTCGTCATCTTAGTCATAGTGGCTTCTTTGGTCGTATTAATCAGTTCCGTACAACTGCTACCCACGTATGAACTAATGACACAGTCTACTCGCGATATTTCCTCTGCTGCCTTTGATATCACTCGTGCCAACCAGCACAGTTTCCCTGTCTATCATTTGCCCACGCTCCTTTTCCCCCGTTTTTTTGCCAACGATGACATGTATTGGGGGCGTCGTCTGCAAATAGAGTATGGCGTTTATATGGGCACATTTCCCCTCATCGCTGCTTTACTCTTTCTGTTTCGTCCTCGCTCTATAGACCAGCCATCATTGCCAACTAATTTATTTCGTGTCACACCTTTCTTTCTTTTCTTATTAATCATTTCATTTTTGATGGCCCTGGGTTCCCTCTCACCGTTTCGCCTTCTTAAAATTGAACCATCGCTATGGTTTTTTTCTGCTCCGGCGCGCTGGCTGCTTTTTACCAGCTTTGCTTTTTCCTTTTTTGCCGCTGCGGGAGCGGATCGATATTTTAAACAGCCAGCCTATTACCGACAATTATTTCGGAGATTATTCCTTATCCTTCTGTCTTTTTTGATCGTTTGCCAATTGATCCTATGGGTTCTCGTCAATTATTCATCCGTCTGGCTCAATTCGTATTTGTCATCGGCTCATCAGCAGAAAATATCATCCTTAATCTTCAGCGCTAGTCAATCCAGCATAAGCTTAGCATCGCTCTACACCTGGCTGCCTCTGCTGATGATTTTTGCCTTCTCTTGTCGCTTCATTTTACGCCACCCCGTACGCTGGGCACTATCTTTGACTGCGATTGAATTATTTCTCCTCTTCATTACCACCACACCAACCTTACCCTGGGCAGAAATTATTCCCCCGCCTTCTACCCTATCTAACCTGCCTTCATCCGTGCTGACAGGCCAATCCCGGCTTTATTCGATCAGGGAAGGTGGCGATACTGGTGCTTACTTTACTAACCCAAACTCGCGGGCCAATGCCATATTACGTCAGCAGCAACGCCAACTATTTGTTCCCCTAATCAACACGCAATTCAATTTATCGGGCATTGAATGGCCTGCTTCCCTTGACCTAGGTGCGCACTCTGCTATTTTCTCAAAGCTTCGCACGGATGATAGTTACGAGCTGACTAATGCGCCCCTCGCCAAACAATTGAACATCGGCGCTGTCCTCAAGTCATCCGACCAATCTGTCTCAGTTAGACCAGCGGATTATGCACCCCGTTTAGAACTTATCTCGCCGGATAGTATCAGTACACCCCTGTCCTATCCCCATAACCCCAACGGCTCCTTTACGGTCAATTTGGATGTGTCGCAGCAATCAACCTTAGTGGTGCGTGACTCATTTTATCCAGGCTGGCGTGCTACAATTGATTCCAGGCCAACGGCTATTTCAGTATATCAAGACATCTTCCGGCAAATCACAGTTCCAGCCGGTCGCCATCAAGTGACTTTTTCGTATTATCCCGCTTACCTATATGCTGGCCTCGTCATTACTTCCTTAACTCTCAGCCTAATCATGATTTGGTTAATTTCTACTATCTTTTATCATCGTTTCTACCGGTAACTATTATTTATGAAAATTGGCATCTCTGTTCCCAGCGGCTATCATGCCCGTGAAATCCTGTTTCCTTTACAATCTTTGTTAACCGAAGATCCGTCCATCTCATCAGTCTTTGTGATAACTCCAGCGGCCGAGTGGCATCAACAATTATTCCCCGATTTTGCCTCTAAGTTTTCCTTCCACGCGAATGCCTTCACTCCTCAGGGTCATGAAGTTTTACTCTCTGACTTAAAACCAGACTTGGTCTTAACTCCTACGATGGGACTTGATCTCAAAGACACGCCCCTTATTCTTGCTGCCCGTCGGCTAAACATTCCCACCTTAACTTTTGTTTCCAGCTGGGACAATGTATTCAAAATAGCACGCCTCATACGTCATGGTCATGCTAAGCATACCTCAAATGACAGTATTAATTATGCGCTGCCCGATTACTTTGCCGTTTGGAACAAATATAATGCCGATCATCTTTTTCGCCTCTTTCCGCAGCTCAAGCCGGCTCAAGTCGTTATTACTGGGCCGCCCCGTTTCGATTATTTTACCCACACCGATCGGATACCATCTAAAACTGCTTTATTTCGTTACTTAGGGATTAAATCAGACCCGGCTAAAACAAACCTAATACATTGTGCCACCACCGAACTTTATCCGTTTAATTATATTATTAAGCAGATCCATGCAGCAGCAGCCTCCTTCCGCTTGGACGCCCCAATCGAACTTTACGCCTCTGTCCATCCTGGCGGCAATATGGCCAAACACCAATCTTACGCCAAATATGGAGTCACTACCCGTTATTCTTTTGGTCGTCGTGACTCCGGCCCCCATCCAGATTTTCTTTATCTCCCTACTACGGATGAAATGTATTATCTCATCGCTTTATTTCAGCATTCTTCAATATTAGTTAATCAATCATCGACCGTCGCCATAGAATCAATACGCGCGAATGTGCCGGTTATTAATGTTATGTATGGCCGGTCTTTCGACTGTTGGCGCTGGCGTCGCTCTATGGTTTTTCGCGACTTCAATCAACACTATCGGTACATCACAGACCATCAAGGCACTTCATTAGTAAAGAACCGCCACTCACTAATACCAGCCATTAATGTCTATCTTAATAATCCCGCATATAAAAACTTGGAGCGTTCGCACACCGTACAAGAAATTATCACTCATTCCGACGGCGGCTGCGGTCGCCGCTTGATTGATTTGGCAAAAAGTCTAGTTTGACAGATTAATAGATTGTCTCTTTAATGACAGTTCACTATTCATTTGCTATGAAATTTCATTATATTTCTCACCCCCGGCGCAACCCTACTATTGCTGCCTCTTTGCAGAAGGCTTGCTTAAGCCGCGACATTGAGTTTGTCCAGGTAAATCCATTTCACTTTGATTTTACGGATTATTCGCAAATACCAGCCCCTGGTGATGCTATTTATCGCTCACTAGCAAGCAATGCTCATAATGGCGTGTCTCGTACTGTAGAAAGGTGGTTAATCCATCCACAGGTTGCAACCCTTTATTCCTCCTACGAACGAGCTCTAAGCCAATGGCCACAATCCTATGTCATCCACGCTAAACGTGGCTTGCCGCAACCGATCACTATCTGGAACGTACCACGCGATCGACAGATAATTGACCGTTACGTGGAATTTGTCCGCGGATATCCGGTGATAATCAAAGTAACTGGCAGCAGCCATGGCGTTGGTGTTATAAAAGTTGACTCTCCCGCTTCCCTTTACTCATTAGTAGACTATCTGCACGGTACCCATACCCCGGCTATTATGCGGCAATTTATACATGCTCGGCACTCCGCGCGCCTCATTGTTTTAGCCGACCAAGTCATTGCCGCTATCGAGTATAGTGCCCCTGCCAACGATTTCCGCACAAACATTGGCCACAATCCTATCGTCAAAGCCAAGCAATTCTCAGCTAACATTAATAAATTAGCCGTGCAAGCCGTTGCCACCATGGGAAATTTATTCGGCGGTGTCGACATTTTAATAGATGCCAAAGGTCAGCCTTACATTACAGAAATGAATTTCCCCTGCAATTTTGCCCGTGCCGCTACCGCCACCAACATAGATATAGCCGACCTGCTAGTAGACTTTTTGCAGAACCAAGCGAGAACCCATGTTTAAACGCGGATACATTTCCATTGTTTTTGATGACGGTTATGAGGCGGTCTATCGCAATGCCATTCCTATTTTGCGCCATCACCATCTACCGGCTGTCATTGCCTTGCCTCTTAATGGAGAAAAACTAGCCAAGACCGAACAGCGCGTTGTCCGGCCATGGTCCGAGTGGCTCTCTTTAGTGCCGGAGGGCTTTGAAATTGCTTCTCATTCCGTTAATCACCACAATCTGACTAGGCTTTCCCTGCCGGATCTTAGCTTTGAATTAACAGAATCCGCTCAAAAATTAAATGCCGTAACACTAGTCTATCCAGGCGGTGCCGTTAATGACACTGTGGCAAGTCGAGCCGCGCAAATTTATCAAGCCGGCCGCACTGTCCACTATGGTTTCGAAACTGTTCCTCCACGCGAACCAATGCGCCTTCGTTCCTACAACTTTTCTCGACGAAATTTTTCAGTTATCAAAGCTAACCTATTAGCTCTTTGGGCTTGGCTTAGTAACTCTTGGCTGATTGAAACCTATCATCTTATTGACGAGCATGACCAAACCACCATGCATAATGTAAGAACTAGCGACTTCGCTCGGCATATGTCTTTCCTGGCACGCTTGCCCGTTCAAGTCAAAACCATCAAAGACATAATCAATTTATCCAAAATTTAGAATACGACGCATGCTATCCGCAATTATCCTTACTCGCAACGAAGCCTCCTCGATTGAGCGCTGTATTGCCAGCCTGTCCTTTGCTGACGAAGTAATTGTCGTTGATTCCGGCAGCACTGATCAGACCACGTTATTAGCCAAGCGTTGCGGCGCGAACGTTTTTACCCATGCCTGGGCAGGCTATGGTGAGCAAAAAAACTTTGGTGCAGCGAAGGCTATGGGGCAATGGTTGCTTTTTATTGATGCTGACGAAGAACTTTCTCCCGCATTAGCGAAGACCATTACTAGTTTAATCAATACTCCCGCTGCAAAGCCACCATATGATTATTATTGGCTGCGTATTATTACGATTTTCTT
>Ga0172379_10009487_pt1 | contig 12000 bp, 9 predicted proteins | sample GrowelOW334metaG_FD_119756 | JGI IMG/M metagenome (GOLD analysis project Ga0172379, IMG submission 119756) | Groundwater microbial communities from an aquifer near a municipal landfill in Southern Ontario, Canada - Groundwater well OW334 metaG | ecosystem: Environmental > Aquatic > Deep... | reverse complement strand
CAGTTTCTTCAAATCTGTCATAAGTCTTAATTGGAATCGGGCCTTTGGCTACAAATTCAAAATCAGTTCCCCAAAGATCCCAATCTTTATTGGGAATAATTTTCGGAAAATTTGCTGTATAGTCGGGCACTTCCAAAACTTCTGCATCCGGATATTGCGCATAAATATTGGCTTCCACAAGTCCCAAAAATCTTTTTTGCGTGCGGATATAGAAATGGAACTTTCCTTCTTCTCCCACAATTTCTAAACTGAAACGGTCGTGTTCCCAAGCTCCTTTTAAATATTCATCAAAGGTATTGTATGTTGACAAGACTCCAGCCATACTGGAAAAAATAGTTTCCATCATTTTTGGACCTTTTTCAATCTCTCGCGGAGGAATTATCTCCACAAATGTCCATTGCTGAAGCCTTCGCCAAGAAGTAGCGGACTTAACAAGAGTGAAGTCCTTCCAAATAATCTTAAAGATATACCAAAACATTATCGGCAAGATAATCCACCAAAAAAAACTGATGGCTTGCCACAAGGCTACAAATATTGCAAAGATGTCCGAAGCGTTGTTCATGACATTTGTCATTCCTTACGAAATACGAATTAGTACGAATGTACGAATACGAGATAAACTAAGAAAATATAAAAAATATTTTTAATTCACATTAGTACATTCGTAAATATTCGTAATTCGTAAGGATTAGTCTATTTTTTTATGTAATAACAATCATCTTGCCTTCCAAAAATTTTAGCGTTATTCAAATTGATGCTAATTGTAGTTTTTTTCACTTTTCGAACTCTCAAAACTTCTTCAATTATTTCTTCTTTTTTAAGTGGTTTTTTCTTTTCTTGCAAAATATTTTTGATCACTTCTTGAATCGTCCCTTCGGAATATCCCCATTCTTTGAGCGCATAGATTCCTCGGCCAATGAGAATAAATCTTTCATCTTTGATTAGTTCGTTATGCACTGTTTGCGGATGAGCCTTTCTTTTGCCTAATTCAAATTTGTCGATAAGACTGGCGATTTCCACAAAGTGTAGAGGTTTTTTATGTTCCTTGAGAACTAGATGCACTCTTTCTCGCGTTCCTTTTGGTGAAACTTCCGCCCAATTTTTCATCCCTCTCTTGCCGAATTTATTCTTCTTGATGTTAGCTGAAGTTTTGAGAAAATTTAGAATTTTTCCTTTTGGCAAATTCGGCAAAGTAGAAAAAAGTTTCTCGATAATTTCCTCATCACTAAATAACCTTTTTTCTTCTTTAACAATTTTTTCCGCTTCAGCTAAAGTTTTCTTCATTTCAGAAATTATATTTTCAGAAACAGTCCAAATTTTTTCAAAAACATTTTTTTCTTCCGCTTCTAGAATTCTTTTAGAACAAAGAGCGAAAAACTTTATAGCGTTAGCTTCTGCTTGTCCAGTGGAATTAAATTTTTCAATAATTTCACTTACTTTTATTATACCATCGTTTTTGTTAATTGTAAAAATTATTTTTTCTTCGGCGCTCACAAAGCTTTCGTGTTCCGTTTTGGCGGAGATATTTCGAAGTGCTTCAAATATTATCTGTCGTACTCTTTCTCGAGTTATTCCATAATGACGCCCAATTTTATCCAGTGTTTCTCGATTTCCATTTAAAAGACCAAATCTTTTCTGCACTATCTCTCGAGATCTTTGATTTAAACCTGAAAGCAAATCGTTTGATAAACCTAAAAATAGCGATTTTTTATCGCTAGTGCTAATTTTTGAATTTTTACCCTTTTCCTTGTTATTAACCATTTTTTTAAATATATTAACTCATACATGCCCACTTAGGTGGGCTAACCACATACTTTTTTAATTCAAACTATTCTAGCATAGATTGGATATTTGTCAAGTCTTTTATTATTATGCTACATTGAAAGAGAACTTATGAAATATTTGAACGCGCTAAACAAAATCGCTGGAGTCGGAGCAAAAAGGATGCAGTTGCTTTTGAATTTTTTCGAAACCGGTGAAAATATTTGGCACGCCGACTTAGAAGATCTCAAAAATAGCGCTGTTGGAGAAAAATTAGCCGAAAAAATATTCCTGGAAAAAGCCAACATTAACCCTGATTTTGAATGGGAAAAAATGCAAAGAGAAAATATCCAAATGATTACTCTTCCCGATTCGCTCTATCCTGCACTTCTCAAAGAAATCCATAATCCCCCATATATTATTTATACAAAAGGAGAATTTAATATAAATGCCTCTCCGATGATTTCCATTGTTGGTTCAAGAAGATACACCTCTTATGGTTCACAAATTGCCACCAGTCTCGCCAAAGATTTGGCTAGTGCTGGTGTTGTTGTTGTGAGCGGAATGGCACTTGGCATTGACACCTTCGCTCATCGAGGCGCGCTGGACAATGATGGGCGAACTATCGCTGTTCTTGGCAACAGTTTAGATGATATAAATATTTATCCAAGAGATAATTTCAATTTATCTCGTGAGATAATGAGAAGTGGAGCGCTTGTTAGTGAATATCCATTAGAAATGCCTGCTGGACCGATGACTTTTCCTGCGCGTAACAGAATTATCGCTGGGCTCACCCTTGGAACAATCGTAATTGAAGCAGGAGAAAAAAGCGGTTCACTCATCACAGCTAATATGGCCTTGGAATATAATCGAGAAATTTTTTCTGTGCCTGGTTCAATTTTCTCCCCATTGTCTTTTGGCACCAACAATCTCATAAAATCTGGCGCCCGCGTTGTTACGGGGATAAAAGATATCCTAGAAGAATTAGATTTAAATAAAGAAACCATAAAGAAAGAACTGTCTCCAAAAAATCCAACCACTGCTGAAGAAAAAATCCTGCTAAAAATACTTTCCGCCGATCCCCTGCACATTGACAATATCGCGAAACTAGCTAAACTGCAGACAGCAATGTGTTCCGGCACACTTTCAATGATGGAAATTAAAGGCTGGGTAAAAAACATTGGCGGACAAAACTATATTCTAATATAACGCGAATGGAAAAACTAATAAACACAAATAATAAAAACACCCTAATTTATCCTGAATTGAGTTATGAAATTATCGGCATACTCTATGATATCCATAATGAATTAGGAAATAAGTATCAAGAAAAATACTATCAAAGAGCCATTGAAATAGAATTTATTGATAAAAAAATATCCTTCAAGAAAGAGTTACCAGCAAATTTAGTTTATAAGGGAAATAAAATAGGAAAATATTTTTTAGATTTTTTAATAGAAAACAAAATTATTTTAGAGATAAAAACTACTGATAGTTTTAAAGTGCGTGATTTTAAACAAGTTTCTGCTTATTTAAAAAACACAAACATGCATCTGGGCATATTAGCTAATTTCAGAACAGAAAAATTAACTTACAAAAGAATTTTAAATCCAGATTATTTATATTCGAATTAATTCGTTTTAACATTCGTAATTATATGCGTTTAGTAATTGTAGAGTCTCCAACCAAAGCCAAAACTATTTCCAAATTTTTGGGAAAAAGTTTTATCGTGAAATCATCCTACGGTCATGTTCGCGATTTACCGCAAAAAGAAATGGGTATTGATATTAAGAACAATTTTACTCCGGAATATACCATTCCTGCTAAGGCCCTGCCGAGAGTTTCTGAACTTCAAAAATTAGCCAAAAAAGCTGATGAAGTAATCCTCGCAACTGACGAAGACCGTGAAGGAGAAGCTATCTCTTGGCATCTACAAGAAGCCCTGGGGCTATCAGAAAAAAATACTCAGCGTATAGTTTTTCATGAGATAACCAAAACTGCCATTGAAAAAGCGCTTGAAAATCCTCGTTCGATTGATCTTAATTTAGTTGACGCTCAACAAGCACGAAGAGTTTTGGATCGCTTGGTGGGTTATGAACTTTCTCCATTTTTATGGAAAAAAATTAGACGGGGACTTTCAGCCGGCCGTGTTCAATCAGTGGCACTACGTCTCATTGTTGAACGTGAAAAAGAAATCAAGGCTTTTAAGCCGGAAGAATATTGGAATATAATTGCTAAAATAAAAAAACAAAAGATCGAAAGCTCTTCGACTTTTGAAGCTAAACTTTCCAAAGAAAATGGCAAAGCTTTTGGTAAAATGGGGATAAAAAACAAGAAACAGGCAGAAACACTAAAAAATTTCTTGGAAAAATCTGACTTCGAAATAACTTCTGTTACTAAAAAAGAAACCCAAAAAAATCCCCTGCCTCCATACACCACTTCCACCTTACAACAAGATGCTAATAGCCGTCTTGGTTATAGCGCTAAACAAACCATGGCTATTGCCCAAAAATTATATGAAGGAATAAATATCGGCTCTGCTGGTTCTGTTGGACTTATAACGTATATGAGAACTGACAGTTTGAATCTTTCCATGGAATCCTTGATTTCCGCTACAAAAAAAATTGAAACACTTTTTGGAAAAGAATATGCCCTTGCTAGCCCGCGTTTTTTCAAAAATAAATCCAAGGGCGCGCAGGAAGCTCATGAAGCTATTCGTCCAACTTTTCCCGAGCATGATCCAGAATCGATAAAAGAATATTTGGATTCAAAACAATACCGACTATACAAATTAATTTGGCAAAGAATGATAGCTTCGCAAATGACTAGCGCGATCCTAGACAGCGTTACGGTGGATATTTCAGCTTCACAAAAAAATTCTTCAAATATTTATACTTTGCGCGCCAATGGATCCACCATCAGATTTGATGGCTATCTAAAAATTTATGGCGACAAAATGCCCGTTACTGAAAATATTTTGCCCGAGCTCGAGGAAAAAGAAAAGGTTGATCTAGTTGAAGTCAAATCGGAGCAAAAATTTACCGCTCCACCAGCCCGCTATAGCGAAGCTGCCCTCATTAAAACGATGGAAGAATTTGGCATTGGCCGACCATCCACTTATGCGCCAACCATTTCCACTATCATCGACAGAAAATATGTGGAAAAAGATGAAAACAGGAAACTCTTTCCTTTGGAAATTGGTTTTGTTGTGAGTGATCTTTTAGCTGAGCATTTTTCCCAAATTGTTGATTATAAATTTACCGCTAAAATGGAAGAAGATTTGGATGAAATTGCTGAAGGCAAAAAAGAATGGGTGCCGGTAATTAAAGATTTTTATGTACCTTTTCACAAAAATCTCAAAGAAAAAACCAAGGAAGTCACCAAGGAAAGTTTTCAAGAAAAACTTGGGACAAGCTGTCCGGAATGTGGCGGGGATTTAATTGTAAAATTCGGTCGCTTTGGAAAATTTGTGGCTTGCTCAAATTATCCCAATTGCAAGCATACTGAAAAAACTGAAGACGAAAAAAAGATTGAAGAAAGTATTGAAAAAGAAAATGGCAAAGAAGCTTGCGAACTTTGCGGTGCGCCGATGGTTATAAAAAGAGGAAAATTTGGAATGTTTTTAGGTTGCTCCGCTTACCCAAATTGCAAAAATATCAAAAAAATTGAAAATAAAACTGGCGTAAATTGTCCTAAGTGTGGCGTGGGAGAGATCGTCGAGCGAAAATCTAAGCGTGGGCGCAGTTTCTATAGTTGCAACACTTATCCTAAGTGTGATTTCGCTATTTGGAACAAACCCAATGGAGAGCTTTGTCCTAAATGCAAAGGTCTTTTGGTTTTCGCCGCTAAAAATAAAATTAAATGTTCCACCAAGGAATGTGATTTTGAAAAAGAAAACTCCAATTAAATGTAATACGACATATAAGTCCTATTATTTGTTAAAATTAGCTACATATTAGTTTAAATTCGTGATTTATGATAACCATTGAAGATGTAATCAAAAATGCTAAGTTAAACATTGATGCTCGAAGAGAAGCGTTAATTAGAAGTGCCTATCAAGTAGCTTTGTCTGCTCATACCGGACAAAAAAGAAAATCCGGCGAAGATTATATCCAACATTCCCTGCACACTGCTCTAAATTTAGCCAAAATAGGTATGGGCTCGAAAACAATTTCAGCCGGACTCTTGCATGATGTGCCGGAGGATACCGAAGTCACATTAGAAGAAATAGAAAAAAAATTTGGATCAGAAATCGCCAAAATGGTTGATGGGGTGACGAAGCTTGGAAAGATAAAATTGCGCGGTACAAAAGAAGAAAATTATCTGGAAAATCTTCGCAAGATGTTTTTAGCTATGGCTGAAGATATCCGGGTTGTGCTCATTAAATTAGCCGACAGGCTACATAATATGGAGACGCTCGAAAGCTTACCACCAGAAAAACAAGAACGGATCGCGCGAGAAACTCTGGAAGTTTTTGCTCCCATTGCCAATCGACTGGGAATCGGAGAAATAAAAGTCCGCCTTGAAGATTTGGCTTTCAAATTTTTGGACAAAGAAAATTATCAGTATGTTTCTGGAATACTAGCCGAAGAAAAAGAAGAAATGAAAAAATATATCAATGTGATGATTGCTGACATCCGCAAAGAATTAGCCAAAGAAAGAATAGAAGTTATTGATATTTATGGCCGTTCCAAACATTTCTATAGTCTTTTTCAAAAACTCAAAAAACACGATATGAATATCGATAAAATTTATGATCTAGCTGGCATTCGAATTATTGTGCCAGAAATCGTAAATTGTTATGAGACATTAGGAATTGTGCATAAAAAATATCGCCCGCTAGTTGGACGCATCAAGGATTATATATCCCTGCCAAAACCCAACGGCTATCAATCCATTCATACTACAATTTTTGGGCCGGAAGGAAATTTTTTGGAAATCCAAATCCGCACCAAAAAAATGCACGATGAGGCAGAATTCGGAATTGCGGCTCACTGGATATATTCAGAAAAGAAGAAAGGTTTCAGAAATTTTTTCTTTCGCGAAAAAGCTAAGGCTCCAGAAAAAGAAATTGCCTGGGTGAAACAATTACGAGAATGGCAAAATGAACTTGGTAAAGACGATAAGGAATTCATCGAGAGTCTCAAAATTGATTTTTTCAAAAATCACATTTTTGCTTTCACTCCACAAGGCGATATTATCGATCTTCCAGAAGAAGCTACTCCGATTGATTTTGCCTACAAGGTTCACAGTGAAATCGGTGATCGAGCAATGAGTGCCCGAGTCAATGGGAAAATGGTTCCTCTGGATTATAAAGTTAGAAATGGTGAGGTTATCGAAATAATCACTTCCAAAGATCACAAAAATCCCAGTCGAGGCTGGCTCAACTTCGTAAAAACCTCCGCCGCCAAATCACACATTAAGAAGTTTATGAAAAAAGAAGGGATGATATAAAAAAATTTTCAATTTCTAATTTTCAATTTTCAAAAAAATCCGCCCGAAAGCGGATTTTTATAATTATCATCTAATTACGTAATTAAATATGTAATTAAATATGTAATTAGAAATTCAAGCTTCGCGATTACGAAACCAAGCATAGATTACTAAAGCAAAAATCAAAAAAATTGAAACTGAAAGCACAAAAAATGGCTCTATACCACTTAGTTTTTTGGTAAGCCACGAAAAATACGCCGGCCAATACACACCAATGGCTTTCTCATAAAATTCAACAGCTGCCTGAATAATTTTTTCTAACATCAATTTATTTTATCTTCCCCAAAATATTATTCAATTCTTCTTTGGAATAATATTCGATCACGATCTGCCCACCACTGCCGGATTTTTTGATTTTGACTTTGGTACCAAGAATTCCAACAAGTTCATCTTCTAAACTTTTGGTTTCCGGATCAATAACAATATTCCTTTTGTGCGAGTGAACAGTCACTTCTTTGGTTTTGTCTTCGGTTTGGCGCACAGTCAAACCATTTTTGATTATGAGTTCATAGAAAGCTCTTTGTTTTTCTGGATTAGGAATGGCTAAAAGTAATTTGCAATGTCCTTCCGTAATTTTTCCTTCTACTAAAGCTTTTTGAATTTCAATGGGCAAATTCAAAAGTCGAACTTTGTTGGCCACTGAGCTTCGATTTTTTCCCATTTTTTTTGCCGTCTCTTCTTGCGTCAAAGCAAATTCATTGGTAAGTTTCAAATATGATTTAGCTTCTTCAATTGGATTCAAATCTTGACGTTGAATATTTTCGATGATCGCCAATTCTAGTTTTTGTTGATCAGTTGTTGTTTCTCGCATAATCACCGGCACAACAGCAAGTCCCGCAATTTTAGCTGCCTGAAAGCGCCGTTCACCAGCAATAATCTGATATTGCCCGCCAGATTTACTCACCACAATTGGCTGGATTATGCCATGCTCTTTTATTGAATCAGCCAACTCTTGCAATTTCGCTTCATCAAAAACCGTTCGCGGTTGGTATGGATTGGGCACAATTTTTGAAATTTCAATTTCTTCGATACCATTTTTCTCTTCAGAAACATTTATAATTGGTTTTCCGGAAGCGCCAAAATAGTTGAAATCTTCTGCCGGCTTATCAATTTTTTTTGATTTTTGAGGAATGAGTGAGGAAAGCCCCCTACCCAATCCATAATTCTGAGCCATAATTTTTATTTTAAAATATTTTAATTACCAAATTATTCGTAAATTCGTATATTTGTAAAAAATTCGTAATTCGTAAAGTTTAAACTGAAAAATCTTTTTTATTATTATTTTTATCCATCTCGATAATTTCTCTGGCTAGATTTTTGTAAGCCCTCGCGCCCTTGGAAAGCGAATCGAAACTCAAAATAGACTTACCAAAGCCTGGAGCTTCCGCTAAACGAATTGAACGCGGAATAACACTGTCAAAAACATGCCCCGGAAAATGATCTTGCACTTCCTTGACTACTTGACGCGCCAAACGATTTCGTTTGTCATACATCGTGAGAAGTGCGCCCATAATCTTGAGCTGTGGTTGAAGATTCTCCCTGATGAGATTGATTGTATTTAGAAGCTGACTAAGTCCTTCCAAGGCAAAATATTCTGTTTGTACGGGAATAATAATTTCATCGCTGGCTACCAAACCATTGATTGTGAGAAGTCCAAGGCTTGGTGGAGAGTCAATAATAATATAATCATAATTAGTTCTAATTTCTCGCAGAACATTATACAGTCGAAATTCTCGATTATCCAAATGCACCAGCTCAATCCCCGCTCCGGCCAAATCCTGCGACGCAGGAATCAAATCATGACCGAAAGTTTCCGTACGCATAATTATTTTCGATGGATGTTCTCCAAGTATCATTGAATGATAGAGGCTTTTTTCAATTTCTCTGACATTTAATCCTAGCCCCGAAGAAGCATTCCCCTGTGGATCAAGGTCCACGAGCAAAACAAACTTGCCTAGCTCTGCCAGATAGGTTGCTAGGTTAATGGCTGAAGTGGTTTTGCCCACTCCGCCCTTTTGGTTGACTAATGAAATAATCTTTGCCATAATCTATAAGTATAAGCATATTATACTACAAAAGATAAACAAGCACAAAAGGGCATGTGGCGGAATTCCTGCCTGCCGGTAGGCAGGGGTTTACGCGCACGACTCCCGCCCGCCTTGCTTCGCTTTTGTATTTTTTATTGAAATTAAAATAGAATATAAACATGCCCAAGTGGCGGAATTGGTATACGCGCGCGACTCAAAATCGCGTGGGAGCAATCCCTTGAGAGTTCGAGTCTCTCCTTGGGCACAAAAATCATATTTTCCTACCTATTATAATAATATTTTTCTTGTTAAGCACAAGGGATTTTTCAATTTGGAAACCAGTATTTCTAAAAAGTTTTTCCAATTCTTTTTTTCTAAACATATAATGGAAGCGATTAAAGATTTCACCTTGATTGTTTCTAAAAGGAATGATGATATCTTTTTTCCAAAGAGCTTTCGGACTCAGCCAATATTTCCAATATTTCTTTTGCCATAAATTCCAAACGCTGATTATAATTATTCCTCCGGGTTTTGTCACACGATAAATTTCTCTAGCCATCGCTTTGGCATGACCAGGAGGAAAATGATGAAAAACTGAAATTGACACGACACTGTTGAAAAAATTATCAGAAAATGGTAAGATGTCTGAACTGGATATTTTTTGAAAACTAACCCCCTCTTTTGAATATTTCTCCTTGGCGATATCAATTAGTTTTTGCGAAACATCCACGCCGAAATATTCAAGCTCCTCACCTTTCAACATTTCCAAAAAGCGTCCATTGCCACAGCCAAAATCCAAAATTTTATCTGAATTTTTAATATCCTCTAGAATAAAATCAAAACCAGGCCAAAAATGCTTCCGAGTACCAGAAAACTTATCCGCCATTAAATCATAACCGTTTTCAATGTCTTTTAAAATTTTATTTTCTACTTCATTATTCATATTTATAATAAACTAAATTGAATGATTAAAATTTTCGATAAATTACTGTTTGAGAGTCCAGAAATTATCCAAAATTTTTCTGTTGTCGCCGTTGGTTGTCAGAAAAATTTTGGCAAGAATTTCTAGGACTCGAGTTTAATTTAGAGAAAATTTTAATTATTCAATTCCCCCGCGACCCCATGCTTAAATCCTATGACAATTTCATAAAACTAGCAACCCAAACCAAGATTTCAAATCCTGAGCTCTTTTTGAAACGCAAAAAAGAAATTTGCAAAAATTTGGGACTGCCACTCCCAACCAACGCCGACATTCGCGAACTTTATGAAAAAATGATTCTCGAGAAAAAAATCAAACGTAATCCGGATTTAGAAAATTGTCTTTTTAGCAAAAAAATTCGCACTGATTCTGGCGTGGCCGTGGTGGCAGTGCTTACCAAAAGTTATCCTTGCCCAGGAAAATGTATCTATTGTCCGGACGAATTAGAAATGCCCAAAAGCTATCTCTCAAATGAACCGGCTGTGATGCGCGCCATTTCCGCTAAATTCAATCCTTATCTTCAAGTGCAAAGAAGAATTCACGCCCTAGAGCTCAACGGTCACAAAACTGACAAAATAGAGATTATCGTGATGGGCGGAACTTTTTCCTATCTGCCAAAGGCCTATCAAAATAAATTTATCTTGGAATGTTTTCGAGCTTGTAATGATTACCCTAAATCAAAAAACAAGGAACAAGGAACAAGGAACAATATTAAAATAAAATTAGAAAATGAACAAAAGAAAAATGAGACGGCTAAGCATAGAGTTGTTGGGCTAACACTGGAAACGCGACCGGATTATATCGACTCGGAAGAATTGATCAATTTTAGAAATCTTGGATGCACTCGAGTAGAACTCGGGGTGCAAAGTATTTTTGATGATGTTTTAGAAAAAAATAAACGCGGGCACGATGTCCAAAGAACTATCGAGGCTACAAAACTTCTCAAAGATTTTGGTTTCAAAATCAACTATCATATTATGCCAGGACTACTTGGCTCCAGCGTCAAAAAAGATTTTCAAATGTTTGAAAAATTATTTTCTGATTCTAACTTTCAGCCGGATATGCTAAAAATTTATCCAACCATCGTTATCCGTCAAAGTCCACTATATAAAATATGGAAAACCGGGAAATATAAAGCCCTCACCGACAAAAGCTTTGAAAAATTTATATTGCGCGTCAAAAATGAAATCATTCCCCCCTATGTCCGAATTTCTCGTCTAGTGCGCGATGTGCCCGAAAATTCTATTCTCGCCGGACCAAAAATTTCTAATCTTCGTCAACTAATTGCCAAAAATTCTACTTGCCCTTGCATTCGCTGTCGTGAAGTGCGCGCAGATTATAGTCTCAAAGACCTGCCCGCAATGCTTCGCTCTTTAAATAATTCGGATGATAATATAAGTTCACAAAAATTAAAATCTAAGCAACAGAATAAATATAGCATAGCGATGCAGGCGGGAAAAATAATTTTGAATCGTATTGATTATCCTGCTAGCAATGGCCAAGAAATATTCTTAGAATACACTAATCAAGATAGGTCAAAACTTTTCGCACTTTTACGTCTACGAATAAATAACGAAAAAAGCATAGTCCCAAATATTCTAAAAAATTCTGCTATAATAAGAGAAGTGCATACTTATGGTAAAATGAATCAGATCAACCAAAAAGATAATGTTTCACCCCAGCACATCGGTCTTGGAAAAAAATTAATCCTCGAGGCCGAAAAAATCGCCAAAAAAGAAT
>Ga0172379_10009486_pt1 | contig 12002 bp, 17 predicted proteins | sample GrowelOW334metaG_FD_119756 | JGI IMG/M metagenome (GOLD analysis project Ga0172379, IMG submission 119756) | Groundwater microbial communities from an aquifer near a municipal landfill in Southern Ontario, Canada - Groundwater well OW334 metaG | ecosystem: Environmental > Aquatic > Deep... | reverse complement strand
CATCTATATCAACCACATAAGCATTATCCGAAAGCGTACGGCTATATTTTACAATTTGAGTACGTACATTTTCAAACATTTCGGATTCATATAATCCAAAATGCTTTTCGACGAAATCACGCATGACATAGGACAACGCATAAAAAATCACCGTTTCTGGGTCTTTCTCTCCTAACTCTTGATTGTTTTTTATGGCCTCTTCTGCTTTTTCTAAACCTTCCTTTTCAGCAAATAAGTTAATAACTCTATAAATAAGGCTGTGTGCATTAATAAATGCAATACCTTTATTTCTTTCATCATCTGTTTTTAGTAATTGAGTTATAAAACTCACGTCTGTTCCAATCAAATCTTTCCTCTCTTCCAATTTAACAGGAGTTATCTGTAACATATCTTCAATGAGAACCTGATAAAATAACTTATCTGTTAGATTTTCTGCATCCGAATCTTCATTCTCTCCAGAAGGCCGTTCTAGCATTTCTAAAAGACTTTGTTTATCTGGCATTCGGGCGTCCACCTCTTTTAAAGTTATTCCTCCTAGAATCACCGGCCCCTGTTCCTCTTTAAGAAAACGATAAAATTTCCTTGTTGGTGGAGCCCACACCATGTGCTTCACCTCATCAGACCACACCGAATTATCTGTCACGTTCGGATCTGAAACAAACAAAAATCCGTGTTGTTCCGCAAGCGTACGGATTTCTTCCAGGTTTTTAAACTGTTTTTGCCTATAAGGAGTGGCACCTTCTATACCTTCTACAAAAGCTGGATTCGGCTCATGGCCAAATAAAATCTCCAACATCGTAACGCCTCGCACATCTAAATAATCGCCTCCTCCATGATGATGAAGACCATCTAAAACGAGCATTTTTGGTACGGGTTCTTGTTCTTGTATTGCATTCATTTTTTCTACTGACATAGGTGACATAGGATGCTCCTTTCCATAAAAAAAACCGTCCAATACGGGCAGTTCTTAGTTCACTGTACCACTATAGTTTTCTTTTTGCAAACCATCATTCATATTCGTTTTTTACCGTATATCCAAGTTTCGTGATAACAGTAATTGCTTCTTTTTCCGTGTGTTTTTTTTCATCAAAAGCAATATCTACAATCTGCTTTTTATAATCACAGGTCGCATCAATACCGATATCCGCAAGCTCCCCTTCTATGAGAAGCGAACAACTCACACAATGGAGTCCTGATAAATGAATTTTTTTATGTATCATATATAAAAACATGTGCGCGTCTGAAAAATTTTTGCAGATCGCTTCCCGAGCTTAACAAGGGTAGTTATATAACAAAAAAGTCTATTGCGAGCAGCGGATCAAAAAAATTTCTCTGCGCGCACCAATGCTTTTTATTGCACAATAAACTTCCCCCTGTACATTCCCATACTACAGGTAAACATAAGCTCACCTTTTTCAGACGGTGCAGTAAAGGTAATTGTTTCTTCTTTCCCTACAGGCACGGATGTTTGAATATTCAAAGAAGGTATCGTAAACAATTGGATACACCCTCCTCCATCTACATTTTTTAGGGTAAGGGTAATTGTCTCTCCTGCTTTAATATATGGGTTCTCTATTTCATACGATGATCTGTGAATAGAAATAATTGGTGTATTTGTAGTCTGATAGCCTGCCTCGCCAGCAGGCGGGCTGATGACTGATGACTGATAGCTATCTTCACAATACGTTATCTGACACAGTGCTGGTCGCAAAAATTGTTGCACCGGCGTATCAATACCAAGGACGGTAGAAGCAAAATACATAGTAACCAAAGCCATCCCGATAAGAAGAAATGCTGCAATAGTGGTAAACCATGATTGAAATGTTTCTGAAAGGACACCAATAGCAAGTCCGAGGATGATAAAAAGCGGCGCAGTACCCACAATAAACGCAAAAAGAATAGCAGCTCCTATGAAAGGATTTCCGTATCCAACCGCCTGTGCCATCATTGCTTGTGTCGTGCCACAGGGAATAAATATCGTGAGAGCCCCCACGACCAATGGTGCAAACAAATCCTGACGTTTACTTTGTTTCCATATGAGACTCCGAAGAAATTTTGGCGGTGTGACCGTAAAATACCGAAAAAATGGATGCACCTCTAGCATATTCAGTGCAATCCCAATCATAAAAAGAGAAACGAGCATGGTCATGCCTGCAGTAAATTGCACAGAAAATCCAAATAATGATCCGAAGTAGCCGAGAAAAAATCCTAAAAGTGTATGGCTGACAATTTTTGCCCCTACAAACGCCAATATAATCCAAATGATTTTAACATGTGGATTTTGTCCGCCAGCTGGCGGATTGGAATTTGCAACGATAGTTGCAAGCAGTCCTCCCTGCACTGCCATGCAGGTGATACCGCCTGTGAGAAGTCCTGTGAGAAATATAGGAATAAGATTTGGCATACCAGTAGTGAAGTTTCGAACTTTGCTTTTATACTGTCAAAACCTCAATGTCTCCTTTCTTTATATATTCAACTAATATAACCAGATAGCATCTAATGTTCGGCAAAGAACGAAAGTATATCGAAACTCTACTACCTGGGATATTATAATTTTATTGTTTTAAGTCTCAAAGAATTTGTTACCACGGAAACACTTGATAACGCCATGGCTGCACCGGCAAATACCGGACTTAATTGGATGCCAAACGCGGGATAAAATGCTCCTGCAGCAAATGGGATACCGATCACATTATAAAAAAATGCCCAAAATAAATTTTGCCGTACAATTTGCATGGTTTTTTTGGCTATCACAATCGATTGCACTACTTTTTCTATATCACCGTGAAGAATAGTAATGCCTGCAGTAGCCATCGCAGCATCTGTCCCTGTCGCCATAGCTATGCCTACATCTGCTGCAGCAAGTGCCGGCGCATCATTAACCCCGTCTCCTACCATCGCTACCTTACTATGTTCTTTTAAGTAGTTAATTTTTTCCAATTTATGTTCCGGAAGGACATCTGCAATTACCGTAGTAATTCCTACTTCTTGTGCAATATGTTCTGCTGTTTTTTGGTCATCACCACTTAGCATTATGCTTTGAATTCCCATTGAGGTAAGGCTCTGTATTGCATGCTGCGCCTCTTTTTTGGATGTATCGGAAAGAGTCACAAAGCCCAAAAGACGGGTTTTCTCCGCTAAAAATATCGTCGTTTCTCCATTCGTATATATTGGATATTTGTTATTGGCAGTATGTATTTGTACACCACGTTCCTCCATAAACCGTTTGTTTCCTACAATGTATAGTATCCCTTTAATACTTCCTTCTATACCCTTTCCAGGAAATGCTTTAAATTGCTCTACAGGAATTATCAAAACATTATCTTTCTTTGCTTTTGCGACAATCGCTCTTCCTATCGGATGTTCGCTATGCTGTTCAAGAGAAGCCAATACTTGCAGCATCTGCTCTGTACCATTTTTACTGTTTGGCATTTCCGTAACAGACGTCACGGTTGGCTTCCCTTCGGTAATCGTTCCTGTCTTATCAAACACAACCGTAGTAATACCTGCAAGCGCCTCCAGACTTTCTGCATCTTTAATCAGTATTCCCATTCGAGCCGCTCTCCCTACCGCAGTAATCACTGCTGTGGGCGTAGCAAGACCAAGTGCACACGGGCATGCAATAACGAGAACACCAATAAAACTGGAAAGAGCAAAAGGAAGTATGGGGGTAATAATCTGACTGCCAAACAGTATCCACACTATAAACGTAAGTACCGCAATACCCAACACTGCCGGCACAAATATCGCAGAAACCTGATCAGTAAGCCGTTCAATCGGCGCTTTACTATTTTGTGCCTCATCAACCATCTGAATAATATGGGAAAGCACAGTATCACTCCCTACTTTTGTAGCCTGCATCACTATGGCGGTGTCGAGATTAATCGTCCCTCCTATGAGAGCATCATGTTTATGTTTATCCAATGGCATGGATTCTCCTGTAATGAGAGACTCATCAATACTTGCATACGATGAAAGAAGTATGCCGTCCACAGGAATACTCGATCCAGGTTTACTGTGAAGGATATCTCCTACGACTACTGATTCGATCGGAATTTCTATCACAGTTCTATTTCGTTCTACAAATGCAGTTTTTACCTGCAGGTTCATAAGCGCAGTAAGCGCTTCTCCGGTTTTTCGTTTTGCATTCGTTTCCAAATATTTTCCAAAAAGCACAAAACCGATGACGATAATCGTCACATCAAAATATGCTGTATCGGGAAGCCCTATGGCTCTCATAATTTGTGGAAAAAGAAAATTCAAAAGAGAGTAAAAATATGCGACTCCCGTACCGATACCCACAAGCGTGTCCATATTTGCAACACGATTTTTTATAGACCGTATGACTGCTATGAGGAATTGTCTTCCAAATCCAAAAAGCATAATGGTAGCCACTATTGCATGGATTGGATGGACAATCGCTTTTGGTACCGTATGCTCTGCAACGATTTCCCATATCATAACTACAAATGCGAGTATGGCAAACCCAAATGCGCTAAACGCAATAATTTTTTCATCTATTTTAATGGCCGTATCCGTTCCGTGCATATGCATATGATCATGCCCGCCTCCCTCTTTTAAGGAATATCCTAATGGCTGCAATGTTTCATTCATATGTTTTGGGGTAATTTGATCGGTATTATAAGTAATTGTTGCTTTTTCTGTACCTGGGGAAACCTGCACATCAATAACTCCTGTTTCTTTCTTCAGTGTTTTTGTGATAATCGCTCCGCAGCTGGCACAATGCATGCCTACCACCGGAAACAGTTTTGTTGTTTTCATAGTATTATTTATTTCCCATCCGCATTAATTTATTTATTTCTTCAATCATAGCTTCTTTCCGCTTCTCATTATTACTATTCATGCCATGGGTAAAACACGTATGAAGATGATTCTCCATCAATTTTTCATGTGCTGACCGGAGAAGCCCCAGAACTGCAAGATTTTGCTGCATAATATCCACACAATACTCTCCTTTTTCAAGCATCGTAATAATCCGCTCAAGAGAACTTTTTGCTTTTTTAAACGCTACAGCCGCATCTTGTTTTGTATCAATATTTTTTTTCATATAGCATCCTTTTTGATCTTTAATTCCTCATTATTCATTTGTAATTGTACATTATATACCTATACCCTAGGTATAGGTGCTTGTCAAGAAGGAATACCGCTAACTAGGCACGTTTCTTTTTAGAAAAATATGGTATACTATTTTCATATGAAACAAAAAAAATCCGTTGCAACCATCACAGAATCGCAAAAAAAATCTGTGGCACCTCCTATATTTAAAAAACCACAATTAGTACCGCCATTTGCTCAAGGATTTAAAATCCGACAAGATGGAAAAGCAAGATTTTTTGCCCGTTCACGAAGGGGGATATAATATATGGATAAAAAACAAAAAACCTACCTGCCGGCAGGCATGGCCTTAAACCGTATTATATTTGTTCTTGCTATCGCAGGGGTCATTATGGGTATCTATGTCCTCCAAAGTTTCCTTAGGCAAACAGGTATCATATGTCTCACGGGAAGTGGTTGTGATCTCGTACGCAAAAGTTCTGTATCGTATCCGTTTGGTATTCCAGTACCACTCATTGGAGTCATAGGCTACGCAGGACTTACTGTTCTTGCATTCCTCCGCACAACATCTCAAAGTCGCAAACTTCTCAACGCAATGCTTGGCATTGCTCTTTTTGGTATATGTTTTGTGTCTTGGTTTACTGCTATGGAATTTTTTGTTATTAAAGGAATTTGTATGTGGTGTGCAATTTCGGCAGTCAATATGTATATCATTTTTGGCCTTGTCGTCAAAAGCCTCTTACTTTCAAAAAAGAATTAACGACAAAAAACACAAATCACAATGACCAAATCACAACAAGGTAAAAAAATTCTATATCCGTGTTGATCATTGAGACCTGCCGGCAGGCAGGTTTGTAATTTGTGATATAAAATACTATGAAATTTACATCAGAAACAAAATTTTTTCTCGGTATTATAGGCATTACACTCCTTATTCTTTTTGCAGCAATTACCATCATGTCAAAACCAAGTAAACCACTTACCAAAGAAGCACTCATTCCAGATTCTGCCCCTACCCGGGGAAACAAAAATGCCAACGTATGGCTTGTAGAATTTTCCGATTTCCAATGTCCTGCATGTAAACTGTTTGCCAATGTCGTTGATGATCTGGCAAAGGCATATCCTGATACGCTTTTTATCGCATATCGTCACTTCCCGCTCCCCCAGCATCCATTTGCCAAAAAAGCTGCAATTGCCGCAGAAGCTGCCGGAAAACAAGGTAAATTCTGGGATATGGATAGACTCCTCTTTACGAATCAAGAAACACTCTCAGAAACAAAAGTCGTAGAGCTTGCTACATCACTCAATCTTGATATGACTGCTTTTGCATCTGGTTCCGGAGATTCCACAATCCAAAGCAAAATTGATATGGATGTCGCATATGGAAACAGTATCGGCATTAATGCCACACCGACATTTTATCTCAATGGTATGAAGCTTGAATTAGCCTCTCCTAATGATCTAAAAACCAAAGTAGAAGAAATGATTACAAAATCCCAAAACACAATGACCAAATCTCAATAAAAATATATTGTATTAATTTTTATTGGACATTAGGACCTGCCTGCCGGCAGGCAGGTTTGAAATTTGAGATTTTTACAAAGGAGGATTTCTATGTTTAATCTTACCGGAAAAGTCGCACTTATCACCGGAGCATCATCTGGTATCGGACGGGCGTCCGCACTCGCTCTTGCCTCTCAAGGAGCCTCTGTTGCCATCGCTGCCAGACGCGTCGAAAAACTCGAAAGACTCAAAAAAGAAATTAAAGAAAAAGGTGGGAAAGTTCTTGTTGTACCTATGGATATCACAAAAAAAGAAGATATTGTTGCTGGTATTAAAAAAGTCGTAGAAACCTTCGGCACGCTTGATATTCTCCTCAATGATGCAGGAGTCGGCGTTCTCTCCCCGGCACTCGACATGACGGATGAAATGTGGGACAAGGTGCTTAATACAAACCTTCGTGCATATTTCATACTCGCCAGAGAAGCTGCCCGAGAAATGATGAAACATAAATATGGCAGAATCATAAATCTTGCTTCTATCCTCTCCGGAGGCGTCGGCAGCGGTATGCCGGGATTAGTAAGTTACTGTGCCAGTAAAGGTGGCGTGGTCGCTATGACAGAAGCACTCGCAAGTGAATTTGCAACCACAGGCATCACCGTTAATGCTGTTGGACCAGGCTTTGTTGATACAGAAATGACTGAGGGGCTCAAAAGCATACCGGAAATTTATAATAAATTACTTGCACGTACTCCCATGGGACGATTTGGCAAACCCGAAGAAATTGCCGCAGCAGTCGTCTATCTGGCCAGCGACGAAGCCAGCTACACCACAGGTACAACTCTTTATGTAGACGGCGGTTGGACTGCAAGTTGAAAATTTTAGAGTTACTATTTCTGAAGATGATCTTTTACTACCATAAGTTGTGATTTCAAAACCGGAAGATCTTTCTTTATAACCATCCATACTTCATGAGGTCGTACTGTTGCATAATCATGGATAATCAAATTTCGCTGGGCAACAATTTGCTTCCAAGCTACCTTAGGGTATTGTTTCCGAACAATATCAGGGATCTTGGCAGCAGCTTCTCCAATAATCTGAACTCGCCTAATGACTGCATCTTGAAGAAGTATGTTCTGTGAAAACATTTCTTCGCTTATATCTTTACAATAAGATTGTATATGATCAATAGCATCAATAATATCAGCAATATACACGTCATAATTCTTTTTTGGATTAAAGGAAGGGATACTCATATTTCAAAATTGAATCCCGCATAAGCGGTTTAATAGCGTCATATTCAACCACATCAACAGGTCGCGCGAGTATTTCCTCAAGGTCAATTTGTAATCCTGCGCGGTCAAATAAACTAAATTGCGCTGGAGGATCAATAAGCATATCAATATCGCTTGTTGGCGTATTATCTCCCCTCACAATTGAACCGAATAATGCGGCCTTTTTTATATGATACCGCTTCAATATTGGAAGTGATGTTCGCACAATAGAATGAATATCATTCGGAGCCGATTTGGATAGAATATATGTGACACGTGGACCTTCCCCATGTTTCACAAGCAATCCTTTGGTAATGAGTCCACGAAGTTGTTTGTGAACAGCAACCTGACTCACTCCTAAAAAATCCACTAAATCATGTGGACGTGCTTTTCCCTCTTTTTTAATATAATCAAGAATTTTTGAGGCTGTTTGAGTCTTCATGGTTTAAATCTTTTTAAACTATTCATAGTTTATAGTTTACACTAAACTATAAACTATGTCAAGAAGCTACAAAAACACTGCGACCGTCATATTCCAGAAGAAATGAATGAGAATAGGGGCTACCAACGATTTTGTTTTGTGATAAATAATGGAGTTTGCAAATCCCAACACAAATGACGTCATAAAAAAAAGCACTAATGTCGTCCCCTGAAACCGGAGACTGGTAAGAAGTATAGGAATATGGAATGCGACAAAAAGAAATGTGGACATCACCACTGCATTGACGAGATTATGAGAAATTTCAAACAACCGTGAAAAGAAAAATCCCCGGGAAAGAAGCTCTTCAGAACATGCAGTAGCTAGAGATAATGCAAACATGAGAGGAATCCCATACTGCACCACGGTCGCAGATGGTTGGATCGTCAGTCCACCATATTTCAGGATGTTAGCAATAACCGCTTCTCCAGCAAAAAGAAGCCCAAATCCACACCCAATACCAAGACTTGTCCATATGTGTTTACCGGTTATCCCAATGCTTGTGAGGCTTCGTTTTTCCTTTTTCCAAACGTATAAAAGCACTGGGAGAACAAATACAAGTGGTTTTACAATAAATTCATCAACAGTTTCTGGAAGGTGAAAAAAATATCGATAGACAGACCAAAAAAGGAGCTGCCATGCCCAAAATTGAAACACCCATTCCATATTCTGCACACCGCTATGGTGTGTGGTTATTTTTACTTCTTTTTGTACAGTTTTTTTCACCATATATCGTATTCTAATATATTTCTCCCTATCTTATTATCTTAAAGTCTTACCGTCTTATTGTCTTTTGTCTGACAGCTGATGACTGATAGCTTCTATCTCTCTTTCCTCACATTTGTTTCTTTTACTGCCAATTCCATTGTTTGCAAAATAAGATCAATCGCCTGCTCTGCTTGTGTATGCGTCAATGTGCGATAACTTTGGGGAAAATAATGAAATACCTGATTTCTCCCCTCCTTCCATGCTATCCATAACTTATTAGCTAAGTCAATGCCGAAACGGGCTTGAATCTGTCCATACGCACTTCGTCTGCCTAGACGGCGGATAAGATTCGGACTTAATACCTTTCCGATACGAAAATGATTACTCTCATAATCCCTCCGGGAAATAATACCAAGCGTAAGAAAATAATCTTTAAGAAATCCTTCATACAATTTAGCAAATGGAAACACGAGATAGGAAAAATCAGTCGGCTCCGGATTAATATCTTTTTTGCTGTCTTCCAACAGAAATACTCCGTCGTTATAGAGCATCTGTTCTTGAGGAGATAAAAACTGCCACAACTGTGATCCTTCTTTTATCATAAATTATCGAATAAAAACAATTGATTCTATAACGAGCAATGCCCCTGTCCCAATAAGTATCCAGAATTGTGTTTTTGGCGGCACATCAGCATTTACCATGGTAAACCAACTGTCTAATGTGTGTTTTGTCATCCATTCATGTACCTGAGAAAATAACAAGTTAAAAAAAAGTGATAACACGAGCCCAATCGCAAATAAATTTCCGGATGAAGTAACGATAAAAAAACTTACTGCAGCAAAAAGTCCGAGAAAAACAATCGAATGAAACGGTGATGGTTTAATATCAAAAATAAGCTCTGCTATATCCATAAAATAGACGCCGAGAGCCCCGCCGAGCACATAATAGAGAATGGTAATGTCAGGTGTCAGCTTCCATCGGAGAAATCCAAGAACAATAACATAAAGTGCCGTATAAAGAAGAAGCGATAAAGATTTTTCTTTAATAATCTGTGTTACTTTATCCATACTGTATATAGTAATTTTGCATTATGCATTATTAATTATGCATTACTGTTAGTATAACACCTGAAATGTTGTAATACTCTCATTTACTACTTCTTCTTGTATATCGACATCTTTTACCCATCCCACATCAGGACCAACTTTAACTTTTTGAATAATCTTAGCCAAAGGGATGTCTTCACCTTGTATAACTGCTTCCACAGTACCATCGTCTCTATTTTTTACCCATCCACAAATACCAAGTTTCTGCGCCTCCCGTTTGAGAAATGACCGATACCCTACCCCTTGAACATCACCGGAAATAATTACATGAAATGCTTTCATAAAGAGATTATAAGAACTAAGACGATAAGACACTAAGATAAATTTTAAAAAGAATTATCCCCCTGTCTTACTATCTTCTTGTCTTACTGTCTTATTGTCTCCCTGTCTCAGCTCTTTCATTTTCCACATAAAAAGTTTTGCTCTGGAATTTGCATTGGCATCTTTGACAAAGGTGAGTGCCTTTTCCAATATCGCCCGGGGGACAGTTTTTGCCAGCCGTATATACAATGATTTATGCTTATAATCATCAAGTGTTTCGGCTAAATAAATACCGTATTTTTGAAATTCCCGGGAAATATATTTATCCTCCACGGGATCAAAAAGCGTCAGTATATCTCCAATTTTTTGCATAGTTATACATAGACTATAAGAACTAAGACAGGAAGACAATAAGAGACTAAGATTCAGAAATCTGCTTTGAAAAACCTACAATCATTGAGCAAATGTCTTCACATTCTTTAATAAGAGATTGAATCGTAATGTTATTTGCATATTTTAATGTTGATGCAATTTCTAATCCAGTAATCACTTCATACGCTGATCGTTTAGCAAATGTAAGAAAATGAAAAAATTCACGATTAGAACTAGTTCCTGAGCCTTCTGCTATATTAAGTGGAATAGAAATTGCTGCTCTTCGTATTTGATCAGTTAATCCAAATTGTTCTTTTTTAGGAAATTGAGATGTAAGAGCATATACATCTGTCACAAATTGCATTCCTCTCTGCCATATAAGTAATTTTCTAAATTGATGCCCTTGCATACATTCTCCCTATCTTACCGTCTTATTATCTTCTTATCTCCCCATCCATTTCTTCCTATCTTGCAGTCTTATTGTCTTACCGTCTCGTTAGTTAAATCTATTCATCGCTTTATCTATTCCATCGGTAAGGGCAATTCGCACTGCTTCATGACCGTTTTTAATGAGATGCTTCATCGCTCCTGCCTCTCCTTCATGAAACTTCGAAAGGACAAACGATACAATAGACTGGCGATACCGCCGTTTATCACCGGATCGCTCTTTTTTCTCATGCTCCTCTTCATCTTCTGATCCTTTCCCAAACAATTTCCCTCGTCCTACCCCAAGACGAAATCGGATAAATCCATCTGAACCAAGTTCTTTTGTGATGGACTCCACTCCATGGTGCCCGGCACTCCCACCACCTTTCCGTATACGTATTTTTCCTAACGGTAAATCAATATCATCATGAATTACCCATACGTCAAGAGGTTCTAATTTATAAAACTTCATAAGAGGTTGCACTGCCAGTCCTGAATTATTCATCGACGTTATTGGTTTAACAAGAAGCACATCACTTATTTTTACTAGCAACGACTTAAATTTTTCTTCCTCATTCCATACAGGGGAATTGTCACCAAGCTCTTTTGCAAGTTTTTCCACCACCATAAATCCAATATTATGACGGGTATCTTTATACTCTCCCCCGGGATTTCCAAGGCCGACAATAAGTTTCATAACACTCCTTACAGTATAAAGTTCGTAAAGTTATTGAGTTATAAAGTATTATTACTTTATAAACTTTATAAACCTTATAACTTTATAAACTTATAAGTTTTTAT
>Ga0172379_10009485_pt1 | contig 12003 bp, 9 predicted proteins | sample GrowelOW334metaG_FD_119756 | JGI IMG/M metagenome (GOLD analysis project Ga0172379, IMG submission 119756) | Groundwater microbial communities from an aquifer near a municipal landfill in Southern Ontario, Canada - Groundwater well OW334 metaG | ecosystem: Environmental > Aquatic > Deep... | reverse complement strand
GTAACAAGGATGAAGACGTCTTCTGGCGAAGCCTTGGATGTTTGCCTAGTTGTTCCCCCATTTGACTCCCTTACTTATCCGCCGCTTGGAACCGCTGTATTGGCGTCTAGCCTTAAGGCGCGCGGGCTTAAGTGCCGGAACTTTTACGGCAGCATTCAGTTGGCTGCGCGTGTAGGCGTTGAGAAATATCACGAGATATGCCGCGTGTCTCCGCGCGCCATGGCGGGTGAGCGTTTGTTCGTCCCGTACGCCTATTCTGCTGACATGCAAGACAATCTGGGGGATGCCCAGCCACTGCCGCCGCCATTGCTTGCCACCTACGACGCCGTGCAGCGCGAGATACCCGCATTTCTCGAAGCGCTGACCACGATGATTTTGGCGTGTAGGCCAAGGATCGTTGGGATCTCGTCCAATTTCCAACAAAATATGGCCGCGTTTTCGATTGCCCGTGCAATCAAGCTCCGGGCTCCAGATATTTGTGTCGTGCTAGGTGGAGCAAACCTCGCCGACCCCATGGGCGGCGCGCTTCTTACTGTGTTTCCGTGGGTTGATCATATTTTTTCGGGTGAGGCGGACATTGCGTTTCCAGATTTTTGTAGCGACTTTATCCACCACGATAAGCATGCCGCATCAAAACTAATCAAATGCGCTCCGATCACCAAGATGGATGTTGTCGCATCCCCTGACTTTTCTGACTACTTCGAAACGCTGCGTGGTTACCAAAAGATAGGCGCGCTTCCCAACCATTTGCCCGGTTTTGTGGCCTTGGAAACGTCTCGTGGCTGCTGGTGGGGGCAAAAGCATCATTGCACCTTTTGTGGGCTGAATGGCGATGGTATGGAATTCCGGGCTAAACCGGCGGCGCGCGTGATAGCAGAAATTCGCGAAGCGGTAGAAAAATGGGGTGCGTCATACCTTCATTTCGCCGATAACATTATGCCGATGGGCTTTCTGACCAGCGTGTTTCCGGTGACGGCAATGATGCCGAATAGACCCAAGATGTTTTTCGAAGTTAAGGCGAATCTGCGGGACGAGCAACTGGCAATCATGGCTGATGGTGGGGTGGACTCCGTGCAGCCAGGGATTGAGTCGCTTTCATCGAACTTGCTAAAGCTCATGAGAAAGGGCGTGTCCGCTGCGCAGAACATCGCCCTAATGCGGAACTGCAGAGCGCGCAATATTACGCTTGGGTGGAACTTGCTTTGTGGCTTCCCTGGCGAGCAAGCTGAGGATTATGAAGCCATGCTTGAACTGATGCCGAAGTTGGTTCATCTGCAAGCTCCTAATACATTAAGTAAAGTTATTTTTGATCGATATAGCCCCTATCACGCAAATCATCGCGATTTTGGGGTTGAAGAAATTGTGCCGTATCAAAATTATTTCGGGCTCTATCCACGAGGTGCCCCGGTCGTTGATATTGCTTACCATTTTGACGGCAATTACACGACTCCGCTGCTATCAAACGTACCTTTATTTCAGAGGTTGCAAAAAGACGTCGCGAGTTGGCGTGTACGTTGGCTACGCAGGGGCACAAGGCCCGTACTGACGATTGCCAGTACAGATAGCGGTGAGCAGGAAATTATTGATACGCGCCAAATGGATATCCGTTTGCAATATGTATTGTCAGAGAAGGCTGATGCTGCGCTGCGTTATTTCGAACGCCCACGCCCACGACTAGGCGATCATGTTGGGCATGAGGCGTATCTGCCCTGGCTTCTGGAGCGCGATCTGGTGATCGATTATGAAGATCAACTGATGAGTGTCGTTGTGCGGCCTACGATATCCGTTCATATATCCAGCGTGGCTAATCCCTATAACCGACAAACGGTAGATATTGCGCTACTTGAACGGGCTTGACCTGGTGTATGGTGCGGCGTAGTTTCAATGTGGAATTAAGTTGCTACAGAGCAGATTTATTGTTTTATCCATTTGGAGTGTAAACATGCAAGGATCTGATTTGAAGCCAGGCGAGTTAAACACCCTTCACGAAACTGAGGCGACATTACGGGTGTGGGAGCAACCCACGTACCAACGCATCGGTGCAGAGGAAGCGGAGACAGGCGTCCAATTCGGCCCAGAGATCCTTATTTTACTGTCGTAAAATAGGATGATATTAGCGGTGTTGACTCGGGGCTATCGAAATGATGCTCAATCTTGACACATCAATCGTTCGTAGCGATCAAGCCGTCTATACCGAATTTGAGGCTGAAGTTGTTGCCATGAATCCGGACAAAGGACACTGTTACGGCTTTAATAAGGTTGGGTCGCGGATTTGGCAGTTGGCAGCGGCGCCGGTGCCAATTCATGAAATTTGCGCCAAGCTTTCATCAGAATATAACGTAGACCCCGAAACTTGCAATAAACAAGTTATCGATTTCCTTGAAGGATTGCGCTTGGAAGAACTCGTTAACGTGGTCGCACGTGCGGAATCTACCGATCATTAATAACAAATAATACTGAATTATCGACAAGCCACGTCGCAGACAATAAGCAATTGTCTTGACGTTTTGTTCATTGCAAAAAAGCGGCGTTATGCTGTTTTCCATATTTTCTCGGCATTAAATTTGAATCACTTATTCATGAATTTATTTGCCGATATTCATGAATTTTCGATATTCATGGCATATATGACGCAGCCAAAATTCTAAATTACGGCATTTGACGGAAACGTCATGAGAACCCGGTACTTTGGCGCTAATTCTCCACCAATGACGTAATGGTCGCCGTCTAGCACCCATACATGCGCAAGTAGCCCTCGCTCAAGATCCCGTAAAGCGCCATAGCATAAGACTGTTGGAATACCCCGGCGCCGCAACATCAGATGTGCCGTCAAGCCTTGTTCGAAGCACTTTGCCCGCCAAGGAACACGGGGTGCACATACTAATACCGCCGTACGCACCTGCCGTAGTAAAGCGGCGCGCGTATCGGCAGAGATCGACGAGGGCTTGGATATTTGACGGCTGGCCAAACGGCTCACCGCTGAAAACGGCAACACAATAATTACGCATCGTGTAATCGCAAGCAGAAATAGGGATTCAATAATTAGCCGCCGCTGGCTAGGCGAGATGCGAAACCATTTCCTGATAATAGCCTGGGCAGTGCTCATGATGCGCGGACTGGTTAATTAGCTTGAAGCGTAAATTTTAATTTATAAACACAGATAATTGTTACTGTAAAACGTAGCGTTAAATGGCGCGATATCTGTAATTATCTACAGGTAATAATATTGAGCCGCATAAGGCGTGGTTATTCCGGGCGCATTTAAAAGTAGATATTAGATGTTGTTGGCAACTGAATATTGGAATACTACTTTTTATTGGTTGAATTTTGTTGTAGATGGAATTTAGTCTGGATATATACGTCGAGACTAGGCGATTTTTCCTAAATTGCGGGTTTAAGCAGGGAGCTACGAACATCGCTGCGGAAAATTCACTAAGGCAACGTATTAGGCACGTATCAGTGCCGTCACCGTACTACCGTGCAGATATTGACGGGCTGCGTGCGATTGCAGTGCTTGGCGTCATCTTTTCTCACTTGGGCTGGCTTCGAGGCGGATTTGGCGGCGTCGATGTTTTCTTTGTTATTTCAGGTTTCTTGATTACGCAAGTAATAGCGCGATCACTTGAAGAAGGGACTTTTACGTTCACCGCATTTTACGAAAGGCGAATCCGCCGAATAGTGCCTGCGCTCATTCCAGTTTTTATATTTGCAATCGTATCTAGCGCTATTCTGCTGCTCCCTTTCGACTTAAAGCGCGCGGCAGTCAGCCTGTTGGGGGGAGTGAGCTTCACATCAAATTTCGTTTTTCTTGCACAGGGTGGATACTTCAACCACACGCCGCAGTTCCAGCCGCTGTTGCACACGTGGTCGCTCGCGGTTGAAGAGCAGTTCTATTTAATTTACCCCGTGCTATTAGTTGCGCTGCTGCGATACGGGAAGCGGCAACTCCTACCATTGCTGTGGACCGTATTTTTTTTATCGTTAGCGGTGCATCTGTGGCTTTGCCATAGTTGGCCTGCCGTGGCCTATTTTTTCAGCGGTAGTCGAGCCTGGGAATTGTTGATGGGCGCCTTGCTTGCATTTCGCGTTCTGCCGCCTGTCCGGTCCCGCTTTATGTGCGAGTTACTAGCCGGAGTGGGGATGCTCTGTATCGCAATCTCCTTCGTTGCATTCCGGCCGAGAGCAGACTTTCTAGGCATCGGTACATTTTTGCCATGCTTGGGCGCTGTGCTGCTTATTCATGTAAATGCTGGTGCGCACACTTCTGTCAGTGAATTGCTCGGCCTACCCGTGTTTGTGTATGTCGGCCAGATTTCGTATTCACTCTATTTGTGGCAGTGGCCGTTACTCGGCGCGGCACGTTCGGCGTCACTTTCTTCTCTGTCGGCCGCAAGCTTGGCCGCGATTACCATAGCGTCATTCGTAATTGCAACAATTTCATGGCGTTACGTCGAACAGCCCTTTAGAACGCGCAGCGGGCTTCTAAGCCAAATTCAGCTATTCAGGCTGACTGCGATGGTTGCTGTCGGCCTTGGTGTAATCGGGGCGTTGGGCTATTTATCTGGGGGCTGGCCCGGCCGCTTTAACCCGGCGGTTGTCGCTATGGCCGCCTATGAAGACCCGCACGGACCCGCTGATTTAGACCTGCAATTTGGCGGGCCGTGCCATACAGGCTTTACCGGTGCTTCACAGCCCAAACTTTCTGCCTGCTTGACCCCTGCAGTAGGGACGAAAAATATTTTACTTTGGGGGGATAGCCATGCCGCGCATTTTGCCTACGCACTCGATCAAACAATGCGTGGTTTGGGCGCACATTTGATGCAGGCGACAAAATCATCATGTCCGTCGTTATTAAACTTACAAAAGCTAACGGCTGCGCAATGTAGAGCATACACGCAGATGGTTCGGGAATATTTGGCGAATGCGGAGTTTGATGTTGCTATCCTATCCAGCGAATGGGCCAGTTGGCAGCGGCCACAAGATCGGGCGGAGATGTTTGAAAAGCTCCACACAACGATTTCGTTTCTACAACGTAAGAAAGTAGCCATCATCGTTGTGGGCGAATCTCCACTTTATCAGGGTGGTTTGCCATTTATTCTGGCGCGCTACCTTGCGTCCGGAGGGCCGCAGGAACTTTCGCCAGACAATTTCTTAGCTGAAAGTGCGTTTGAAATCGATCGACAGATGTCGGCGGAATTTGGCCATCTGCAGGGCGTTACTTATATTTCGCTAATGGACTTGCTCTGTCAGAAACGGCATTGTCAAACTGTTTTGGACGACGATCACAACATTCCGTTGTTTTGGGACCAGGGCCATTTCACGCCGGAAGGCGCCGAAATGATTGTGCAGAAGATGCTGTCTACGGCCGTTGTATCGGCGATGGATGGCTATTAGCGTCTGGTCGGTCGTTACCCAAATTTTCAACGTGGTGCGCCGTGTCGATCTAAATAGCCAAAGCGCCGCATAACCACGCCGTGATCGGCGACGACTCTGGCGACTTGCTCCGCTGTGAGTTCCTTCCGCCACCCCCCGCACTGTCCTCGCCGGAAGAAGCGCTCGACGCCGGCCGGCTTTTCGCGAAAGCCACTTCGAGCTTCCTGCGACGCCAGATTATCGAACGCGCAATGCTGTATCGCTTTGGCTGTGCGTGCCTGCTCAGTGGGCAGCTCGAGAAAGTCAGCCGCACGACTAAAAACCTCGGTGGGTTGATCGAGCATATCTTCGTAACGGATGATGTGGCGATTAAGCACTGGCGCATCAACCCAACTCAGCACATGCGTTGACCACGTACCCAATCGCTGACGAACCTGGCTGTGCGCCGTCGTCCGAGACAAGTAGACGGCGGCCGCAGGATTTCCCAGAAACTGAATTGCTTGATCGATGCTACAGCGCGTATGGCTCGCCAGAGATGCGGCGACGTCTAGTGGGTTACGCAGAATATAGAGCGCTCCGATTGTCGCTGCACGACTGACCAATGGCTCGTTCGCGTCCGTGTGCGTATATGCGTCGTGGATTTTGTGGTAATTAATGGACGTTTCCCGTGCGCTCCAGCGGTATACAGCTGGACGCAAGTGTTCTATTTCATCTTCTGATAGATCTGCCGTATCGAAGCCCAAAACGTCATCAAGCCAGCTTCGGGAACTGGCGATAGCGCTGCTGTGCATGTCGATGTTGATATCGGCAGGCACATCACCATTGCGCTGCAGATTGTGCAAAAACGCTCGAAACCAAGTGTTTCCAGATTTCGGATATGAGGCGAGCCAATAGATGCCGCCCATATTTCTAACCGAGCTTAGGCGTTAGCATCAATATCATTCAAGATGCGTTCTGCTAACGCATCGGGCGTGCAACCGCTTTCAGGCCGCATTACCCGTGTCAGCTTAATACGGCCTGAAAGTTCACTACACAACGCAAGATTCCGTGCTTCCAGACCCATCCCACTAAGAAAGCGTGGACGATAAGTGTTATTACGCAGCGCACTAAAACGCGCGACCCCTGATACCGGCTCGAAGCGCATCTCGTCTGCGTTATGCGCACGGAGAATATAAACCCAGCGCAAAGGCAGGGCAGCGTCGGCGAATTTCTCTGTTAATGGGTAATTAAATTTTTCCATATTGGGACGGACACGTAACAGCCCATTCGTATTGATTTGCAAACGGTCAGCGGCATCTTGCCAAAGCTTGATGCGTGGAAACCCTGGCATGGCTTCCCCTTGTGGGTCGACGGCGACAACATCATCCGCTAACACCCAATGCCCTCGACGCATGAATTCTGCAGCGAGCGTCGATTTTCCGGCGCCAGATGGGCCGATGCAGACCATGCAGTGGTCGCCTATGCGTATGGCGTTTCCATGCAGTACCAAAAAGCCGCGTTGATGGAGCAGGGCGCCGAATACGGCGCCGAGTAGAAATACTCGAATGCTATCTTCGTCGCTTGCATCATCGGGCTCAATCCAGATTTCACGGCCGTCACGCACCAAAAAGCGGGCGATATTGGGCACCTGCAGTGATAATTCGCGGGTGGTTGTCCAGAGGAATGGGCCTATTTGCGTACCGGGCTGCGTGGTGTCCGGCCGAGCACAACCAATACGAATATGGACGTCGGGAGGTTGTCCGGTATGCGGCCGGGGTATAGCAATCAGTTCAGGCAGCCTAATCTCGCTTTCGAAGACCAGGCCATAGGCAGCGCTCAGGAAATTGTCTTGCGTTGTTTCCATTGGAAAGCACAACGTCCATATCGTGTAAAGACATTATCGCTATACGCGATTGTGCGGTCTATAGTAAAGGCCACATCATTTTCTATTCCAGCAAGTTCTAAACGTGCCGAGTTAAAAGAACGCTGCTATTGAAAAAGAAGGTGTGTTTTAGAGGCGGAGGAAGACATAAAGGCGAATGGGCGTGACTTTATTCGCCTCTGTCGCTACGCATCTAGCCGTCAATCAGCGCCAAAATCTCAGCCGTTTTCTCCGTCATCAAGGCAGCGTTGCCGCGTGCTTCGACGTTAAGGCGCAGAACTGGCTCGGTATTGGAGCCGCGTAGGTTGAAGCGCCAGTTAGGGTATTCAATGGATAAACCGTCGACTTTTTCTACTTTTGCGTCGGCGGTGGCATAGCGCGCTTCGATGCGGGCAATGATGGCCTTGTTGTCGGCCACTTTGCGATTGATTTCGCCGCTGGCGGGGAATTTCTGCTGCCGTTCGGTAACAAGCGCCGACAGTGTTTTGCCGGTAGCAGATACCAGTGCGGCGACCAATAGCCACGGGATGTTGCCATTATCGCAATAGGCGAAGTCGCGGAAGTAGTGGTGGGCGCTCATTTCGCCGCCGTAGATCGCGTTTTCGGCGCGCATGCGCTCTTTGATAAACGCATGGCCGGTTTTTGATTGGATCGGCCGGCCGCCAGCGCCGCTGACGATATCAACGGTGTTCCAGGTCAGGCGCGGGTCGTGAATGATTTTGCCGCCCGGCTCCAGTTTAAGCATCGCCTCGGCGAGCAGGCCGACGATGTAATAGCCCTCGATAAACCCGCCGTGTTCGTCGAAGAGGAAGCAGCGGTCGAAATCGCCGTCCCAAGCGACGCCGAAATCGGCTTTATGCGCGATCACCGCAGCGGTGGTCGCCGCGCGGTTCTCGGGCAACAGCGGGTTGGGAATCCCATGCGGAAAATGGCCGTCGGGTGTGTGATGCAGTTTAATGAACTCGAACGGTAGGTATTTTTCCATTGCATCGATGACGAGTCCGGCGGAACCATTCCCGGCGTCGACGACAATCTTGAGCGGCTTTAGCTTGGTGAGATCAACGTAGCTGAGTAAGTGCTTGATGTAGTCCGGCCGATAGTCGTGCACCGTGCGCGGCGCTTCGCCAGTTGGCGCGGTCGCCGTGGCGGCGGCGGTGGCGGCTTCGAGCGCACGCAGGCCGGTGTCCCCGGAAATCGGGATCGCGCCGCCGCGCACGAGCTTCATGCCGTTGTAGTCCATCGGGTTGTGGCTGGCCGTGACCATGATGCCGCCATCGATTCCCGGCTGAAATGCAGCGAAATAAATTTCTTCGGTGCCGCAGAGACCAATATCGACGACCTCGACGCCGCGCGCCACGAGCCCGTGCGCCAGCGCGTTCAGCAGGCCTAGACTCGACAGGCGCACATCCCGACCCAGCGCGACGCGTTTCGGCGCAAAGGCGTCCGCGTAGGCGAGCCCGAGGCGGTAGGCGATGTCAACATTCAATTCATCCGGCACGCGGCCGCGGATGTCGTAAGCCTTGAAGCACGGCAAATTCAGAGACATTATCGGCTCGTCAAAAAAGTAAAGGGGGAAACCGAAGAAATTATGCTTGAGCCGCAGCCGTTTAGGGTGGACAATCCGCCCCGGTCCGCGCTGGTTCCCCCGCGACGGCAAGCTGTGAACCCCGCCAGGTCCGGAAGGAAGCAACGGTAGCGGTGCAGCTGGGCGCCGGGGTGTCGCTGGCGCGGACCACCTATTTTGACGTGTGGATATCCGCCGAAATAAAGTATTGCTTCAACGCCAGCTGTTCTCAAATTCATATGGGTGCTGGACGTTGCGATGGCGCGATGTTATTGCGTTAACTGCGGGTCGCCCGGTCCAATTTGACGCAACAACAGGGCCACGCCACCACGTTTGAATTCTGGGATCAACGTTACCGTTGTGCCCAACTCGCGCTGCAAATCCGGAATGCGGTCTAGGCGAACGAATGCCAGTTCACCAGGGTCCGGCAAGCGATTCGGCGTGATGGCGCCAAGATACACACTAAAGCTCGGCATGAACGTGCGGTAGCTCACCACCGGCAGCCTTAGCTCCAACGCACGCTGTGCGGCTTCGCGCACCGGCATTTGCTGCGCTTCCGCTAGTACCGGCGCGATCCCAAACCAGAGTTGGACGTTCAGCAGAATGGCAGCGCCCAATAGCGCCCGCCACGCTTCCAAGCCGACCCGGAACAGCAGAAATAATAGGCCGATCAGCACGACGATCCCGAGCGCGATATAGCCTTCGCTAAAGCTGCTTGCGGCGAGTGTGATGATGCCGGCCTCGTACGGCCGATCCTCGCTCACGGGCACGAGCGGCAGTATCCAGGGCAGGGCGGTAAATAACCCTGCGAGCAGAATGGCCGGCAGCAGCGTCCAGAACCGCGCCGGCATGTCCCGCCAGCTGCGGCCAAACAGAATGAACAACGGCGTGCAGCCGTACAGCAGGTAGTGGGGAAGCTGCGTGCCAGAGAACGAGAAGAAAATAAAAACCACAAGAAACCAAAGCAGCAGATAGGTATCCAGTGGATCGCCGCCGCGCGCCCGCTTAAACACCGCCGGCAGTAAGGCCGTGAACGGCATCACAATCAACGGCAACAAGGCTAAGTAATACCAAGGCTTTCCGCCGTGGCCTTGTAGCGTAGAGCCGTAGCGATTGAGGTTGTGATCAAACAAAAAGTGCCGCAGGAATTCGCCGTTGTCCTGCCGGTATAACAACACAACCCACGGTAGCACCACCGCCAAAAACACCAGCCAACCCAGCGGCTGGAATACGGCTTTCAGCCACAGCCGCCCACGGCGCTGCGAGACAAAAAATAGCGCGCTCACCACCAGCGGCAGCGCCACCGCGATCGGCCCTTTGGTGAGGAACCCGAGGCCCATCCAAAGGTAGACGCGCAGGAGTAGCAGGCGATGCTCGGATTTGAAGTAGCGATAGATATCGAGCAGCGCGAGCGCAATCAGCAAATTCAGCAGCGCATCGGCAATCGCCGCGTGGCCGATGATGCTCGACATCAATCCGAGACCCACCGCACCGGTGGCGACGAGCGCCGCCCGCCGTTCGCGGGTGAAGCCGAATGTATAACGGTAAATCACCAGCAGCCACAGCGTTGCGCTGATCGCCGAGGGCAGCCGGAAGGCGAATTCGTTTTTGCCGAGTAAGCTGACTGATGCCGCCTGCAGCCAGTAAATGAGTATTGGCTTGTCGTAACGCGGCTGGCCATTCAGCGTCGTCGATAGATAATTCCCGCTATCGAGCATCTCAACGGTCGCTTGACTAAACGCGCCTTCGTCGAGATCGAACAATGGCAAGGCGCCGAGTTTGATCCAAAAACCCAGCAGAATCGCCACCGCCAGAAACCAAATTTGCGCGCCATTTAGGCGTTCTTGATCAGCCACGACTGAAGGCTGAGTCTGATTCGGCGGTTAGGTCTTGACGCCAGCTATCGCCGGCAAGCGCCGGGCCTTCGGCAATCGTCAACGGCCCTTCCTGGCGTTGGTAAAAAATCCGCGAGAGCATTTCAGCGAGCAGGCCGGTAGTCAGGAATTGGATCGAAAACACCAGCAGCAGGACTGAGATCAGGAACAAGGGCCGGCCGCCAATGGGTTCGCCGAGAATGAATTTGACGAACGCTAACCAACTCATGCCAGCGCTGCCGAGAAAGCCGAGCAGCAGGCCAATCGAGCCGAAGAAATGACCGGGCCGAGCGCGGAAGCGCAGAAAAAAGAACACCGTCAGCAGATCCAACACCACGCGGAACGTGCGCGAAATGCCGTACTTGCTCTCGCCGAATTGGCGCGCACTGTGGCTGACCGCGGTTTCACTGATCCGGCTCGGACTCGTCACCATCGCTGCCCACACTGGTATGAAGCGATGCATCTCGCCGTACAAGCGCACTTGCTTGATCACGTGGGCGCGGTAAACCTTCAAGCTGCAGCCATAATCGCGGATTTTTACGCCGGTAACGCGCGCGATCAGCCGATTGGCGATGCGCGATGGCAGCTTGCGCGACATCCACGCGTCTTGCCGATTTGCCCGATAGCCCGCGAGCAAGTCCAGATCGCGCGCCAGCAGTTCATCGATCATCCGCGGAATGTCAGCCGGATCGTTTTGCAAGTCGCCGTCAAGCGTGGCGATGATGTCGCCCCGCGCCGCGTCAATGCCGGCCTGCATCGCCATCGTCTGGCCGTTGTTGCGCGCAAAGCGGATCACCCGCACGTGGGGTCCGTACTCGGCGCCAACCGCAAGCAACCGCGCGCCGGTTTCGTCGAGGCTGCCATCGTCGACACAAATCAGCTCCCAAGGGCCGCCGTAGTGCGCCAAGCCTTCATGCACGCGCGCCAGCATCGGGCCAACATTATCCTGTTCCCGGTACATCGGAATGACGATAGACAAGCTGGGTCGGGTGCCGACCGGGGGCGATGGCGCAGCGGCGGAAAGTGGGGTATCCGTCATCGGGAACTCAGGAAATTGCAGACTCAAAGTTTAGCATTCGCGGCGGGAATGGCCGGTGGTTTAACCGGCCCCAAAATCCAAGCGCCGAGGCCGGATAGCAGTGCCGTCGTCAACACCAATAAATGCAGATTCACCGCGCCAGCGAGTAGCTTCGCAGTTGTGAAGCCGCTGATCCCCGTTAGTGCGACGACACCCGCCTCGTAGGTGCCAAAGCCGCCCGGTGCGTGGATCGGCAACACCGTTGAAAGATCGCCGCCGATAGCGCCGAGCAAACCGAGCGTCGTCGGCAAGC
>Ga0172379_10009484_pt1 | contig 12003 bp, 7 predicted proteins | sample GrowelOW334metaG_FD_119756 | JGI IMG/M metagenome (GOLD analysis project Ga0172379, IMG submission 119756) | Groundwater microbial communities from an aquifer near a municipal landfill in Southern Ontario, Canada - Groundwater well OW334 metaG | ecosystem: Environmental > Aquatic > Deep... | reverse complement strand
CTGATCGGCAGGAATAACACCGGCAATAACGCTGTCCAGAACCGCATCCGCGACCGCCGACTGCACGGGCCCGCCAAACAAATTGACATACTCGGTGGACTTGATCGTGACCTTGGGAACCATGATCGTCGCAGGCTTCACTTGCTGATTGCAGGCCCGAATCGCAAACATCCGGGTATGGCCTGCAGTCTGCCCCATCAGGTTAGCGAACGCGTTTCCTGCCGGCCCTTTCACGCTGCCTATCAATATTTCCGGCATCGCGTCTGTGCCTTGTCCGTCGCTGGAAAACACCGTCGCTTCGCCGGTTCTGAACCAAATTGTATCTGCCATTGCCTAACCCTCAATAAAACAAGAAAGCCAGCATTCTATGTCGGATGAAGCGGGAGGCGCAAGGCCGCTGTGCGTAGGGGGATCGAATAGATTCTATGATAAAATCAGCATACTGACCCAAACCGATCCACGTCCCTGACTTAATGTTCCTGAAATTACTGCCGCTGCTTTCCACGACGCTGTTTTATGCATTGTATTACCTGATCAGCACCTTTAAATTCGATGTGCAGATACTGACCGCATCGGTGCCTTACGATTACCTGCTGCAACTGGTGATCGCTTACGTGCTTTATGCCTTATCGAAGCGGGTATGGATTTTCCTGGTGATTCATGCGCTGCTGATGGGATTGCTGTATATCGGTAACGCGGTAAAAATATCGTTCTTTGGCGGGCCGATCATGCCTGACGATATTTTCGCGCTGCAATCGCTGCTGTTAATACTCGACGGCTGGCGATTTTTTGCCGCCGCGATTCCGCTGGCCGCCATTGCCAGCTTGGTGTTGTTCAATTTCAGCATGCGCCATTGGAGCGCCTATCTGGCCAGCATGGCTGTCATTTTGCTTGGCCTTACCGTGATTTACAAGCCCGCTACCCTGCTCGATCCTCTGGATGGTTACTTCGGCAACTCGGTATGGGATCAGCGTTCCAATTATGTATGGCGTGGCGCAACGCTGTACTCGCTGTTGGAAAGCGCGCGTTATTTTGCGGCCGCCGAAGTGATTCCCGATGCCGACAGGGCCGAGGAAGCTGCCGATAAATTACTGGACGGTTCCCGACCTGCTGCGGCACTCCCGCCATACCTGCCGGTCGCATCTAAAGAGGTGGTTGCCAAAGCGTTTACGCCGCGCAATATTCATATCGTGTTGCTGGAATCATTCTGGGATCCCAATATGTTGAAAAAGGCAAAATACAAGCAGAACCCTCTGTCGCCCGAGTTCCGTGAACTGTGGAAGAGCGCGGAATACTCGCATGCGTTGGTTCCAGTGTTCGGCGGCTTTACCGCCAATTCCGAGTTTGAGGTGCTATGCGGATTTCCGGTGGTAAAGCACTCGGTCAAATTTGAACGCCAGTTGCTGAATGATGTGCCTTGTTTGCCGCATATTCTTGCCGAAAAAGGCTATCGCACTATCGCCTCTCATCCGAATGTGCCGGTGTTCTGGAACCGCGCTAATGCTTATCAACGCATGGGCTTCCAAACTTACTGGTCGTTGCAGGATTTTGTCCAGGATGACATGAACCGGGAGTTCATGTCCGACAGCACCTTATACCGCCAGGTATTGGAGAAAATATCAGGCTCGATGGAGGCAAAGCAGCCGGTTCTGGATTACATTGTGACTTATTTCGGGCATTGGAATTATCCGCTCAACGAAAGTCGACCCGATAAAATCAGCTCACCATCCAAAATCGAGGAAGTATCGACCTACGCCAACACCATCTATTACAAGTCACGGGAATTGATGAACTTTATCAATGAACTGCGCAAACGTGATCCGGAAGGCATCATCGTGGTATTCGGCGACCACCTGCCTTTTCTGGGCGAGAATTTTGCAGGCTATGTCGAATCGGGACTGCTGACGGCCAATCGCAGCGACTTTACGCCGACCATGTTCAAAGCCTATGTGAGTACGCCGATGCTGATTATCGACGGCAAGCGCGGGCCGGTTAAGATAGGTAGCCTGCCGCTTTATCAAGTGCCCAAGCTGTTGCTCGATCTGCTCAACTTCAATGAACCGAGCATCATGGATTACACCGCGCCTTTGCCAAACATACGTGTACGGACATTGCCGGGGCTGCATTTTAATAGACTGGCCGACGGGGCGGTCGAACTATGCACGGAGCCGCCTTATTCGGAAGCGTGCCAGCTGTCTTCCCGCTGGCTGGAAAACATATCGGTGGTCAGCAATGATTTATTCATGGGACGACAGTTTACCCGCCCGAAATACACGCCCGAAAAGACGCCGGAGCCTATGCAGACGGCCGTCGTTATTCCGCCAGCCATTATTTTGGAAAATTAGCCTCATGTTAATTATTGGCGTAATCTACGTCTGACCTATTGGAGGAAACTCATACATAAAAATTGCGTAGGATGGGTAGAGCGGGAGCGAAACCCATCACAACCGGCATCAATATTATGATGATGGGTTTCACTGCGTTCTACCCATCCTACATAACTGTTGGAAATTGACCTAATGTGGGCAGGCACAAGGCCCTCCCCTACTGGAGAAAACTCATGCATAAAAGTTTTATAGCGACTGTTTTTGGCCTGTTGCTGCTGTTTGCAGAAAGCAGCAGCGCCGAGCAACTCAGCGTTCCGTTGCAGATTGATTACAGTCTTATCAAAAAAGTATTGATCTCCCAGCTGTATACCGGCAAAGGCACTACCGCCGAGCTGTGGAATGACCGCCAGGGATGCAGTTATTTAAGACTGTCCAATCCCGATATCAACGGCAAAAACGGCCAAATCCAGCTGTTGAACGAGGTTCAGGCGAGAATTGGAACCGGTCTGGGCGGACAATGCTTAACGGTTTTGGAATGGGCCGGAATATTGGAAACCATGCAGCAGCCGACGCTCGATTCTGCGCATTCGGTGCTGAGTTTCCCCGTCACCAGTGCAACCGCTTATGACCGTGAAGGCCATCACCTGACCATCAATAAACTCCAGGACTTGATCAAACGCTTTGCCGAACCCAAGCTTGCCGCCGTAAAAATTGATTTAAACGAAGCACGCGGAGATATTGAACAAACACTGGCGCATTTTTTACCCAAGGATAATGCCGCGGAAGTTAAGCAAGTACTCCAGTCTCTGAAGTTCAGCAGCATCAATGCCAAAGATAATGGCATCGGCATTAAGCTTGAGTTTAATGCACCGGCTAAAAGGACTGTTGTCCAACCTGCTCCTGCCTTTAGCGAGGCCGAACAACGGCAATGGCAGGCAGCTTGGCAGGAATGGGAGACGTTTTTGAGTTCGTCCATTGACCAGGCCGCCCGCGATACAAAATCGCCGGAACTGCGCGAAACCCTGAGAGAAATTCTGGCCGATTCCCGCAAGGCCTTTCAGGCAGGCTTAAAAGAACATGATGCGGGTGATGACCCGGTTCGGGTATTTTTTACCGATACTTGGGGGCGTCTGGCTCCGGCATTAAAAACCATCGCCGAAGAATTGCCGAGCATACAGGGCTTGCGCTATATAACCTTTATAGCGGCGACCGATGCGATCTACGAACTTGAACGGCTGGGCGCGCCGTTCGGCCTGGATGTTTCATCCGATGGGCTGCGCAGACTGGCCCGCATTCTGATAGCGGGCAAACAGCAGCAAGGCCGTAACGCAAGTTGAACTTAGAAAAATCGTAACTACCCGCCCCCCATTCCTCAGGCGCTATCTGGGAATGCAGGCAAGCTGCGCAGTGCGCCGCCGCAAACCTCAAGTTGCAAGGAATGCACCTTGTAGGAGCGGGCCATGCCCGCGAAGAAGGAAGCTGAAACTTAGCAGTCACTGCCCAAATGTCGCGGGCACGGCCCGCTCCTACGATATCATTGTGCTTAGCTTAACGGCAGCGACATATGCGCAGTAACAAGACATCCCTTTTTTTGTGGCGAGCTAGGAGGGTGAGTAGTTTAGAAAAATCATTTGATCCACGAAAAATACGAAAGACACGAAAGAAATCGGCATATTGTATTTCACAGCCATTCGCCCTTTGGGTGACGATTCACAACTTGGTATCGCTTTGAATATTTTCGTACTTTTCGTGTTTTTCGTGGACTAAAAATCATTTATTTAAGATCAATCAAATATAGCCGCTTCAAGGTTTTTGCTGGAAATCAATCCCTTCAAAACCGATTTATCCTTAATGCCGCCAAATCGCGCTCCTGCCAGATTTGCTCCGGTAAAATCGGCATCCTCCAACTTGCTTTCGGATAAATCCGCTCCCGACAAATCGGCATCAGTCAAATTAGCTCCCGAAAGATCGACGCCGAATAACACCGTGTTTTTCAGCACAGCCCCGCTTAGATTCGCATGACGCATCAACGCACGATTGAGGTTGGCATCAGTCAAATTCGCGCCCGATAAATCGACATTATTCAGGCTGACCCGCATCAAGCCCATAGGCTGGTTTTTCATATCCACGCCCCAATTGGCATGCGACAGATTGGCATGGCTAAGATTAGAGCGATCCAGATTGGCAATAAACCGGCTTCCGGTCAGATTAGCGTTGCTCAAATTAGCGCCGCCCATATGTACGCCGAAAATGCTGGTGTTTGACAGGTTAGCGCCGGAAAGATTGACTTTGGACATCACCGTTAAATCCAGGTTCAAGCCGGATAAATCGCTGTTGCTTAAATTGGCGTTACGCAGATCCGAACCCCACAAGTCGGCATTTCTAAAATCCAGGCCGGATAAATCAACGCCCTTAAGATCTTTTCGGCGCAACTGTGCGGGATGGCTGTTATCAGCTTTGGCAAGCAGCTTTTGCACTGCGGATCGATTAAGATCGGCCGCTGATGCCGACAGACAAAACAATGCGGCTAACAAGCCCAGACCGTAAAAATGGATTTTCATGTGTATATCTCCTGGTGGCTTCATGGAAGCGGATGCGGAACTTTATAGACAGTTCTGAGCTATTGCAACCGGGGAATGGAAATTTATGATTTATCGTTCTACACAAGCGCGAAGCTTAAATGCGTAGGAATAATAAAGTTTGTACACTAAATAACACTGAAATAACACTGAAATAACAAAGTCTAAACACAATAAATACTCCTCATTTAAGTAGCACTATCGGCCAAATGCGGACATTCAACATAACGAATTTAATAGTTAGCTTCCTTCCAGTGGAGCCAGAAATGTCTCAACGTCATTTGATGATATTTTCCCGCTAAAAAAATCAATCGTTTTAAGTAATAAATCTTTCTTCTTCCCGGCAGGGAATGTAAAACGGCTTCCAATATTTGCCACTCTCGGCACGCTTTTTGGCGGCTGGTCAATTCTCGACCGGCACCAACAAACCCCTTTTCGGAATATAATTACACAGGATGGAATTGCTAATCATCTGACCTCGCCGTTTTGAAACGGGCTGACACCCCCAAGAGGCCGACCACAAAGAAAGCCGTGCCGACAAGGGTGAAACGCAGATTGGGCTCCTGGATGGTCAGGTCGCCGGTAGCATAAAGCATGATAATGACGGCGACCGATCCCCACCCAAGAAAACGCAACGTCGCGGCCATAATGAGTTTACCTAGGGCCTCCGATTCGCTCACTGGCGTGTCCATTCGGTAGGCCACAAAACCGCACATCAGCGCCGGCAGAATTCCCCAGCGCATATGTTCTATGAAGCTTTCCAGAAACTTGAAGTGATCTTTGTAGTAAGTTAACTCGAGTATAAGCGCTGATGCCGTGGTGCTGACAATGAACCCCATTATCATCATTGCCATATAGAACCCATAATATCGATCGGATTGATCCCGATGGTGCCTGAAGGCGAGCGTCCGTGAAATAAAGACAAACGCTATAGGAAGGACATAGATCAGGATGGCATAGGCGACCCACCGGAGCGTAGCGTAATCAAAGTGCGCTAACGGTTTATCGGGAAATAGGAAAGCATTGTGTAGCGAGACCGAAATCTCCCGGCCCAACATGACCCCGATGGCGGTGGCAGCCGTAAATAGCAGGATATATTTATAGGTGTGCTTGAGGCGAGCCTCGTGGACGTTGCCGCCGAGCTGCTTCACGGTTGCCCATATCCCATCCTCGCTTGCGCTCCCGAACACGACCAATGAGGCGAGTAAGCGGCAAAGTAGACCGGTGAGTTGATCCAGCTCCTTTAGCAAATTGACCGTCTTGGTATAGTGCGGCTCCGCTTCTTTCCAGACCGCAACTTTTTCCGACATCGCATTGTAGGAGATGCAGATTTCTCCCCATTTCAGCGACGGTTCGTTGAAAAAACGACGGAAGGACTGTTGGTTGGCGTAGTTTTGTATCCGGTCGAAAAGAAGGCAATTATGAGCCCATTTATATTCGACCGTGGCGCTGGATTTTTCGAAATCGCCGGGATCGATGCTCGGCACCAGCAGGCGATTGTCGATTTGTGCTTTTAATGTATCGTCGATCGCCGACAATCTCGATGTAATGAGAGCGTTATAGACTTCTACCGCCTTGGTCGGAATTGCGAAAGCGTCATGGATGCTGTCCCTCAATATCAGTAAGGGATTGAACTTGCTTTCCCAGGCGATGAAAAATAGAAACAGCCCAGCGGCAATCAAAGGTATGATCGTGTGCCCGTCCAGGCCATTCAGGAGATTCACCAATTCCCCCGAGCGAAGGTTCTTTACGATCAGCGTCACCAGCGGCTCCAAGGGCAGCCACTGCCAAGTGAGTAGCCAATAAAGAGCGGCCATCAACGAGCAGTACGATGCGATCCCTATCCAGTAGGCGCTTCTGCGGCTAAAGTATTGGGGTAGCGTCGGTTCGGCGCCTAACTGAATCCGGCGTTTTTGGAAGGACCGATAGGCGAGGAAGAAAGCGGCGCCGGTTCCAAGAAACTGCACCGCAAAGTTAATTAAGAGTTCGACAGTCATCGTGTTTTCACAAGGTTTCAAGTTTAGGAGTAATGTCTAGTTCCGACTGATTATAAACGCGCTTATTAAATAATTCCGGTCGTTTTTTAAGCCAGTTTTGCAATGGTTATTATTCAATCAAATATCTCAGAATACATCGGCTTAATTGCCACAATCGCTAAACAAGATTGTTCATGCTTGGGTTTGCCTAAAGGCCGATAATAATCAATCACTTCAAAGCCTGCCTCTTGAATTTCTTGCTGGCATCAAATTGCAGGTAATATCCGTATCTTTGCCCTGACCAGCCTTCGTCATTACCGCAAGGGTTGGATAAAAATAAAATGCCGCCTGCCTTAACGTTGTGTATAGGTCATAAAGGACTCGTGGCAGTTCCTGGCTGGGAACATGAAATAGGAAGACGCTGGCAAAGATGCCATCGAAAGCGTTTGCTGATATTTCCGGCTAAGAAACTTTTGATGGAGAATCTGGCACCCTGCGTACTGACGAGCCATACTGCAAAATACCTCGCTGCCATCTAGGCCAACTGCCCTGTGGCTCAAGGACTGAAAATATTTAACATCTCTTCCGGGACCACAACCAAAGTCTAAAATATCCAGGATTTTTTCTTTGGAAACGGCGCTAAAAATGCCGCATAGTTTTCAGCCACGTCGTGATCTTTTGTGCCATGCCAATAGGCTTCTGCATTCTGGTTGTAATGGCCTAGAGTGATGGTTCCGATCTCATCCAATTTTTCACTTTTTCGTCCCATAACCCGTATCTGCCTTCCTAAAAATTAAGGTCAAACGGTTCGCTTCAAATATTTGCCAATCTCAGAACCCGTTTTGCCAGCCAAGCCAGGCAGATAGTATATTAAAAACGGCGACATAGCTAAGGCCGCTGTTTAATTTACACTCTCTTTCCTCACAAATCTGGCAAATCTTGCACGCTTTTTGACATCTACCGGCCAGATGTCATAGTGGTTCGTATCTAACTAGATAAAACAAGTTCTAATTTTTACAAGTAAATATTGGGTTAGTCATTGCCCTGAGGTCTACTATAAGGCTACTGGGAAAACTTTAGGCATAAAAAAAGCCCTATATTTGCATATAGGGCTTTCTTTTACTTGGCTCCCCCGGACGGGCTCGAACCGCCGACCTAATGATTAACAGTCATCCGCTCTACCGACTGAGCTACAGGGGAATAAACTTTTTCAGTGTGGCGCGCCTGGAGAGATTCGAACTCCCGACCGCTCGGTTCGTAGCCGAGTACTCTATCCAGCTGAGCTACAGGCGCCGTACTGAGACGCGTATTATGCTTTTTACCGGCCCACCTGTCAACTGCAAATTTGATTGCGCCGTTACTGATTAGCCTGGAACGGGGATTTTAAGGCTATCTAACTTTGTTATTAATAGATAAATCAATACCGTCTGTTTTCTCCCGATTCTAGAAACTTGTCCGAAATTTCTCTGGTTTTCTGTTTTTGCCTCGGCTTTGCTTGCCCGACAGCGAAAATATCCACCTAACCTAGGTGGTTGTACCGATATTCTTTCTCATTTTTCTATTTAGAATAATCACTAGATGGTTCATTTCATATACAACTCAAAAGGCAATACTTAACCATACCGAGGTACTAAGGAATATGCATGTGTGGAATTAACGGTATCGCAGCTCTCTCGATGCAGACCAAAATTAACGAACGGGATGTGCGCAGCATGCTCCCTGCCCTGCATCACCGTGGCCCGGATGGTAGCGGCGTCTATCTTGATCCCGGACAACGGATCGGGTTGGGACACACTCGCCTTAGCATCATCGACCTTACAGGAGGCGCTCAGCCAATGCATAACGAGGATCAGACTGTATGGGTCACCTTTAATGGCGAGATATTCAATTACCTGGAGTTACGCCAGACCTTGCTCAAACAGGGCCACAGCTTCCATACTCACAGCGATACTGAAGTCATCGTCCATGCCTATGAGCAGTATGGCGACGCTTTTGTGCAGCACCTGAACGGCCAATTTGCCATCGCTCTTTGGGACGGCAACCGCCAACGTTTGCTGTTAGTGCGTGACCGAGCCGGTATTTTGCCTCTTTTCTACACACGCCAAGGCGATCGACTGCTGTTCGCTTCGGAAATTAAGGCGTTATTACCCCAGTTAGCGGAAGCGCCACGTATCTCTCCGACAGCACTGGATCAGATATTCACTTTCTGGGCGCCGCGCAGTCCCAACACCCTGTTTGAAGACATATTCGAAGTGCAACCTGGGCACATGCTGGTGCTGGAAAACGGCTGTTTGCGTGAATCAGTCTACTGGGACTGGCGCTTTCCCGAGCAGGACGACTACCATCAAGGCTCGGACACCGAGCTGGCCGAGCAGTTGTACGAGCTACTGGTCGATGCAACTCGCATCCGCCTACGCGCGGATGTGCCTGTCGGCGCCTATCTCTCCGGCGGACTCGATTCCTCTGCGTTGGTGGCACTGATCCGCAACCACTCGGATGCACCGCTCAAGACTTTCTCCATTGGCTTCGAAGAACAGTCCCTAGACGAATCGGCTTTCCAGCAGCAAATGGTCGAGCATCTTGGTGTCGAAAACAGCCGGATACTCTGCCGTAACCGCGACATTGCCGAAGACTTCCCTGCCACTATTTTCCACACCGAAACAGCCATTCTGCGCACAGCTCCCACGCCTATGCGGCAGCTGTCCGGACTAGTGCGCACCTCAGGATACAAGGTAGTCCTCACTGGCGAAGGTGCCGATGAGGCATTAGGCGGCTACGACCTCTTTAAAGAAGCCAAGATTCGCCAATTCTGGGGCCGCCATCCTCAGTCCGAATGGCGTCCACTGTTGCTCAAGGCGCTATATCCTTATCTGGAAACTTCCGGCGCTCAGGCTAAAGCCTACTTACGCAAGTATTACAGCATCGGCCTGGACAATCCTGACCAGCCGGGATTCAGCCATCTTACCCGATGGTTTACTACCTCCCAGTGCAAGGTCTTTTTCTCGCAGGAACTCAACGCCACGTTGCGGGAAGATGCTATTGACCGCCTGACCGGGCAGTTGCCCCCCGCTTTCGGCCACTGGCATTCGTTCAACCGAGCGCAATACTTGGAGGCCAAAACGCTGATGGGCGACTATTTGTTATGTTCCCAGGGTGATCGCATGCTGATGTCCAATTCAGTAGAGGGACGCTTCCCCTTTTTAGATCACCGCGTTATTGAGTTCGCCAATCGCCTGAATCCGCGCCTGAAAATGCGTGCGCTTAACGAGAAGTACCTATTTAAGCAAGCTATGAAAAACCAGTTGCCTCGGCAGATTCTTGAGCGCCACAAGCAACCGTATCGAGCCCCGGATATACCCGCCTTCTTTTCTGCACACCCACCGGCCTACGTGGATGATCTGTTAAGCGAAGAAAAGCTAAATCGTTACGGTTATTTCGACGCTCAAAAAGTCGGCTTCCTAGTTAAAAAGGCTCGCCGCGGCAGTTCGATTGCCTATAAAGATAATATGGCGCTGGTGGGCGTGCTTTCCACACAATTGTGCCATTACTTTTTCATTGAACGTTTTTCCCAGACTATCCGCGAAACAGCTTCCTTAACCTAACACTACTCAGGATCATAAATATGAAAAAAATTATTCGACAATACATTTTGGGGAACCTCCTCTTCACTGAAGATGAGTCGGCTTTACAAGATGGCGATTCCTTTCTTGACGGCGGCATTATAGATTCCACCGGCGTTCTGGAAATCATACTTTTCATCGAAGAAACCTTTGACATCAAAGTAAATGACGACGAAATGCTTCCAGCCAATCTTGATTCCGTGAATAATTTGGTTGCTTTTGTCAATCGCAAGCAAGCTGTTGCCGCCTAAAGAAGAAGGGTGAACGCTATGTCCCGACTGCTGCAAGACACCTTGCTCACTACTGCCTCACGCTATCCTGATCGTACCGCGTTGATTGCAGGCGATGTGCAAATGAACTACGGTGAGGTGGCGCATTACGCCTGCCGCCTCGCTCATGCCTTGCGCGCTCACGGCGTGACCCGCGGTGACCGTGTGGCGATTTTCATGGACAACACTTGGCAATGCGCCTTATCAATTTATGGGGTACTACTGGCTGGCGGTGTATTCGTCACTGTTAATGCCCAGACCAAGACCGATAAGCTGGCGTTTATCCTGCGCGATGCAGACGCTCGTGTATTGCTTAGTGAACCACATTTCACACGCGTGTTCGGCCCGGTGGCGGAGCAAATGCCGGCGCTACGGATATTGTGTACACCGGAATCCAACGCATTGCCTGCGGGTGTTGAAAACTTGGACGACACATTGACTAACATGCCCCCCACACCTCCACCACAACTGACTATCACACTGGATTTAGCCGCACTGATCTACACTTCCGGAACCACGGGCGCCCCTAAGGGGGTGATGCACTCACATCATTCGTTGTTGTTTGCGTTGGACAGCATCAATGAATACTTGGGCTTTACACAGGATGACCGCCTATTTTCTGCGTTACCGCTCAATTTCGGCTATGGTCTTTTCCAGTGGCTTTCTGCGGTGCGCGCCGGGGCAACCCTCGTGCTGGAGCGCTCATTTACCTATCCGGCACAGGTATTTAAGCGCATGCATGACGAAGCAGTAACCAGCTTCGCCAGCGTACCCACTGTCTTCGCCATGATGCTCGCGCAGGATGCCAAGCAACCGTTACGCTTCCCCAGCGTGCGACTGATTACCAACGCCGCCGCAGCACTGCCGGCTGAATTTATCCCCGGCATTAGGCGGCTGTTCCCGCGGGCTAGCCTATATAAGATGTATGGACAGACCGAGTGCATCCGTAGCGCCTACCTAAATCCTAACTTGGCCGAGATAAAACTGGAATCGGTAGGATGCGCCATACCCGGCACCGAACTGCTCTTACTGGGTGAAAACGGGCAGCCGGTGGCACAGGGCGAGGTTGGTTGTCTGCACGTGCGCGGCCCACATGTGATGCTGGGTTACTGGAACCAGCCGGAGAAAACCGCTGAAGTGCTGGTGCCTGGCCCGCTGCCGGGCGAGTTTCTATTGAAAAGCGGCGATCTATTCCGGCAGGACGCAGAGGGCGACTTCTATTTCGTGGCACG
>Ga0172379_10009483_pt1 | contig 12003 bp, 10 predicted proteins | sample GrowelOW334metaG_FD_119756 | JGI IMG/M metagenome (GOLD analysis project Ga0172379, IMG submission 119756) | Groundwater microbial communities from an aquifer near a municipal landfill in Southern Ontario, Canada - Groundwater well OW334 metaG | ecosystem: Environmental > Aquatic > Deep... | reverse complement strand
TTTTACGTTAACCGCCTCCAGCTTTCGACTGACCAAACCTCTGGAAACTACCATATAAGTATCAGATAATCGTGATCCATCCATTACTCCGGTTAACGCCGTCATTGCTTCTGCCCCCGGACATTCAAACTCTCCTTTCAATTCTATATTCATAAGTATATCCGATTATATCATTTATATAACTTTTCGCTTAAATATCCCTACATAAATTTATAGTAATTCTCACACTAAAAAGCCTATAATTACTTATGAGCCACAAGCGTTACTCTAACCTCGAAGTTGCCGAATACCTGACCAATATTGCTACCGCCTACACTATTAAAAACAAAAATAGGTTTCAAATTGTCGCCTACGACAATGCTGCCGAAACCATAATTTCGTACCCCGATAACGTGTTTGACCTGTGGAAGAAAGACCCCAAACTTCTCGATTCGATTCCCAACATTGGCCCCTCCATAATCAAAAAAATCGACTACTACTTTCGCAAACACCAGCCTCACCCCACCGCCCGAAGGGCGTTTGCCAACATTCCCCCCGCTACTTTTACCTTAACTAAAATTGAGGGAATTGGCCCCGCCATTGCCTACAAACTGGCCACTACTTTTGACTTTGACGAGGACCCCAAAACCCTTTTAGGTCAACTGATTGAATACTGTCAGCAGGATAAAATATCAGGTTTACCCGGACTTGGGGAAAAATCACAGGAAAGGATTTTGGAAAATACTCTGGCTTACTTGGGCCGCCATCGCCGCCTGTCCTTTGCTGAGGCCGAGGCGATTGCCACCGATTTAATTGATTACCTTAAAAAGGAATTTCCCGACACCCGCTTTGAAATGCTTGGAAGTTTGCGCCGCCACTCCGACACGGTAGGGGACATTGACCTGGCTGCTGCCTCCACTACATCAACCGAGATTATTTCCCACTTTTTAAATTACCCCAGAGCAGTAGGCATTATTGCCTCCGGAACTCAGAAAGCGTCCATTCGACTGCCCAACAATGTTGACGTTGACCTAATGATTAAACCCCCCTCAAGTTTCGGCGCCCTACTTCAACACTTTACCGGCTCTAAGCTCCACAACATTCAGCTTCGGCGACTGGCCCAAACCAAGCATTTAAGTTTGTCGGAATACGGTATTAAAGACCTACATACCGGTACCTTATACCAATTTGAAAGTGAAGAGGAGTTTTATAAGTTTTTAGGATTTAAATATATTCCACCCCAAGAGAGGGTAGGGAAGGACGAACTAAATCGCTTTCGACTGGTATAATAATCTATTAATAGTTTTATTCAATAATGTTTATATTTCTTGGGTTACTCGTACTGGTAGTTCTTTACATTGTCGGTTTTTACAACGGCCTTAAAACTACTGAGGTTCGTATTGGCGCCTCAATTCAGGAAATTGGCAATCAACTCAAACGCCAAGCCGAATTAATCCCTAACTTAGTTGACTCCGTTAAAGGTTATTTAACCCACGAAAAAGGCATTTTTACTCAGTTAACCGACGCCCGCAAATTAGTCACCACCGCTCTTGAGACTCAAGACCCCAAAGCCATTGATAAGGCTCAAGCCAGCTTAACCCAAGCCTTACGCTCAATTACGGTTATTGCCGAAAGCAACCCGGAAATTAAAGCCTCCAACTTAGTCTCCAATTTAATGGGTGAACTTCGCGACACCTCAGACAAAGTTATGTACGCCCGCCGAACCTTAATTGACCTAACGGCTGACTTCAACGTTAAAATTTCCACAATTCCTGGAATTTGGTTTGCTTCCATGTTTGGCTTTAAAGCCAAGCCGGGGCTTGAGACTCCCACCAGTGGTGACTTTTTGACGGTAAACCCGAAAGACACAGCACCTCCCCAGGTTAAGCTCTAATGCAAAACGTTTACGAACAGGTAGAAGCTAACAAAACAAAGTCTATTGTTATAGTGGCTCTATTTACTGCTTTTATTGTTGGAGCCGCTTACTTAATTGGCCAAAGTTTGGGAGACGCCAACATATTGCCCATTGCCTTGGCTTTCTCCCTAATATCGTCTGTTGGTAGCTACTTTTATGGCCCTAACCTGGTTTTGAGCCTTAATGGCGCCAAACCGGCTGCCCGCAAAGAATTTTTTGATTTTTATACCGTGACTGAAAACTTAGCCCTTGCGGCTCAAATTCCGGTACCCCAAATTTACGTAATTGACTCTCCCGCCCCCAACGCTTTTGCTACCGGCCGGGACCCAAAGCACGCCTATGTTTGCGCTACCACTGGCCTTCTAACCAAACTTAACCGGACTGAACTTGAAGGGGTAGTTGCCCACGAACTGTCCCACATTAAAAACTACGACACCCGCCTCATGACCATTGTGGCAGTCTTAATTGGTACCTTATCCCTTTTTACCAACTTGGCTTTCCGCAACAGCATGTACCGCGACAGCGACTCGGACCGCAAGAGTGGCACTCCGGCTATTATCGGCTTGGTTTTAATTATTTTTTCGCCCATAATTGCCCAACTGATTCAGTTGGCCATATCCCGGCGCCGGGAATACTTAGCCGACGCCAGTGCCGTTATGCTTACCCGCCAACCCTCGGGCCTGATTAATGCCCTAAAAATAATTAGCGCTGACGCCACTAAGTTTAGTCAGGCCTCAACCGCTACTGCCCCCCTTTATATTAGTAACCCATTTAGAGGTAATAAAATTGCCTCACTTTTTTCTACCCACCCGCCACTTAACGAACGGATTAAAGCCCTGGAATCAATGTTGTAATTACAGCACTTTGTCCGCACTTTGCTCATTTGATTTATTAAACTACATTGTTAAATGAGATTGATTAATCAATAATTAACTAATGTCTTTTGCTCACTTACATCTTCATACTGAATATTCGCTCCTTGACGGGTTGTGTAAAATCAAAAAACTCATAGCTTCGGCTAAAGAAATGGGCATGCCAGCTTGCACCATTACTGATCACGGCAACATGTATGGAGCTATTGAGTTTTATAAAACCTGTCAAAAAAACGAAATTAAACCCATAATTGGGGCTGAATTGTATATGTCCTCGGGGCCCCGAGACCAAAAAAACAGCACCAACCGGAAAAACCATCATTTAGTCCTCTTGGCCAAAAACCACCAAGGTTACCAGAACTTAATGAAGCTAGTCAGTCTTTCTCACTCGGAAGGTTTTTACTATAAACCCCGGATTGACTGGGAACTGTTGGAAAAATATCATGACAATCTAATTTGTTTGTCCGCCTGTCTCGAGGGGGAAATAAATTCGCTAATCACCGAAGGTAATATCGACAAAGCTAAAACCAGAGTAGGGGACTTCCACCAACTTTTTGGGGCAGACTACTACCTGGAAATCCAGCGCCATGTAGGCCTGGAAAAACAGGATACAGCCAACGCTCAACTGATTAAGTTTAGCCGGGAAATGGGAATTCCTTTGGTGGCTACTAATGATGTCCATTACTTAAAGCCCGAAGACGCTTTTGCCCAGGACGTGCTTATTATGATTAACACCCAAACTACTATAAATGACGCCCGCCGCCTATCCATGGCCGACACTCCGGACTTTTACCTTAAGTCACCTGAGTTGATGGCCGAAACTTTCAAAGACATTCCCGATGCCGTAACCAATACGTTAGTGATTGCCGATAAATGTAATGTCGAAATTGAAATAGGCAAATGGTACTTTCCCAAGTTTAAGCTACCCGTTGGGAAAAGCCCCACCGACGCCCTAACCGAAATGGTTTATGAAGCAGCCCTCGAACATTACGGTGAAATCACCCCCGAAATTAAAGAACGTCTGGATTTTGAACTGGAAATAATCTGCGCCAAGGGTTACGCCGAATACTTTTTGATTATGCGGGACTTTATTAAATGGTGTGAAGAAAATGATACGGCTACCAACACCAGAGGCTCGGCAGGAGGCTCCTTAGTATCATTCGTTTTAGGAATCGTGACCGTAGACCCCATTGACTACCAGCTGCCGTTTGAGCGGTTTTTAAACCGTGACCGGCCTACCCCCCCCGATATTGACCTGGATATTGCCGACGATAAACGCCAAGGTTTGCTTTACCACATTATGGACCAATATGGCAAAGACGCCGTGGCCCAAATTTGTACTTTTGGACGGATGATGGCCCGAGGGGCAGTGCGGGACACTGCCCGGGTTTTAGGCTACGAATACGCTATTGGTGACAAGATAAGCAAACTTATTCCCCTAGGCGCTCAGGGTTTCCCCATGTCCATTGATAAAGCCCTAAGCATTACCCCTGATTTAAAAGACCTCTATGACCGGGATGTTGACGCCAAAAAAATAATCGACTCGGCCAAACAAATTGAAGGCTGTGCCCGGCACATCAGCGTTCACGCCTGTGCTTTAGTTATATCTCCTTCAACTGTTAACGACTTTTCTCCAACTCAAATTGAACCCGGAGGCGACAAAACCATAACCCAATATGAAATGCACGCCGCCGAAGACGTTGGTTTAATCAAATATGATATTTTGGGAATCCGTAACCTGTCATTTCTGGGCCAGTCCATTATTAACGTTAGAAAAAGTAAGGGGATTGACATTAATCTTCGCAAAATCCCCCTGGATGACAAAAAAACCTTTGACATGTTATCGCGAGGGGACACCATGGGTGTGTTTCAACTGGCATCTGATGGTATGACTAAATGGTTAAAAGAACTTAAACCCAGCCGGGTTGAGGACTTAATGGTCATGGTCGCCCTTTACCGCCCCGGCCCCATGGACAATATTTCCGCCTACATTGAAAGAAAATTTGGCCGTAAACCGGCACAGTACCTTCACCCTAACATGGAAAAGTTTTTGGGAAAAACTTTTGGCGTGCTGGTGTACCAAGACGATATTTTGTTTACCGCCATTGAAATTGCCGGTTACAACTGGGTCACAGTCGACAAACTAAGAAAGGCTATTGGTAAAAAAATCCCCGAAGAAATGGCCTTGCAACACGAGATTTTTGTCAACGGTTGTATGGAACATTCAGGCATGACCAAAGAAGGGGCTGAAAAAATTTGGGATTTATTTGTACCTTTTCAGGGCTACGGTTTTAACAAAGCCCACGCCGCCTCTTACGGCATGTTGTCGTACCGCACGGCTTATATGAAAGCCAATTACCCCGCAGAGTATATGTGCGCCCTCTTAACTGCTGAATCAGGTGACGCTGAAAAAATTAGCGCCGGTATTGAAGAGTGCCGTAAACTAAATATTGTTGTTAGCCCCCCCGATATTAACAAGTCCTTAAGTGGTTTTGAAATTGAACCTAATGACAAATCGCGGGAAAAAATGGCCATTCGTTTTGGATTTGGGGCTATTAAAAACGTTGGTGACGCCGCCATTAGTAACATCCTGACTGAGCGCCAAAATGGACCTTTTGGTTCTTTCACTCACTTTTGTTCCAGGGTGGACAGCCAAAAAGTTAACCGTAAAGTTTTGGAGAGTTTAATTAAGGTTGGCGCCTTTGACCAATTTGGTGACCGCCGAGCACTACTGGCTGCCGTTGATAAAATTAAAACTGATGCCGACCGACAACACAGCCAAAAGAGTAATGGCCAAACCGGTTTGTTTGACACTTCCACCACCAGTTCAGAACCTGTGATACCCATTGATCAACTTCCCACAGTTGAACCCATGCCCCAAACTGAAAAACTGAGTCTTGAAAAAGAACTTCTGGGCGTTTACGTTACCGAAAACCCCCTAGCTTCACTACTCGCCCCCTTTGCTCAATTAGCTCTGCCAAAAATCAGTACTATTTTAACTTACCCCAATGATGCTTCAACCAAAATTGTGGGTATTGTTAATAAATTTAAACTAATTCGGACCAAAAAGAATAATGATCAAATGGCTTTCGTTACCTTGGAAGATGAAACCGGCCGGATTGAATTGGTAGTTTTTCCTAAAACCTTCCAAACTTTCCAAGACTTAATTGTTGAACAAAAACCGCTATATGTTGAGGGCAAAATAAGTATTCGGGACAATAATCCCAGTTTATTGGCCGATACTCTGGCCAATTCTCCTCCGGCTACCACCAAGGCCTATGACTTTGTAATTACTATTCCCAAAGGTACCTCCCAATCCCAACTAATGACTTTAAACCGTCTTTTAAAAACAAACCCCAACGGTCACCGCGGTCTCATAATTCTTGAAACCGGCAAAAATCTGCCCCTCCCCTACGGGGTTAATTATACTCCCGAGCTTGACGCTCAAGTTAAGGCGATCCTTGTTTCGCCCCAACCCTAAATTAACTAATAAGACTTATGTCCGTCACCATACTGTTGTCCGCCAGTGAAATTGCCAGTAACCATTCTGGCATCAGCCTGTACCCTGGCACTCCATTCTATTATCCCATCCCCAGGAGGTGCAATTAACAAACTGTGATCATTTAATATTCCCTGACTCTCATCACCCGGATACGTTGTATTTTTTACAAGTATTTCTTTACTGTTCATCTATATTTTCATCTCCTTTACTAAATTAATAAATTTTTAGCAAAAAAAAACCGCCACACGGCGGTTAACTTACAAAACATCCCCTCCCGGGGATAAGTTATTTGGCTTTAATAATAAAACCATTCTAACTATTAGTATACCGCTTCTGCTAAAATTCACAACAACATTGCTATTAACCCCATTCTGCTATAAAATATCGAAGTTTATTTATCAAAAATTATGGCTCTAAAATTAACTCATGGTAACGCCGATTTTTCAGTCGGGGACACCGTCCGCGTCAACTATAAAATTAAAGAAAAGGACAAAGAAAGACTTCAAGCTTTCGACGGCATGATTATTGCCATTCGGGGCCGGGAAGAAAACCAAACTTTCGTCATTTCCAAAAATGCTACTGATGGCATAAGAGTTGAAAGAATTATCCCCACCAACTCCCCCTGGATTGAAAGCATCCAAAAAGTCCGCTCTCCCAAAACCAAACTCCGCCGATCCAAGCTCTACTATCTTCGGGATCGCAAAAGCACATCAATCTAGGGCCCTTAGCTCAGTCGGTAGAGCAGTTGCCTTTTAAGCAATTGGTCGCGAGTTCGAGTCTCGCAGGGCTCACTTGAAGTTTAATTTCTATGGCCTTATTTTAGGATTAACCTTTCTTGGAGGCTATTTCCATCTCCGTCGCTCCCGCCTACCCCCCCGCTTCATTGACCCACTACTGGTTGGCTCAATCCTTTGGGGTATTGTTGGCGCCCGTCTTTATCATGTGCTTGATTACTGGGACTATTATTCCCACAACTTAGTCCAAATTATTAATCTCCCCTCCGGCGGACTTGGTATTTTTGGAGGTTTAGTTACCGCTTTAATTTATATTTATTACTTTTGTAAACGCCGTCATTTGTCATTTTCGTTTGTAGTTAATCTAATTGCCCTTTACCTACCCTTGGCCCAATCAATTGGCCGCTTGGGTAACTTTTTTAACCACGAAATATACTCTGCCTCCGGTAAGCCACTTTGGCTTTATGAATCTGTTGGATGTCTGATTCTGTTTGTACTTATCAACCTATTTCATACCAAGCTAAAATTTTCTCCACTTGGAATCTATTTTATTGGCTATGGATTAATCCGAATCATCATTGATGTTTTCAGGTCTGACGTATTTATTATCAGCAACTTTAAGATTAGTCAGATTTTTGGCGTAATATTTATATTATTAGGCCTATGGACACTAAAAAAACTTCCTCCAGAGGAGCCCTAAATACCATTATTTGGGTTCTAAAACTGTCGGCTACTTATGCCCCACTTTTAATTGGCTTAATGTTCTTTGTTCAACTGTTTACAAATGTTTTGCCCTTAGTTGAGCAAAAATACCTGTCTAATTTAATTGACGAACTCATTGGAGCAGTAAGCCATCAAAATCGAGCCTGGGTAACTCTACTTGTCATTTTTTTGATTATTCGGATAATAAAAATTGTCTTTCAACAACTTCAGTGGCTAGTTGGCCGAATTCTAGATTTTCACACTCAAAACGAATTAAGAAAAATCTATTTGAATAAAACCGCCTCCTTGGATTACCAACACTTTGAAAGCAAAGAAATTGCTAACTTAATGTCTAAAGTTAACGAAGAATATCAATGGCGTTTTCGCCAGGTTCAGTCCGATATTTTTCAGTTAATCGGCCAAGTAATTAGCTTTATTGCCACCCTTGTATTTTTATTTCCTCATTATTGGTATTTAGGTTTGCTTTTAGTTTTAGGTGAATTACCCGGGTTATTAGTTGATAAAAAATGGCAGCGGATTGACTGGGAAACGTTTAATTTGTATAACGAAAAAAACCGACCCGCCTGGGATATTCATAACCAACTGACTCAAAAACGATACATTGCTGAGGCCAAAATCAACCAAGCCATTGATTGGTTAAAAAACAAGTTCATTACCACTTTTGATGACTATACCGCCATTCGTATTAAAAACCGTCAAACCAAGTTCTTACCCGACTTGGCAGCCGCTTTGTTTTCTGTGGGCATTAGTGGTGTTTGTTTGGCACTAATTATTGGCGACATTGGTAAAGGCTTGATTACTGTCGGCATGTTTACCTTTTACTTAAATATCATCCGCAGTTTTGGTGATTATTTTTCGGGAATTTTGAATAGTTTTATATCCGTAAATGAACAAGTTCTCCACATCAATAATTTCCGCCGTATTCTCGAGCTCCCTCCGGCTATACCCGCCGGAACCATAAAAATTCCCTCCGGGCTCCCTCCGTTAATCGAATTTAAAAATGTTGATTTTAAATACCCCAACACCAAAACCTTTATATTTAAAAATCTCAACTTAACCATAAAGCCTGGTGAGGAAATTGCAATTGTTGGCGCCAATGGCGCCGGTAAAAGTACCCTAATTAAATTGATTTGCCGTTTTTATGACCCAACTGAAGGCCAAATATTAGTCAATGGTATTGATTTAAAAACCATTAGTCAAAACAGTTGGTATAAGCTCCTCTCCCTTTTAACTCAGGAGTTTAATATTTATCCCAACTTAAGTCTTAAAGACAACATTATCGTCAGCCGCTCCACCACCAAGGCTTCAAACTCAAAAGTCATTGCTGCCCTAAAACAAGCCGAAGCGTATGACTTTGTTCGCCGCTACGAACAGGGACTGGACACTCCACTTAGTCAGCGATACGGGGGTGAAGAACCGTCTTGGGGTCAATGGCAAAAAATTGCCATAGCTCGCATATTTTATCGAGATGCCAAAGTATTGATTCTTGACGAGCCCACCGCCTCAATTGACGCCGTCTCAGAGGCTAAAATCTTTGACCGCCTATACCGCCAAACAACTGGCAAGACCTTAATTATTGTCTCGCACCGTTTTTCTACAGTTCGAAATGCTCAGCGTATTTTGGTAATTGAGAAAGGAAAAATCGTTGAACAGGGAACACACCAGGAATTGTTAACTCTCAGCGGTTTATACGCCCACTCATACAACCTTCAGGCCCGAGGTTACCAGGAAAATGAACTGTGAGCTAAGTGTAAACAATCCTAATTACAAAAAGTAATTAGCCAATACCAATTACATAGCTCCCAAGTACATCATCCAAGTTAGAAATTTACCAAAGGAGGTGAGTACATTTGTTAACCATTTCCCCATCAATTAACGGTCACATCATAGACCTAATAAAACACACCACCTCTTACCTTGCAAGTAAAAGCCAGCTTAGTTTCAAATTTTAGCATTAGAAGCGACTTGCCTCATGCTTTTAATTGAACTGGTATTCGTCATTTTATTTGTTTAACTTTTTCCCCATTTGTCAGGTGGTTGAGGGAAAATCCTTAGCCACTAAGCACGGGAATTTAGAGGTTATGGGGGTAGTATCACGGGTGTTATTAGGGGTATAACATTTCATATTAGATACAGTTTGCTATAATAAGCTACTATGGCAAACAGCAAAAATAAAATAGAAGTATCTGAACCTATTCTTACTGAATCATGCGCTCTTTACACTTTAGAGAGTGGAGTTTATGTCATTAAGGCTACCGAGCAATTACACCCCAGTGGTTATCCAAATGATAACTATGAGGCTTTAGATGCTTTAGATGTGGGCAAATGTTTTGCTTTTATTAGACGAGGGGGTACTGTAATTGAACACGTTTTACCATTACCAATCGAAGGGGGAGAAGTATTAAGTATGGTAGTACTGGCCAAAATGCCAAAAGTTAGGGGAGAAGTTGAGGTTTAAAAAAAAGTTAGGCAGATAAACTCTCGTATATTGGTGAATTTTTATTACGCTGTTTCAAACATTTGATAAACATAACCCCCGACTTTTGAAGAAATAAATGCAGTAACCAAAGACATCTCACGATTTATAATATTTCCGAACAGTACTACTGAAATTCACTTTACCATACCTACTTTTTCTAGTAATAAAGTTACTGTACGTTGTGACCCCAAGGGTCGTAGTTCGGAACCAAGTTATTCCTGAACTTATCCAGTATTATAAACTTTTTGCTTCCCAGATTGCCAGCTTCGGATACCAGCCACAATATAACTACGCTTAGGTATTAGAACCGTAGACTTTTACTTATAACCTAGAAGATTATCGACGGATTAAACCTTTTGTAGAATTACTTCCATCCATTTTTGTCCTCTAAGATCGTGTACCTGTTCCCAAACACACTTAAACTTATTCCCAGCTAATTCCTTTACTAGTTCAGGTGTGTAGTAATAAAAATATCGAACGCCAAATTCGTCTTCTTGTCTTTTTTCAACGTATTCGCCGTATTTAAGTGATATAAAGAATACCCCGCCAGTATTCAGGGATTCACAAGCCCGATTCAAAATACCTTGAAGACTTTCTTTATTGGCGTGAAGCAAAGAAGCAAAAGCAAAAATAACGTCTACTACTTTTGGAAATTGGTAGGTATCAAAATCGCCTTCTTCAAAACTTCCTTCCGGCGCTTTTTCTTTGGCTAATCGAATCAATTCCCTTGAAATATCAATGCCAAGATATTTATTTGTCCTGCTTAAAATTTCTTTAGCGTCACGACCGTTTCCGCACCCTAATTCAAAGACAAAAGGGTTTTGTTTGTCTATAAACGATAGTGCCTTATCAATATCTGCTTTACGAGCGCCTAATTCGTCAAATTTACCGGCAAACATTGCCGCATTTTTATCATACGATTGCTTTGTTTGTATTTTCTTATCGTCCATATTTAGTTATTATATGCGATTAAGTCTTCTATTTTGTCTGGTAAATTGTCTATTCCTGAAAATTCTTTAACAACGATTGATCTAATCTGTCTTTTCTTTTTGGGATCAATATGTGGGTATGTCATTTCAGATTCGCCACCAATACTTTCGCAATCGTCTTCAATCAAAATATCAGGCATAACCCTTTCGGCAATATCTGCGTAGGTTTCCTTACCACGTCTATAAAGAACGGGCGCGTCCGGAAAATCATAGTTAGTTATTATCTTAATATCCTTTCGAACATTCCCTTCGTCTTCGTGGGAACTTAGATATATAATTTCTGCGCCCTGTTCTTGCCACTTCTTTAGTTTTTTGTTTGCGTCACCGACAGGAACATATGTGTCGTATTGGTGTACGCTAGTTTCGTTTTCTTCGACCTGTTTACCCCTTTCCGCCGGTGTTTTACCTAAACCCGCCTTGTGCATTATCGCCGTACCGTGTAGAAAAACCATTATCTTCATTTTTTCTTTTTCCTTTCAGCCAAGTTACTTGGAATAACTTCTTCAATATAGTCTAGCAGTTCTTTAGATCTACTTATAATTCCGTCAATGTATTCCCGCCGTACTGTAGAATCAGTACCCAAAAGAATCCATTCAATTTTGTCGAGCATTTGGTAATACATTCTATTGACTGTGTAAACACGGTTATAGATTTTCAGTAAATTAGAGAAGTCCTTTGGTTTTAGTCCTTCGAATATCTGTTTTCTATCAATAACTTCCCACGCCGACGTTTCTAGGGCAGGGTAAATAATGTTTGGTCGGGGTCTTTGACTTAAATTTTCGACTAATAACTTTAATTGGATTCTATTGT
>Ga0172379_10009482_pt1 | contig 12004 bp, 14 predicted proteins | sample GrowelOW334metaG_FD_119756 | JGI IMG/M metagenome (GOLD analysis project Ga0172379, IMG submission 119756) | Groundwater microbial communities from an aquifer near a municipal landfill in Southern Ontario, Canada - Groundwater well OW334 metaG | ecosystem: Environmental > Aquatic > Deep... | reverse complement strand
CGTGCAATCATAAAACGTTGCCTATAACCACCAGAAAGAATATTTGCCTTGCGGTCCAAATAATCACCAAGCTCAAATTGTTCAACCAGTTGATTCAACCGTATTGTAATTTTATCTTCCGGCATTCTATGTAAACGACCTGCAAAACGTAGATTTTGTTCAAGTGTTAAAAATCCATCAAGATTTGGTTTTTGAGGGCAAAATCCAAGATGTGATCTGTAGTTGGCCAAGTTGTCATAGATTGATTTTCCATCAAAAATTATATCACCTTCGGTTGCTGGATGGAGTGTTGCAATTATTGAAGAGAGCGTTGATTTTCCTGCACCGTTAACGCCGAGCAGTGTGATAACCTCATCGTTATAAATATCCAATGATACGCCCTTGAGCGCGTCAATTGGCTTTTGGCCTTTTTGTGTATACTGTTTTTTTATGTTTTTTATCTGTAAAAGTTTATTGGACATAATTATCTTTCATTAAATTTTGAATTTATTTTATAAAATAGCTAAAGTTGTCAGACAGAATTATCAGAAAATATTGGGCACGCAAAAAAGGGCTGTGCCAACTTGAAGATATTAGTCAAGAAAAAATTACCCCTGCAAGCGCAGGTGCACGATCAGAATAAAAGAATAAAAAACGAACACCAAAGAATGCAAAGTAATTGTTTACTTGATCTCCGTCGGATGACAAATAATGATTGAAGTGATTTTCATTGTGGGACTCCCTATAAAAATAGAGTGAAGATTAAAATAATAACATGTTTTTATTTAATCATAAATGTTGCAATCTGGCAATTTATTTTGAAAACGACAGTTAAATGACTATTTTATGTAGAAATTCTTGCGTAAATTTAGATAAAAATTTACTTTTATCTGCTTTGTGTTTAGCTTTGTTTATGAGTTAGCGCATTTTGTATATGTTTTATGGTGGGGGTATCTATATTATGGTTATGGATTTTATTAAAAGAATTGTGGTTGTACTTGTATTGTCCATGGGGTTGTCTCTTTGTGGTAATGCGAAGATACAAGCAGTATCCAACGAAATTTTTGATAAATATTTAAAAGAGCTTATTGGTACACAATCCTTTACTAATCGTGCATTTTGGAATATCGAAAAAGATATTGTTAAATTTGGCGGTACGGCATTGTTGCTTACATTTTGCAAAAAACTGGGCGATCCTAAATTTGGTCAAAAACTGGGGTTGAAATACGATAAACACAGCGATGCAATAATGGATCCAATTGTAGTTATGTTTCTGGTAGGAATACTGGCAAGTTTGTGGCCGACTATATCTGAAATGTTTTTCGTAGAAAAAGACCAATCTTATGCTGCACTAAAAAATTTAAACCGATATATTTCAAACTTGGATTCAAACCAAAAAACTCAATTCGAAGACATCAAGCGTTCAATGCAAAAAGAGTTTTCTGTTACAACTTTGATTGATATTGTAATTCTACCATTACTATTTTATTTTTGTTTCTTCAAAAGCGATAATGATGACTACAATAAAACATTTGCAATAGTGTATGGTTTAATTTCTGCCATTGGTGCGGCTGCCCCAAGACATATTTCTTTGCAAAGAGGGCTTAACGCCCGCTAAAATCAATTTGTTTTGGGTATTTATCAGATTTTGCAAGATATCGATTTATTTCCGGATTGTTTTCATCAATTTCTATTGAAGAAACGTAAATTCCTTGCGTAAAACTGCCCTTTTGTAATTTTTTTATTTCGCGAATTTCTTCGATTTCTGCTAGCTCAAGTTTGTGAGTTGATAAGATTGTATAGACAACTTCCAGAAGATCTGCTAGTTCTTCTTTGAGTTCTTCAACTGATTTGGTCGCTGCAACTTCATGCGCCTCTTCGAGTAATTTGTTTTTTAGAGCGGTAACGAGTTCGGTGCCTTCTAATTTTTTATTATGCACAATGCAGTTGGTAGACAGCATCATGTCCAGAATTTTATCTCTTATTAATTTGTCGAATTTAAAACTTTGCTTAGCCATTGGAACCTCTGTTTTATTTTGTTAAATCGTTAAGTAAGTTGCCAGCTGAGTGCCAAGTTACAATGCGCCCTTTTTCCATATCCCAATTTTTATCCCCGCCGTAAACAAGCACATTGTTTTTTTGCATGGTTTTTGTAAGAGTGTTCCAGGGGAGCATTTTTTCGAGCGCTTCAATGTCTGCAGTCTTTGAAGCTTTTATCTCAATCGGGGTGATGTTTCCACCTTGTTCAACAATACAATCAATTTCAAAATCTGATTTATCTCGCCAATAATAACAAGATGGCCTAATTCCATGATTTAACTGCTGTTTTACAAAATCTGATACAATCATTGATTCAAATATGTTACCCCGCATGTAGTTTGCGAAGAGTTGGTCAGAATTTGTGAGACCAAGTAAAGAGCAGACAATGCCGGGGTCATAGAAGAATATTTTTGGGGACTTAATAAGGCGTTTTCTAAAATCCTTGTGATATGGTTCTAATAAAAAAATTATATAACAGGCTTGCAGCACAGAGAGCCATTGTCTTACTGCAGTTACACTAATTCCCAAATCATCACTTATTGATGATAAATTCAAAATTTGTCCATTGCGTCCAGCACAAAGTCGCATGAAGTAACTAAATCTATCAAGATTTGTAACATTTTTTATCTGTCGTACATCTCTTTCAAGATAAGTGTTAATGTAGCTGCCATACCAGTCAACAATGGAAATTTCTTTTTTATAAAGCTCTGGATAAAATCCTTTAAAAAGAGTTTCATCTATTGATGATGGAATAGCATTTGCCTGTGTTAACTCGCGAATTGATAGTGGCAGCAAGTTTAAAATAGCCACTCGTCCAGCCAGACTTTGGCTTATGGATTCATTTAAAAGAAAATTTTGAGAACCAGTAATTATAAAATGTCCTGGTTTATGGAATTCATCGATATAAATTTGTAGATAAGAAAAAAGCTCAGGAACATTTTGCGGCTCGTCTAAAATTATCCCGGGAGCTTTCATAAACTTTTTTAAGAAATTATGCGGATCGGCCCGAAAAATGGACCGAGTATTTGGATCTTCAAAGTTGAAATATTCGTAGTTGGGAAAAGTCTTTTTTACAAGTGTTGTCTTGCCGGATTGCCTTGGTCCAGTAACTGAAACAGCAGCAAATTGGGTTGCCAAAGCCTTTAATTTGTCTTCTAACGTTCTTTTTATTATCATTTTCCACCTCAAGACAAGTTTAAACTTTGAGTTTAAACTTGTCCAGGTAAGCGTAAAAACTCAGTAAATATGTTGATTTTAAAGCACTTTTACATAATTTCTTTGTATTGCCCAACTGTCCATTCAGGGGCTGAAATAACTAAAATTTCGAGCATATCTCCATCGACCCAGTACCAATCCCCACAAGCCAAAAATAATGCGTCTTTCCATTAAGAGGCGTCTTTCTTGGGAATATAAATTGCTTTTAACACTTCGTTCATTGTGTCATAAATTAACGAAATTTCATGATCTGTGCATGCATAAACAATCTTTGTTTCAAGATCATTTTTGATTGGATCTATCGTACACAAAATTCCATTGATTTCTTTGATTTCAGAAGTTCCAACCCAGATATCAATTTCATTTCCGTCCGAGGCTTTTGTCCCTTTCAAGAATCCATAATCGACGGGATAAATAAATGTTGGATATTTTGGATGAGCGGTATTTTTAGGTCGTTCGATTATGATTTCTGATTTTTCTAGCAGTGTGTTTAACTGAAGCCAGAAAATACAGTTAGGATGCATATGTTACTTTCGAACTTAGTTTGTTTTTATCAATCGCCTATCTAAATTACTGTAAATATCTTTTCTGTGTCCAATAGCTACAACATACACAATAATTTTCGCATGCTTAATGCAATAAATTATTCGATAATCTCCCATCCTTACGCGATATAAAGGATCTTTCGATTTCAGTTTCTTAATATTTAAATTATCAGATTTGTTAGAGGTTAGTTCTTTTACTTTTTCGAATATTCTTGAGATTATCTGTTTTTCTAGTTTTCGAAGATCCTTTTTTGCATCGTCAGTAAAAAAAATTGTGTATCCAATGCATGGTGGATGAACCATTTTTACTTCCTTTTACCCAAAAGCGATTGCTCTAGCTCTGCAAGGGTGTGAGTCTTAGTTTTTTTAGTCATAATTTTTTCGGCACGTTTTACATCATAAGAATCTTCAAGCTCTTCCAGCAATGCTTCATATGCCTTGATATCAAGTTGAACGGCAATAGTTTTACCTTCTTCATTAACAAGAAATTTTGGCTGAAATTTTTGTTTTTTCATAAAATATGTCCTCTAAAATAGTTTTAACGCAATTTTATCTGGCAACCAATTTAATATTCTTAACATGCAAGAATAAAACCAAGAAGGTTCAATTCGTTTTTTACCCGCAAAAACCTGATCAATAATATATCGAGCTTCATCGTCTGCCTTATGAATAAAAGGCATGTTTTTTGCGCCGGCACCTTTAAGCATTTCGGTGTCCGTAGGTCCGGGAAGAACAGTTATAAAACCAATATTGTCATAGAGATATTGACGTCTGAGAGAGTCAAAGCAATGTACAAGTGCTATCTTGCTTGTGGCGTATGCAGTAGTGCCGGGCATTGCCATAATTGCTGCTATCGAGGATGTTGCGACAAAAGTACCACCACCAAATTGTTTAACTGATGATAGCCATTCTTCTATCCATGCAATGGTTCCAAAATAATTTGTTGCAAATGTTTGTTGGTGAATATCAGTAGAAACCTTCCATTTATTCTCCAATTCGCCAGTTCCTGCGTTCAAAAAAAATAGTGTAGGCTTTAACCCCATGGCTTTTATTGTTTCAGAAATAGTGTGAACTTGTTCTCGATTGCCAACATCACAAACAAATGGGATGAATGCTTGTGAGCCAGAGTCATTTGTTCCAAAGTTATTTGTGCCGAGTTCGTGTTCAAGCGCTCTGAGTTTATCTTCTCGTCGTGCAATGCCGATAACATTCCATCCACGTTTGACCATCTCTCGTGAAAGTTCTAATCCAATCCCGGATGATGCGCCGGTAACTAAACATGTTTTTGTTGTCATGTTGATCGGGGCAGGCTTATCGATATGCCGCATAACAAGTATTGAACTTAAAACTAATACAACAAAAATTGACAAAACAATGCGAGTTTTATTCATCTTGATCCTTGCGTTATTTTACGTTCATAAAATTATTTTAATTTTGGTTTTATTGCATGTACAATTTGTCGCACAGTCTGTGCAACTTTTTCATAATTTAAACACGTCCTGAAAAACAATTTCGTCGAGTTGCTTTCTATCATTTGGCACTTCTCGAATTTGAAGTGCTGGTGGCAAATTTTCTTTCTTACCCGGTTTGCCAACTGCAACCATAGTCTCAATTTTAAATTCATTAGGGATGCTTAAAATTGATTTGGCCTTGTCATAGTCAAAATCTGCTATTGCATGTACAACCAAGCCGTTAATTGATCCTTGCAAAGCCAGGCTCATCCATGTAGCGCCTGAGTCAAATGTATGTGTATGTGACTGCTTGGAGCCTCGAGGATTAGTATTGCGTTCGAAAAAATCTTTAGAAATTATTATAATTAAAATGGCGGCATTTTTTGCCCAACTTTGATTAAATGTATTCATCAAAGCAATTAATTCATTCCAAAGTTTTGAACCTTTATGTGTATAAATAAATCGCCATGGTTGCTCGTTATAAGCAGATGGAGCCCAGCGTGCAGCTTCAAAAAGCGGCATCAACTGTTCGTCTGTTAACGGTTCATCTGACATTGCACGTGAAGACCAACGATTAATAAAAATATTAGAGATTGGATATAAAGATTCTCTTGCCATTGCTATCCTAATGGTAGGTTTTGAATTATTTTTATTTCATAAATTTGTCGCGCAGCCTGCGCGACTTTTTCCATTTTATTTTTTAACGCAACCTTTCAACGAGATCCCGTGTGTTTATAAAGGTGATAACAGTGTCATCATATCGTCGTTCAAATGGTTCTACAATATCGCTTGCTACAATATAATTTTTCCCGTGAGGGTAGTGCTGTCGAAATGCCTCAATGTTGGTACTGAAAGCAGAATCTGTCGGTCGATTTTTAGACAATGAGGAACTACTAAATTTGCATTCGATAGCTGTAAGCTCCTGGGTTACCTTATTACGTAGTACAAAATCAATTTCGTGTCCCTGCTTATCGCGCCAATAGTTGACTGAATGTGTTTGCAGATGTGCATGAATTTCGTTTAAAACGCACTGCTCCCAGAGTAGTCCCTGATCTTCTTTTCTTAATTCACGCCATCCCCTGGCATAACACACAAATCCAGTGTCAAAGCCATAGACCTTGGGAGCCATAACGATCTCATTGGCTTTGCGTGTCGAATATGGCCTAATAACGTGCACAACAAACGTAGCTTCAAGAATGGCCAAATAATTAGAAATGGTTTGTCTGCTGACTTCACAAGGTGCAGCAAATGTACTTGCCTCAAATTGGCCGCCGCTTTGTGCTAATAAAAGTTCCGTAAATTTTTGAAAAGAATAGCGCTTTCCAACGCTAAACATATCCTGGATATCTTTTGCCCAATATGCATCGGACCATTCTTTAAACTCATCCTCCGGAAAGTTCTCTGATGCAAAAAAAGATGGCAATCCTCCAAATAACATGCGATGTCGTATATCTTCGTTGCCAAAATCACCGATTTCGCTTAACAGTAGTGGCGTTAACCACAGTTCCTTTTTGCGCCCGGTCAAAGTATCTTTAAATTTTGCACTTGCTCCCAAAGTTGAAGATCCCGTTGCTATGATAAAGACTTCAGGATAATGGTCGGCTGCTATTTTTAAAATCTCAGATGGGTTATCAAGACGATGGATTTCATCAAAAACCAGACGTTTTCCTTTTTTGCTTGTTAAAAATGCTTCCGGATCTTCGAGCAATTGGCGAACGTGAGGCAGTTCGCAGTCAAAATATTCAATATCAGGCAGGCTTTGGCAAAGGTGTGTTTTACCAACACGCCTGACCCCCATAAGCCAAATAATTGTACGTTGTTTCCAGGCCTTTTCAATCAACTGTTGCCAGAAATGACGCTGTATGAGCATAATTGACTCCTAAAAACTTATTTTTATCAATAAAATTATAAATAACCAAGTGTTAAGTTATTTTAACATATAGGTAGACTAAACGCAAACGCGCTTAACAGATAGTTATTAGAATGGGCGTTTATTGAATACTTTCAAGCACTTCTAAAAATTTAATGCAATATGCGCTATCATGGCCATCTTCAATTGACCAGCATGCGCTTAAAACGGCTTGAACATAGGACCAATCAAAAATTCGTTTATTATCAAATCCCAAAATATCTGCAAATAAACTCATTCGATTTTTAATTATATTTTTTGCGTCATGATTTTCTAACAATTCTGGAATTGGGTTACGGATTGATGCTCCGACTTCATATACAGGGTCGCCAATTATGCCCTTTGGATCAATTGCAATCCATTGAGTCTGTCCACATAAAAGAATATTGTCGTGATGTAAGTCGCCATGTAGCAAAACTTGTTTTGTAGTTGATGTTAATAAATGCTTACTTAATTTGCGAGCCTTTTCAATATATTGCCGTGGGAGATCCCAATTTTTTTCAAGGGTTTTTAATGAATCTGAAATATTTTGAAACTCTCCATGTTTAGGTAAATTTGCACATTGAAGTTCTCTAATTATTTGACCTATTATTTTAACTGCTTGCTCGTCTTGATTTGGGAATAAAGTTTTTAGAGATGTTCCTGGTGTAGCATCTTGTAATAATATTGCTCCAAGTTCAATATTATGGTCAAGTAAATTTATGCATCCATGTCCTGCGAAAACTTGTAAGGCATTTACCTCTGATTGCAACTCTTTTTTAGAAAAACAAATTTTTAATATGACAGGCTTTTCGTTTTGGACGCATCTCAAGACATGATTGTATGAAAGATTTGGCAAAGCTTGTAGATTTGATAATTGCCAGTGGTCGGCAATCTGATTTACAAAATTAGGCAAGTTGTTCAACCACTCTTGCCATTGCTGTAGATACAGGCTCATATTTTTCTCAAACTGCATAATAAGAATTTACCTCATTTGAAAAACCGGGAATTGGTTAAATCCTATAACTGTGTATAATTTTTTTATGATACGATTACTCCAATTCCAATACACCCCATAAGTACAGGATACATAATTTGAGGTAATAATTCTACATTTCCAAATTATAGATGTATTGTTCTAGTCAATAATCGCGATTACCCTTGCTAATGCTGAGTCAGTTTCAGTTTTAAGTGGTAGTGCAATAACTGTAAAATTTTTTATTTCTTCCAAACTTTCGAGATTTGTCAAATTTTCAATAATCAAAATATTATTTTCAAAAAATATCTTGTGTGTTTCAAATGGATATTTATCTGGCGAAAAAAAGTCTATTCCAATCATTTTAATTTTATGTTTTACAAGTTCACGAGCAAAATCTGTAGAAATTACTGGATGATCATTAAAATAGCCGTATGTGCCAAATTTTTATCTGATCCTGTTAAAATCAAAACAATTAAATTTTCTTCTGCTGGCATGTTTTTTAATAAAGATTCATCGAATGCTTTATTACGTGCATCTATCAAATATCCCTTGCCAACAAACCTATCAATGTGAATGTCAGAAATTAAAATTTTGGATTCGGTTAGATGTCCTGGACCATCGATGTGAGTTCCTACATGCATTCCTGAAGTCAGCCTCCAATCATTGTATTTATTATCAGTTAAATTACGTATTTTTTCGATTGATGCTGGCTCATCAAAGTGGTGTATTGGCATTGATGTTGTAAGTTTGTGGGTTAGATCGATGGGTTTGGGCATAGACGTTTTCCTTCTGTTGGCTTCGTGGTTAAATTCCAAAAAATTAAATTGATTTTATGCTGAATTTAACAGTATTTTATTAATTTGATAGAGTAATCAACTTGAGCAAAAGTATTTTTCGAAAATTATTAAAATTTTTTAAATCGAAGGAATTAAATGGCTAGAGAACGATTTAAAATAGGCGCATTTGTGGCGTTGATTTTGCGTAAAAATGAAAAAATTTTACTCATAAGACGATTCAATACAGGAAGTGGAGATGGGTTTTATGCTTGTGCCGGCGGTGGGGTGGATGGCGATGAACCGATTACACAAGCCATGATTCGTGAAGCAGATGAAGAACTTGGGATAAAATTAAAAAAGGAAAACTTAAAAATTGTACATGTTATTCATTCTAAGCAACGAGATGGGGCAAATGAGAGCGTTGGCTTTTTTATGGAGGCGACGGTGTGGGAAGGCGAGCCACAAAATATGGAGCCACACAAGCATGATGATGTTGCTTGGTTTGCACTATATGATCTACCTCAAAACACATTTCCACGACTAATCCATGTGATTAAGATGATGGAAGAAAAAATTTTTTACAGCGAGTATGGTTGGGATTAATTTTGAATTTATTTTGCCTTTAGGTATTTTATCTTTCAGGCTTCTAAATTTTGTATTTAAATTGAAAATTTCTAATAAAATCGACGCTTTTCATTAGAAATGATGGCTTTTTTTGGTATTAAGGCACTTTTAAATTGATTAATTTTCGTGTATTATTAATATTCACGTTGTAATATTAATTCAATTTTTAGCTTATTTTAAATAATTAAAAATATTTATTTTAATTACTGGGGGTGTCATCCGTGATTTGCAAAAAATTTATATCACTAATTTATTTATGGTTCGTGTCTGTCGTTATAGGAATGTCTGGATTATATGGCATGGAAGATGGACCCCATAATGGATGCGCCTCAGCTGCGCATCAGTCCGCCGCGGCCGTGCCTCAATGGCAAATTTCTGCAGGTTTGTATAATAAAGAAGATTTGGAGTTGATCGAGTTAACTTTTTTAAAAATTATTGATATTATTTTTGATTTAAAAGATAGTTCTAATCAGACTAAGAGCGTAATTAATATTTCTACAGTTCCACCTGATTTTCGCGTTTTCTATGATTGTGAAGGTGAAATTCCTCCAGTAACGCCAAAACATTATTTAAAACGTATGAAAGATTATTTGAAATGCTCATCATACTGTTATGTAATAGCTCTTATGTATATCGAGAGATTTATAAGTAGATATAATATATATATGAACGAATTTCATTTAGCGTGTTTTGATCAATTTACGTTTCATCGATTATATTTAGCAGCGTTTGTTGCTGCAACAAAATATTTCGATGGAAGTGATCATTATTGTACAAACAGATATAGTGCTCGCGTTGGTGGAATAGCTCTTGGCGAACTCAATGCATTGGAACGTCAATTTCTCGGCCTTATGGGTTTTGGGGATGTAAAAGATTTTACACTTTCTGTTTTTAAGGAAGATTTTGATAGTTTTGTGATTAGGCTTAAAAATGAAGGGGAAAGTCTAAGAAAGAAGTATGCTAATCTTTTTTCGGATATGAAGTAAATAGACGTTACTCGATAATCTTATTTTCTTTCTGCAGCTGATTAAACTTGTTGCCAACAAATGCTGCAACAAAAATCCAGAATGCAACAAGGCCAAGCGATACAAATGTTCCAAAAATAAGCAGATATGAAAAATTTCCTCCAAGTGAACCTGTTACTGTTGCGCCGGCGCCTTTTGCTGTCCTGCAGCCAAACCCGTCAATCCAGCTTTTTGCTTTAAACTTGACGTCTTTACTTGTAGGGATATACATGACTTCTTTGGATGGATTATTTAATGTATAACTAAGTCCCTTAAATATAACCATTGCAACAAAGAATGCCCACATCAGGAAATAAAGACTTGCACCGGCGATATAAAAGGCAAAGATAGATGCTACCGTTATTCCGATTATTGTTGGGTATGAAATTATGCAAAATTTTAATCCAAATCTTCGCATCAAGAAGCTAGTTCCCAGTAATGCAAAAATTAGTGATAAAAATCCAATAGTCATGCCATTCATTGCCTTGAGCCAAGCAAATCCCGCACCTCCATCAATATCTACCGGATAAATTTTAATTGCACATAAACCCATCTGAAATTCAACAATTGTTCCAATAATTTCATACATTGTTGTAACTACTAATAAACCGGCGACATATGGTCTGCTGAGTAATATTTTTAAGCCCTCTAACATCCCTGTTTTTTCATGTTTGTGTTCAGCTTTTTCAATTTTTTCTGCAAGAGTTATTGGGGCATGCTTTATGTACCATCTTAGAAGAAATGGCATAATACAAATAGATGTACCTCCAATTGCCAGAAGTGCTCCAGAGCCTAATGTTTTAACATGTGTTGCCACGGTCCAGGTTCCAAGAATTAATCCAAGTTGGGAAAATGTAAAAAGCATTCCATAGCCTTTTTTAGCCAATTCTGTTGACATTGTGCTGGCTACAATTGAAAGGAAGAGTGCCGGCATAATTGATCCGTAAGCTTCAATAAAGCAGTATGCGAACCAGCCTAAAAATTTACCTGGAATAAATGAGAAAAGATTTCCGAGAATTGAGCCTGATTGTGCTGTTAGTATACTTGGATTTGCTACCAAATAGCCAAGTCCCATAAAACCAAAACCAAAAAAAGTTGCGATGCAGTAAAAAAGAATATCGCGTTTTAAAAGATCAACTAATTTATTATAAAAAAGCAGAACGCATATTATGGAGACAAGTGATACCATTTTTGCAAACGGTTGATACCGATATCCAACTAGCGTTGAGAATACGGGGTCTTTCATTACTCTAATTAACCAGTAGGCTCCGATTAAAATAAAATATGTAGCGGACAAAATTCCAAACCGTTTGAGCTCGTCTTTGCTCATTTCGCCCCAGAAAAAACTAGTTATTTTTGTAAAATACGACATTAAATAATCCTTCGTCTGAATAAAAAATGTATCTGTAAATAAATATTGTGACCTATTTTAATGGAGAAATTATGGAAAAGATACTACGTGTTTAATTTTATTAACTACACGTACGTTATGTACATAATTAT
>Ga0172379_10009481_pt1 | contig 12006 bp, 10 predicted proteins | sample GrowelOW334metaG_FD_119756 | JGI IMG/M metagenome (GOLD analysis project Ga0172379, IMG submission 119756) | Groundwater microbial communities from an aquifer near a municipal landfill in Southern Ontario, Canada - Groundwater well OW334 metaG | ecosystem: Environmental > Aquatic > Deep... | reverse complement strand
CGGTTTCATAAGCAATTGTTACTTGCCCTGATTTGCTGATAACAAGATGCGTCTCCACGCCCAGCAATCGCAGGTTTTTCAGCAATTCCACAGCATAAACCACGCCCGATGCGCCGCTAATGCCGATAATGATGCGTTTTTGGGTCATAGTTCCCTCGCCACTTCCATCGCTGCATAAGTGAAAATTGCGCGTGCGCCCGCACGTTTTATGGCGGTTAAGTGTTCGAGCATTACCGCCTCGCCATTTATCCAACCACTCACGCTCGCGGCTTTTACCATTGCATATTCCCCGCTGACTTGATAAGCAAATACAGGCACTTGGAAGGAATCCGCCGCCCGCGCCACAATATCTAGATAGGCCATTGCGGGTTTTACCATCACCATATCCGCGCCTTCTTCAATATCTAGGGCAATTTCGCGCATTGCTTCATCCGTATTGCGGAAATCCATTTGATAGGTGCGTTTATCTGCTGTTCCGAGCTGTGCTGCCGAACCCACCGCATCACGAAATGGCGCATATAGCGACGAGGCATATTTAGCGCTATAGCTAAGTATCATAACATTCGGAAAATTGTTTTTTTCCAGTGCATTGCGGATTGCACCCACCCGCCCGTCCATCATATCCGAAGGGGCGACCACATCTGCCCCTGCACGCGCCAGAACCACCGCTTGCTTGCATAGTTTTTCCACAGTGGCATCATTGGCGACTTCTCCGTTTTCAACAATTCCGTCCTGCCCATGCGTGGTATAGGGGTCAAGGGCTACATCGGCAATTACGCCCATTTCGGGAATGGCATTTTTCACCGCTTGGATAGCGCGACAGACGAGGTTTTTTTCAAACAATGCTTCATCGCCCATTGGGCTTTTGAGCGTTGGGTCAATTTGCGGGAATAGAGCAATAGCGCGAATGCCAAGTCCGTACGCCTCGCGCACTTGCTCCACCAGAACATCAATTGACACACGGAAAACATCAGGCAGGCTGGCAATCGGGGTTTTTAGTTTTTGCCCTTCCTGAATGAAAATCGGCATGATTAAATCAGACGGTTTTAAGTGGCTTTCAGCAACAATCTCACGCGACCAAGCGTTCATGCGCGGGCGGCGCAGGCGGGTGGCGGGAAAGGATGAGTGTGTGGTGTGAAATGAGGAGTGTGTTTGCATTGACGACCCAGTTTATAAGTAATAAAGAGTATTCTTGCAATTTTTAGATAAGTATTCAAGATTATTATGGTATATATGAATCCACACTCCACACTCCCAACCGCAAACTCATCGCGTGAGCGTATATTATCAGGCGTACAGCCAACGGGTAATTTGCATCTTGGCAATTATTTGGGAGCGATTCGCCGCTGGGTGGATATGCAAAATGATTATCAATGCCTGTTTATGCTGGCGGATTTGCACGCGATTACTGTGCCGCAAGATCCAGCAAAACTGCGGGCGAGTGTGCGGGAAACGGCAGCGGCGTATATCGCTTGTGGCATTGACCCTGCAAAAAACATCATCTTTCCGCAATCGGCAATTTCGGGGCATAGCGAGTTGGCGTGGATTTTGTCGTGCCATACGCCGATAGGCTGGCTCAATCGCATGACCCAGTTTAAGGATAAGGCGGGAAAAGATAAGGAAAAAGCGGCACTCGGGCTATATTCTTACCCTGTACTTATGGCTGCCGACATTTTGTTATATAAAACCACGCATGTGCCTGTGGGCGAAGACCAAAAGCAACATATTGAACTTGCTCGTGATATTGCTGGTGCGTTTAACCGCAATTATGACTGCGAGTTTTTCCCGCTACCCGAGCCTGTAATTGCCGCCGAAGCCGCACGGATTATGAGTTTGCGCGATGGTACTAAAAAAATGAGTAAGTCGGATGAGTCCGACTATTCGCGCATTAATCTCACTGATGATGCCGACACCATTGCCCTCAAATTCCGCAAGGCAAAATCAGATATGGTGGAGGGTATGAGCTTTGCCGCCGACCGCCCAGAAGCCGCCAATTTGTTGAGCATTTACGCGGCACTCAAAGGAATTAGCAAAGAGCAAACTCTGGCAGAATGTGGCGATTTGAATTTTTCAGCGTTCAAAGCCTTGCTCACCGAAGTTGCGGTTGCCCATCTATCGCCGATTACCGCCAAAATGCGGGAGCTGCTGGCTGATCAAGCCTATATTGATGGCGTACTTAAAAACGGGGCAGGGCAGGCAAGGGAAATCGCAGCACAAACGATGGCGGAAGTGAAGGATTTGGTTGGGTTTTTGGCGGTATAATACCAATTCCACAAAATAATTCCATAAAACCGTCACATAATTGTCATTTGTGAATTTGGTTGGTTTGTGTTAGTTTGTTGCCATGAACGATAAACCAGAAAATAAACCTGAAACAGGCTTATATGAACGTACAGTGGGCAGGATAACTGACGCTGTGAAGCCGTATTTGCACCAAAAAACCAAAGATTTTGTGGAAAAATCAGTGGAAAAACATGCCGCCGATAATCCACGCCTCGCACGGATGATAGAGTTTGAAGTAAAGCGGCGCGGCGATGGGGCAGGGCTGACGCAGGACGTGTCCGAGCCGATTTTGTGGATTGGGATAAAAACCATTGCTGCTCTTGCGATTGGTGTGCTTGGCGAGTCCATTAATAATAGGGGATTTAAGCTGATTGGGCGGGTTACGGCACTTACAACAATGCTCAATAACGGGGTGGAGATATTCCGCGTTGTTCCGCGCTATGTGGCGGGGTTGCAGGGCAGCCTTGAAATGGCAAAGGATAGGTGGCGGGCGATTGAGGAAACTGGCGTTGACCCGTTTGATCACGGCGGGCGGTTGATCCATAAACCCAAGGATAATATCGTCGATGTTACGCTTGATAAGTCAGAAGAAGTTGTTGAAAAAAATAAAAAATGGACAACTGATATTCAACCCAAAGATTTAACAGAAGTCAAATCCGCCGAGTTTGTGAGATAATGGTTGATTTGTTTTACAAAATAATTTCCTCGCCGATTGGAAAATTGCAGCTGGTGGCTTCAAATGCTGGTTTGCGGTCGGTTTGTTTGTCATTGCGAGGAGCTGAAAGCGACGTGGCAATCCAAAAAAACGACCAGCATATTTTACTCAAAACTGAAAAACAACTTGCCGAGTATTTTGCGGGCGAGCGTAAAGTTTTTGATATAAAACTGGAAATGTGTGGCACGGTTTTTCAGATAAATGCGTGGCGCGAGTTGCTGAAAATTCCATTTGGCGAGACGATTTCTTACGGCGAGCAGGCAGCGCGTTTGGGGGATGCTAAAAAATCCCGTGCGGTGGGGGCGGCAAATGGGCGCAATCCGCTGATGATTATTGTTCCGTGCCACCGCGTGATCGGCGCAAATGGTGGACTTACTGGCTATGCCAGCGGCTTAGAGATTAAGGAGTTTTTGCTTGATTTGGAGAAATCTTGTGTGTAGCTGATTTCGTCATTGCGAGCCGAAGGCGAAGCAATCCAGCCTTTGTTGCAGTATTACTGGATTGCCACGTCGGCTTACGCCTTCTCGCAATGACGAAGTCCTCTATTGATTGCGAATTGGTATAATCTTTCTTTTTTTAGAGTTTTTCTGGATTGCTTCGCCTTCAGCTCGCAATGACAATGTCAAAACGGCATATCGTCTTTTTCGGCTTCTTTTTTCATTTCAATAGCTTGCGTTTTTATATCTTCTGCTCGCCTACGGGCGGGTGATCCATCTTTTAAGGTATTGATGGCTTGATTGGCCATTTGCAGCGCGGTTTTAGCGTCATTATTCAGGCTGGCTTCTTCGGCAAGCGCGAGGTATGACATAGGCAGGTTGCCCGCCTTGCCATAAGCCGTGGCGAGTAGCCGCCAAGTTTGCGGGTTACTGTTATCAATGATTGTCGATTTTTCCAGATGAGTGATTGCTGGTTGGAGAGTGGACGGTAAATCCTGTGCAATTTCTATTTTTCCCAGATCAGCAAGAATCAGTGCGGAATCAGGCAGCAGCTTAACCGCCATTTGATATTCTTTTATTGCCTCGCCAACTCTATTATTTTCAAATAAAATCTGGCCTTTTAGTTCATGAAAAAATGGGTCATTCGGGGCTTCGGCAAGTAGGCTGTTTATTTCTGCGATTGAGTGTTCTATATCGGGCATTTTATAATAGGCGATGGCGCGGGCAAGGCGAGCAGCCACGCTTTTATCGGAGGTAGGATATTTTTGCAGGGTTTTTTCAGGGGTTTGGATGAAGCCGTAAAGCTTGGCCACCATGCGCTGGTGGAGAATCAAATAGTGTTTTGGATATTGACCTAGGGGGATTTTGGATTTTTGGGTATGTTCGCGCACAAAATCCACCCGCTCGCTGGCAAGTGGGTGGGTGAGCATATATGGATCGGGCGAGTTGGGGTGTAGGCGCTCATTGCGGCGCAAAATCTCAAACATTCTGAGCATCCCTTCGGCGGAAATCCCAAGTTTATCAAGGCTGTTAAGCGCGGATTGATCGGCGGCCTGTTCGTTTGCCCTAGTAAAGGTCAGCAGGTTTTTCATCACCGCATTTTGCCCGCCCATAATTACCCCAGCGGCGGCATCGGTATTTTTTGCGGCCACTGCCGTTGCTGCGCCCAGTACAAAGGTCAGCACGCTACCTAGCTGTGCATTCTTTAGCTGTTCAGTGCCACGGGCTAAATGCCCACCTGCGATATGTCCTGTTTCATGCGCCATAACCCCGATTAAAACGTCAGGAGTGGCGGTTTCCATAATCAAACCTGTATGGATAAACATATTTTGCCCGCCCGCCACATAAGCATTAAGTGACGGATCTTGCACGATAAAAATCTTGGTGGCAGCGGCGTTTACCCTTGCCGCTTTGAATACAGGATCAGCATAAACCCGCAACGTATGCTCAATTTCCGCATCACGAATAAGGGGGACGGCGTGGGATGGTGTATTAAATAGGCATAGTAACAAGAGTATAAAAAATCTAGTCATCTCGTTATCCTATCATCTAGTTATACAACTATCCTAATCATCCAGACTTATCATTTTTTGCCACCAGCCACGCTTTGGTGAGGAGGGGGCAGCAGGTTCGGCTGTCGTTTGCACCTCTGGCTTGTGGTCGTGAAATGGCTTGTAAGTTGGGGGGGCAGGAATAGCAGCAGGGCGGTTATCGCTGGCAAAAGCTGGCAGTTCTTTACCCTCGGCCAAGCTTGCTGCTCCGCCATCCCAACGTGTTGGAATATCGTCCATATTCGCACCCATATTGGTGTTTTCGGCTTTGTTTTCACCGCCCCGATCCCGCCAATTACGACGACCGCGACCGCCACGTTCACCGCGTTCCCGTGGTGGTTTTCTATCCGTATTTGACGTGGTTTCGTTAGCTTCTTGTGGGAAATTAATCACATTATCGGCAATCACATTGTCGGTAGGTGTTTGCTCGCCAGTAGCTTCTGCACCTGTAGCAAGTTCACCGCGTTCTGGACGTTCTATGCGACCACCACGACGACCGCGGCGGCGGTTGCGATTGCGACGTGCCGATTCGCCGGTTGCAGATTCTGTTCCTGCTGGTATTTCAGGTGCATTTTCATCAGCAATATCAGTATTTTTTTCAGTGATTTTTTCTTCGCTGTCGCGCGGCTTGCGTTCGGGGCGTTCACCACGTTCTGCCCGTTCAGGGCGGCGCGGGCGGCGAGATTCATTAGAGATTTCAGCACGTTCGCCGTGAACACCAGTTTGTCCTTTGCGGATTTTATCAATGGTGAATTCAGAGGAAGCCAATTCGGTATTGATAAAGATTTGAATCAAAACTCCATAGCGTTTTTCCAAATCACGCAGCACGTCACGCTTGGAATTGAGCAGATAGAGCGCGGTTTCCTGCGGTGCGGCGATACGCAAGAGGGTGATATTGCCGAGGCTTGCCTCTTTTTCAATAGCGCGGATAACCTGAATCGACATTGACTCGTTAGAGCGAATGATTCCGCGCCCTGTGCAATGCGGGCAGGTGGTCATGCTGGTTTCCGAGATGCTGGGGCGCAGGCGTTGGCGTGATAATTCCAGCAAACCAAAGGGGCTGATACGCCCGAGCTGGATTTTGGCACGGTCGGTTTTCATGGAATCTTTGAGCATTTTTTCCACAGCGCGGCGATTGCGCGAATCCATCATGTCGATAAAATCGATTACCACCAGCCCTGCCAAATCACGCAGGCGCAGTTGGCGTGCCACTTCCGCAGCGGCTTCCAGATTGGTTTTTAGCGCGGTTTCTTCAATGTTGCGCTCACCGGTTGCCCGCCCAGAATTCACGTCAATGGAAATAAGGGCTTCGGTTGGGTTTATCACCAAATACGCGCCGGATTTCATTTTAACCACGGGTTCGTGCATGGAAAGTAGTTGGTCTTCAATGCCATAAGCGTAGAAAAGTGGAGTTGGCGCAACATGATGCTTGATTTTTGCCGTGTGGCTGGGCATCAGCAATTTCATAAAATCTTTGGCCGATTTATAAGCGGCTTCGCCCTCGATGATAACCTCATCAATGTCATTGCTATACTGGTCGCGGATGGCGCGTTTTACAATGTCGCTTTCCTCGTAAATCAGGGCAGGAGCGTTGGAGTTTAGGGTGTTTTCGCGGATAGAGTTCCATAAATTGACCAAATAATCGAAGTCACGTTTTATTTCAGCGTGGGTGCGATCCATGCCAGCAGTGCGGATGATAACACTCATACCCTCGGCGAGGCGGAACTCGGTGGAGATAGCTTTCAGGCGTTTACGATCCTCAACACTTGCGATTTTGCGAGATATTCCTCCGTCTTTTGGTGAGTTCGGCATCAGCACACAGTAACGCCCCGCCAGTGACAGATAGGTGGTTAGGGAAACGCCTTTATTGCCGCGTTCTTCTTTGATTACCTGCACCAGAACTACTTGCCCGCGGCGAATAACCTCTTGAATTTTATAGCGGCGCATAAATACATTGCGCTTGCGGCGGTCGCCCATTTCCTCGTCATCGCTGGAATTGGTGGCGATGGTTTCCACTTCTTCAGCAGCGGTTTCGCCATTGGTTTCGCTGATCGCTTCACCGCTTGTCTCGCTGGCGGTTTCAATCACATTTTCGCTAAGTGTTTCAATGGTGTTATGGATGCCGGTAGCTTCAGAAACTGCCGCCTTCGCCGCATCTTCAAATAAATCTTCAGAAAACAAATCTTCAGACGGGGCAGGAGTGGTGTTTTCGGAAGTTATTCCAGAATTTTCAATCTGTTGCGGCATTATTATAGCATCAACCAGCTTGTCCTCATCACTAGAGGACAGGTCAATCGCCCCTTGCACAAGGTAGGCAGGGCGTGATTCCTGTTCTTCGGTGGTGGCATCTTGCACGGATTCAGCGGCAGCAGCGTCTGATGCCTCTGTATTTTCTGGATTTTCTAAAAGTTCAGCAGGGTTTGCGGAAGAATTTTCTGACGGCGCGATCTCGCCAGTTTCAAATTCACGAGCGGCTTCTTCAAGCAGTTTTTGGCGGTCAGAAAAGGGTATTTGGTAATAGTCGGAATGAATCTCGGCAAATGGCAAAAAGCCTTGCTTTCCGCAACCATATTCCACAAAGGCCGCTTGCAGCGATGGCTCAACCCGCGTTATTTTGGCAAGGTAAATGTTGCCTTTTAGTTGTTTTTTGGCGGTACTTACGAAATCAAAATCATAGATTTGGGCTTCATCGGCGATTGCAACACGGGTTTCTTCTGCGTGCAGCGCGTCTATTAACATGCGTTTGGCCATTATGGGCGACTCCTAGATGAATCATCCCGCGGCTCTTAAGTTGTAGTCTTTAAGTCTCAGATAGGCGAAAGTCCAGCAAACGCACACGTCCACACCGCAAGCGCGAAGCACCAGCGGAGTTTGGAGAAAAATTGCGAAATAACAAAACCATAACCAAATATCTAATCTCAAATACCAACCCAAGAACCAAGGGGGACTGGGGGGTGAAAATTGCTAGTCTTCCTAATTTTATCTTACACTTCGTTAGGTGTCGGCTTATGTACTAAAGCGTACACTTCGCCTAACCTTCCTTGTGTAAAAATAAATTAGTTTGACTATAAAAAATTAATAAAAACCATAAAGGTAGCCGCCAACTTAATCAACTCCGCGTGCTTTCTTACTGTTTCTGAAGCTGGTGCGGGACAAATTGAGGGTTACCTAATCTCGTATCTACCTGCCCAGTATAGTCAGAAAAAAAAAATATACAACATGAATATAGGCCAAGGTGATAGATAGGCGAATTGTCATAAAATCTTCACACACAATATATATTTTTTATGCTAGAGTAACCGTAATAAGTGTTGTTCTTGCGTAAATATTACGTAAATGGGGATAGGTTATGGTGTATAGCAAAGAAGAGCAGATAAGCGCACTACGCAAAATTGAGGAGGAAAACCCTGATCTCAAGGCGGCTATTGTTAACTATGGTGAGGGTGCGGGGGTGCGCGTTGGTAACAAGATTTTATCCGTTAAAGATACGGACGCGGGTGAATATATCAAGGCGTATCTGGAGCAGATGCTTTCTATAAAATTACGGGGGCAACCTGAAAGCGTTGCCGCCACCTTGAATAGCCAGCATGAAAAAAATCTGGCGCAATTGGGTGAGGTAAAAAAGCTGGGGATTACTGATAAGAGCGTGTTTGTGGATGCTCACAGGCCAACTTCTGCCGTTGCCACTGTTGTTGAATCGGCAAAATCTGCTGCATCTTCCGCTGCATCTTCCGTTTATGGTAATGTTGTAAAACCTGTTGTAGATTCTCTTTCTAATACGGTTAAGCCAGTAATTGAAAAGGCAAAGGCCTTCAAACGTGACCATATAAACCCAATAATTGGCGCGGTGAGTGATGAGCCGTTGGTAAAAGGCGAACATAGCGACAGGGTAGGAGAAGTGCAAACCGAGCTTCACGAGCTTGGTAAATACGAATTCAAGCACGGAGAAGAAAAAACAACAGGTAAGGCGGATAGAATTTTTGGTGCTGACACTGAAAGTGGAATAAAATCGACGCAAAAAGAGGCTGGGCTTACTGAAACAGGCATTGCCGATGGTAAGACTTTAGCCGCGATTGATGTGAAGGTGGCGGAAAAGCATCTTAAGGATTATATGGCAAACGATGGTAAGTTGGATGCCAAGGAAAAAGAACAGTTCGTAACTGATTTAAGGCGCATAAATAAGGATATGCAGAATTTATCTGGTGAAAATGTTGATAAGGTTGCGAAGTTAGGACAGGATTTAAGAGATAAAATAAAAGATTATAAAATCGTAGCAGCAGCTGGTGATGCGGAGTTTGCTACGCAACTTACTGGTTTGCAAGCCTCGGTAAATACTGCAAAAGCCACTACCATAGCAAAATAAAAGTTTTTCGTATTTTTCTATTCAAATTATATTTTTTTTCGCATAGAAGTTTCATTGGTAAAATAAGTATGTTATTTGAAGCCTGATGAATCATTTGCGATATTCCAATTTTATTTTTGTGCTTGCGGTTTTTGCCCTGTTTTTCACTGGGGCAGGGGCGAGTGCCTCGGGTTTAGTGCAGTTTCAGCCTTCACAGGAATCTGGCAACGAAGTTTTGCAGATAAATATAAAAAATTCGCAGCCAAACAAAGTTTTTACAGTGCCAGATCCAGAGCGTTTGGTGGTGGATGTGCCGTTGGCTGTGGGTAAATATAATGTTGCCTTGCCGAGCAGCTACAAAGGAAAGCTGATAAAAGCGGCACGTTTTGGCGAGTTTAATAAGAAAACTTCGCGCTTTGTTTTCGATTTGAATGAGTCTGTAAAAGTTGTTGCTGTGCGGGCAGATGGTAAAAAACTGGTGGTGGAAATCAGAGGGCAGGGTGTTACAGGAAGCAAGCCAGAAGTGCCAACAAATAAAAACCAAGAAAATAAGCCGCGAGCTGAAGTTAATAAATTCGAAAAAAGCAAAAAAACAACCATAAAAACCAGTGCAAAACTCGGTGAGAAATCTGGTGATAAATCTGGGGCAAAATCTGGGGCAAAAATAAATTCAAAGAAAAGTGATGTGCTGCCGCTGGTGGTGATTGATGCGGGGCATGGCGGGGTTGACCCTGGCACAATTGGCGCAAATGGCACACAAGAAAAAGATTTAGTGTTGGAATATGCGAAAGCGCTGAAAGTCAGCTTGCTTAAAACCAGTAAATATCGGGTGCGCCTGACGCGTGATGATGACAGGTTTATCATGCTGCGCGAACGGGTGGCGATCGCCCGCAAGGCTGGCGCGAGTTTGTTTGTTTCTATCCATGCCGATTCGGCGGATGAAGAAGCGGCACGCGGGCTTTCGGTTTACACCGTGTCGGAAAAAGCTTCTGATAAAGAGGCCGAGGCTTTGGCCGCGCGGGAAAATAAATCGGATATTATTGGCAGTATGGATCTATCGGGCGAGCGACCAGATGTTGCCGATATTTTGATTTCACTGGCGCAGCGTGAAACTAAAAATAACTCGGCACTATTTGCGGATTTGTTGGTTTTAGTGCTGGGTGATAGGGTGCGCTTACTGCCTAATACCCACCGTTTTGCAGGGTTTGCGGTACTAAAAGCCCCAGATATACCATCGGTATTGGTGGAAGTTGGTTTTCTTTCGCATCCTGAGGAGGAAAAAGTTCTTAAATCAAAGTCTTACCGCGAGAAAGTGGTAAGTGGGATAGCTGCGGGCATTGATTCTTATTTTACCAAGAAAGGTGCTGGGCTTTAGATAGTATCTAGGCCATTTTTTCTGTCGCCTGATATTTATCGCTTACGGCTGCAAATAAATTATCGCCAATATCTCTACCCGTATGTTCGCTTACGATCTCATTGGCAACGGCTGCGGCAAAGCCAATTCCGCCACCAAATAATGCTCCGCCTATTAAACGTGCGCCAGTGGAAATAGTATCGCCGGTCACAGCGCGATAAATGTTGGAAACGATAGGTAATTGTTGCAGTGGATTTATCATATCCACCAGTGATTTGAAGCCAAGACCGTCTTTGCCAAAAAAATCGTTATTCACAATATCAGGGGCTTGCGTCATGCGCTGCTGATATGGCGAGAGATTGCGTTGCGCTTCCGGATATACGGTGATTTCTGTGGTCATGCTTGCTCCTTATTTCTTTTAGGAAATTTATTTAGGAAGAAGCAATTACTATGCCACAACTTCTAACGCAAAGCTTGCGCGGATTATTACTCCACCAATATGGTAACGCTTTCAGCCTGTACTTCAGCAACGCCGCGAGTTACAGGGAATTCCTGTTTTGCACCACCAGCAATTTCAACGCTAACTACACCTTCTTTCAGGGTGGAGATAAACGGAGCATGGTTGGGCAGTACGCCAAATTCGCCCATAATTCCAGGAATCTGCACATAAGTGGCAGCACCTGCAAACAGGATCTTTTCAGGAGTGATTAGTTGGACTTGCATAGTTTTCTCCCTGTTGTCGGTTATCGGTTGTCAGTTGTCGGTAAAAAACAGATAACTGACAACCGATAACACGCTTAAGCCGCTTCCGCAGCCATTTTTTTCGCTTTAGCAACAGCTTCTTCGATATTGCCGACCATGTAAAACGCTGATTCTGGTAGGTCATCATATTTGCCTTCTACGATGCCTTTGAAGCCAGAAATAGTATCCGCTAGCGACACCAATTTACCAGGTGAGCCAGTGAAGATTTCCGCCACATGGAAAGGTTGTGACAAGAAGCGTTGGATTTTGCGAGCACGAGCCACCACTTGTTTGTCTTCTTCAGAAAGCTCATCCATACCCAAAATTGCAATAATATCTTGCAGCGATTTATAGGTTTGCAGAACGCGCTGCACTTCACGTGCCACGTTGTAATGTTCTTCACCAATAACCGTTGGGTCAAGAACGCGGCTTGCAGAATCCAGCGGATCAACCGCAGGATAAATACCAAGCTCGGCGATTTGGCGAGAAAGTACGGTGGTTGCGTCCAAATGTGCAAATGAAGTCGCAGGTGCAGGATCGGTCAAATCATCCGCAGGTACGTAAACCGCTTGCACGGAAGTAAT
>Ga0172379_10009480_pt1 | contig 12006 bp, 9 predicted proteins | sample GrowelOW334metaG_FD_119756 | JGI IMG/M metagenome (GOLD analysis project Ga0172379, IMG submission 119756) | Groundwater microbial communities from an aquifer near a municipal landfill in Southern Ontario, Canada - Groundwater well OW334 metaG | ecosystem: Environmental > Aquatic > Deep... | reverse complement strand
TCTTGTCGGGACAAAAATTAGTCGCGACATTAGTTAAGATTACTTAGTATAACACGGAAAGGAAACTCTGTCAAGGAGGGAAACTAAAAATCGGCTTTTGGCCGATTTAGGGCGCTACGAGAACCATTAAAATCCCTAGTTCTAAACTTTCATTTTTTTAAACGCGTAAGTGCCGACGGCGATGACTACGACAGTAAAGATCGCCATAATTCCAAGGTCATACGCCAAAGAAAATTGCGCGGAACCGAGGATAACGTTTCGGAGCGCGTCAATGCAATAAGTTATTGGGTTTAAAAAAGTAAAAGGCGCGAGCCAGCCGGGAAGATTATCTATGGGAAAAAGCGCGCCGGAAAGGAAGAAAAGCGGGAAAATAAGAAAACTTGAAATCAACTGAAATCCTTCCGGACTTTCCATCCGCGAGCCGACGATTAAACCAATGCTCACGAGCGCGGCCGCCGTAAAAAATAAAACCAAAAGCGCGAGCAAGAAGGAACTGGGTGTGATATGAAGTCCGGGAATAACTCCGAACTGCCCGAAAATCCAGCCGATCGCAAGCAGGATGAAAGATTGGAGGATGGCGTCGGTTGTGCCGCCGATAACTTTCCCAAGAAAAATTGAAGTGCGGGAAATCGGCGCCACTAAAACTTCTTTCAAAAAATCTACCTTTCTATCCCAAACAATGTAGACGCCGAAAAAAACCGAAGAAAAAAGAACCGACTGGGTAAGAATCCCGGGAAAAATAAAAGCTTGATAATTTAGGCCGGAAATGGAAACGCTGCTGCCTAATCCCCCGCCGAAAATCAAAAGCCAAAGAACCGGCGTGACGATTGATCCCACGATTCTGGATTTTTCCCGCAAAAAAACTTTAAACTCCCGGTACCACACGGCCAAAATTCCGACTAATTCATTTTTTATATTCATATCATTTTTTTGCCCTGAAGGCCATAACTTTTTCCGCCCAACCGCCCTCGGCTGACGTTTCCCTGATTGCTTTTCCGGTATAGTGTAAGAAAACATCATCAAGAGTCGGCAAATGAACTTCCACGGATTCCACCTTGCCGATAGTTTCTAAAATCTGCGGCAAATGTTCACTCGCGTTTTCTACGGTAAGAGAAACTATGCCGTCTTTTTCCTGAATTTTTTTCACAAATGCCAATTTTTTAATTCCTTCAAGATTAGGATTCGCGGTTTTCATTACTACTACATCGCCGCCCACAATCATTTTTAATTTTGCCGGGGAATCCAGCGCCGCGATTTTTCCGTGGTCAATAATCGCGAGCCGGTCGCAGAGCATATCTGCCTCGTCCATATAATGCGTTGTGATAATCACGCTGATTTTTTCTTTATGCACAAGATCGTTTACATATTTCCAAATGTGTTCGCGCGATTGCGGATCAAGTCCAAGCGTTGGCTCGTCCAAAAATAAAATTTTCGGATGATGCATCAGTCCGCGCGCCATTTCCAACCGCCGCCTCATTCCGCCGGAATATGTTTTAACTAAATCGTCTTTTCTATCCGTCAGTTCCACAAGTTCCAAAACTTCTTTAATTCTTTCCTCGCGCAATTTCGCCGGCAACCCGTAAAGCATGCCGTGAAGTTTTAAATTTTCGTAGCCGGTTAAAATTTCATCAGAACTTGGATCCTGAAAAACTATGCCAATTGACCGTCGGACATCTCCCTGATTTTTTACAATATCAAAACCGCCAACCAAGGCCGTTCCCGAGGTCGGTTTCACGAGCGTAGTGAGCATCATCAAGGTTGTCGTCTTCCCCGCGCCGTTTGGTCCGAGTAAACCAAAAATCTCCCCTTCCTTAACTTCCAAATTTAAACTATCAACGGCCACGAGGCCGTTGTATTTTTTTGTTAAGTTTTTTATTTCAATGATTGACATAAAAATTATAGCTAAAATAATTATACCATTTTAGGAATACCGAAACAACATTAAAATAATTTCACCATATTTAAATCCGCGGTTTGAACGCGGATTAAGGGTGGAAAATCTGTATCATCGACCAACGAAACGTTTACAAAAATTATACTGTCGGCAAAAAAATATGAAAAGTCGAACCCCTATTTTCCTTTGTTTTACACCATATTCTCCCCTTATGTTCCTCAATGATATATTTAGCGATATAAAGCCCTAAACCAGACCCCGGCTCGGTATTCCTCACATTGTCTCCGCGGAAAAATCTACCAAACAATCTATGAATCTGATGTGCGGGGATTCCTACTCCGTTATCCTTCACGGAATATACTACGCCCCCACTCCCACCCTTACAACTAACAGAAATTTTTCCTCCCGGTTTTGTGTATTTAATAGAATTATCTATCAAATTTTCAAAAACCTGGGATATTTTACTTTTATCCGCCCTAATAATAATCTTTTTAAAACAATCCTTAGAAATTTTAATTTTAATTTTTTTGTTATGCGCCAATATTAATTGTCGTTTAACAACCTCTCTGACAATAGCAGACACATCTTCTTTTTTTAAAGCTACGCTGTACTTTCTACCGGCTTCAATATGTGAGACATCCAATAAATCTTCTACTAAATTTGTCATGCGCATAGTGCTGGCAGAAATTTGTTCCATAAAATATCTTTGTTTTTCAGATAAAGTCCCGGCCTTATTTCCGAGCAAAAGCTCGCTAAACCATTTGATCCCAGTCAAGGGAGTGCGCAATTGATGCGAAGCCACAGAAATAAATTCCGATTTAATTTTATCTACTTCTTTGGCTTTTGTTATGTCTCTAATAACAGACATTGAAGCCGGTCGGCCGTCAAAGTTTATTAATGAATCATTCACCTCTACCGGAAGCGTGTTACCGTCCTTTTTTAACAATTCTATTTCATATCTGGAATCCACTTTTTTACCTGAGATTCTGGCTAGATGTATTTCGTATACCGCTTTTTTATATTTGTCGGAGACAAAATTTAAGAATGGTTTGTTATAAGCTTCCACTTCCGTATAACCAACTATGTCAAACATTTGCTTGTTAAAAAATTTAACAAAACCATCCTGTATAACAACTACTCCATCATTGCTATTTTCAACGAGCGAAGTATACAATGCCCTTTCGCGGGATAATTCTCCCACTGCTCTTTTTAGCTCAGTAATGTCTTCTCCGGAACTTAAAATTCCAACAATCTTATCATCCCTATCTTTTAGGACGGAATTATACCAGGATATTATTTTTTTTCGCCGTCTTTGGTAACTACGTGATTCTCATAATGCTCAACTAGTTTTAATTTTCCCTCAATGCATTTTTTAAAAACACCCCTCACTTCTTCTCGGTCTTCCGTGGACAAACAGGCTGTAAACCAATTTTTTCCCACTAGCTCTCCATTTTTATATCCCAAAATCTCGTTTCCTTTTTTATTTATCAAGGTAATTGTCCCCCTTTTATCAAGAACGAGAATCATCGCTCCAGCCACCCTAAGATAGTGCTCAATTTTCTCTTTTTCTTCGCTGATCTGCTTCTCAATTTCTTTATAACGAGAAACATCTCGCACAACAACAAAAACTATTGGCTTCTCATTTCGTTGTAATAATTTAAAATGAGCTTCTACAAGAATAACCGTTTTATCTTTTCTAATATTTTGGCTCTCTAACACTGCTGTCCCTGTACTCAGTAAATCCTTAACTATTTTAGGAAAAATTGTCCTAGCATCCTCTTCGGGGACAAGTTTATCGGCTTTCATCTTTAATAGTTCGTCTTTCTTATATCCCAACATTTTACAGGCGGCTTCATTACAATCAATAATTTTACCGTCCAAATATTCCAAAAACATCGCATCCGGAGAAAAATTAAATAATGAACGAGCTAACTCGCCAGAACAAACCTCGGCATCGATCGGATGTTTAGCTGTTGGTCTACCATGTTTTTGTTTTTTTCTTACGCCCTTTCCAGACATATAATAATTTATGAAAAAATATGTAAAAATATTTTTATGGTTCCAAAATTACTACTTTTGTCCTTTTTTCAGCTCATTAATCTCCTTCTGCAACTCCGCCACCTTTAATTCCCGTTTTGCCATTGTTTTGGTCATCTTTTCCAGCTCTTTAATGCGTCTTTCCAACTGGTTAGTACGTTTTTCGACAGCTTCCTCCAACCGCTCAGTGTATTCCTCTAATTTCTTTTCCGCCAACTCCTTGGCCGTGATGTCCTCCATAGCCAAAAGAATTAATTGCGGCAATGATTTTTCCCGCGGTCCAAAAATCTGGCGGGCGTTAAGCATAATAATTTTTCTTCCAATAATCGGAAAAACGTGGTCTACTTCGAAATCTTTAAAAAAGGTATCCCTCGGCACAATTTCTTCCAACAGTTTTTTTAGGGACGGAATATTCCACTGCCTATTTCCGATATCGTAAATGAAAATATTTTCCGTTTCAGCCCGAGCAACTTTAAAAAGTTGATAAAAAGATTCGTTGGCCGCCACCACTCGAAGATTTTTGTCCAAAATCAAAAATGGCTCACGGACGGTATCCACCACCGTCTTAACATATGTCCAGGTGGTTGCCCATATCTCATTAGCTAAATTTTTTTTATTAAATTTTGTTTGACTGATCCTTTTTTTTTCCATACTTTTTATTTAAATTAATTAAACTATATATATTTTAATCTGCTAAAATGCGTGCTTTGTTTTTTTAATCCAATAAAGCCATATCATGGAGAATAACACCACTACCAAAGCCAAGACTGTGGTTTTTAAATTCAAACCTCTAAAAATAGAAACCCAAACATTTTTTTCCACCGTAAATTTGCTTACCGGACTGGGGCGACTTTTTACTCCGGCTGCAGAATCCACGGCCACGGCGTAAACCGTATGTTCACCAGGTGAAAGTTCGACTATATTTTGCGAATGGTTTATCGTCCACACGCCTTTATCATCGGCTTCTGTCCGATAAACCAAGGCTTGGTCACTATGCATGTAAACTATCACTTCTTGATTAGGAAGAGCCATGCCAGTAAAAGTAAAGGTGTCGTTGACCACGCTAGGGGAAACACCGACGATCAATGGTTCTGGAATACCGGGCAATTCCACGGCCGCGACACTTTCACGAATAAGCGAGGCGGGCGGTACCGCGACTGGCGAAGACACTGGCACACTCACGGTTGGCTGAGGAATCACTGCCGCGCGCGGAGTAATTTTATTTACAACCAAACTTGTTTTTAAACTAACATTGCCGGCCGCGTCAATTGATCCGATAACAAATGTGTGTAGCCCATCTTCCAGGGCAAAACTACTTGGCAGACTAAAACTCCACGCCCCTTCCGCGTCAGCCGTTACGGTAAAATTATTTTTGTCGTCAAGATTTATTTCCACCTGCGCCAGAGATTCGGCTACGCCCACCAATATCGGCACGGCAACAGTGATACTGCTATTATTTTTTGGACTCAAAACTATCGGCGTGATAGGAACGGAAATAATAATATTTAAAGTAACAGGATTGGACTCTACGCTAACGTTATTGGAAAAGTCTATCGCCTTTACCGTCAACACGTGTTGGCCAGCGGAAAAACTAAATGTTTGGCCGAATTTTCCGTTGTCGTCCGCCGCACTTTCCAGCCGACTCACCAAAACTCCGTTATCATACAAATCTACGCGCGCGCCTGGCTCAGCCAAACCGGAAATTGCGATTTGGGTATTTTTAGTCGGACTATCCGGTTGAGTTAAAATCGGCTTGGCGGGAGAAGTTGTATCAGTGAGTGCTGGCACGCCGCCTCCGACCGAAGGAGCGGGCAGGGCGGGTGCGGAATACACATTCAATTCCGTCACGGTCACTTCATTGCCATAGTCATCCGCTGCCCAAATTTTTACATAATAATCGCTGGTTAAATTAATACCCGTAATGACCGTGGAATTAGTATCCGCGTTATTCAACGCCGCGTCTTCGGCCACGCTCCAGCTTGTTGCCGTGCCGGCGCGATTGATAATATCCGCTTGTGTCGCGCCGTGCCACAATTCATAATACTTGAAGTGCGCGTCTGCCACGCCCGCCGACCAATTCAAGGTTACCGAAGTATCAGTACTGGCGAATTTACTTAAAGATGAAAGACCGAGCGGCGCAGCTGTGTCCACTGAAAAATCCGTCGATTCATAATAGGGACTTTGAACATCAGTGTTATCTAAACCGCTAAACCGAACGCGCATATTGGTTTTTTCTTGGTTGTTAAAGTCTACTCCCGCATCCCAAGCAACGGTTTTGTTGTTACCGGCTGTAATACCTGCCCCCACGTCTCCGGATAAAGTGGTAACGGCGACATCCCAAGTAGCTCCCCCATCAGAAGAAATTTGCGAACTGATTTCCGCGTCTTTATTCAAATCATAGTGGATAGCGACGGTTTTTGTATCTAAATTTTGCACGGCGGTAATGTTGGAAATTGACAGCATTTTGGTGTTCACGGCAAAATCCGATGATGACTCCGCAATACTTTGGTGGCCGAAATAATCCAAGGCGGACACGCGCACTCGCATGCTGGACAATTCCTGATCCGGAAAATCCACAGCCGCGTTCCAAGTAAAAGATTTAGCGCCGGCGATTATCCCAGCGCCGACATCGCCGCTGTAAGTGGCCACGGTTACATCCCAGGTGACGCCGCTGTCGGAAGAAACTTCAAACTCAACCGTGGAAAAACTTAAATCGGATAAATTATAATTTACCGTTACCAGGGCCGAGCCGGAAGTTTGAACGGCAATGACACCGCTCACGACCGGTGTCTTAGTGTCAACGGAAAAATCTCCAGATTCAACTGCTTCTCCTTGGTTGCCGTAACTATCGGTGGCAGCAAGTTTAATTCTCATGGTATTTTTTTCCCAATCAGGCAAATCGCTGCTGACGTCCCATGTAATACTGCGGGAGACGCCGGCGGTAATGCCGCTGCCAAAGTCGCCGCTTGCATTTGGAGCGGAAATATTCCAAGTAGTGCCGCTGTCATCGGAAACTGAAAGTACGACAGTGTTGGAACCGGCACCATCAGCTAAGTCATAACCGATCACGACACTGTCGGTGCCGGACGTTTGAGAAACAGCCAAATTGGATATCACTGGCCCGGCGGTGTTGATCGCAAAAGCCGAGGCGTCAGCGATATTACTGTTTGAAATACTGTCATTTGATTGTAACCGCGCGTAAACTGCCGAATCCTCCGCGCCAGGCAAATCATTTCCTACGTCCCAGGCAAAAACTAAACTCGCGCCGCTCGCGGTAAACGGCAAACTGGCGACCCCCGAACTCCCTACACCAAGTTTTTCGGTCATAGTCAACCAATCGGTGCCATTGGCGGAATATTCATATTTTATCAAATTGTTGGCTCGGTCTTGAGAATCCGTACCGGTATAGTTGATCACTACATATTTCGTACCATCAGTGGTTTGCGCTGCGGAATTGATAGTGATGCTCGGATTCATATGGTCGGAGGAGGCGCTGTTCCCAAACTCGCTTTCGCTAGTGGCCGCGTAACTCGTATCTCTCGGGTTACGCGACTTGACTTGGAAAATATATTGCGACAATGGCGCGGCCAAACCGGCAATTGTTACCGAACCGACTGGTTGCCAATACGGCGCGTCGCCAAATGTTCCGTCGGCTTGCACATATTTATTTTGTAAACTTTCAAAAATCGCGTACTCCAACCCGTCAGCTTCCGATAAATTTTTATTAATGGTAACGCTTAGGGTATCTGCCGCCAACTCGGTTATGGTAGGCGCGAGCGGAGTATACGGTTTAACATATTTATAAGACGCGCTGGGAGAATTATTTTCATTGGAAGTTAAGCGGCCAAAGTCGTCAGTATGTTCTATCTTTACCGCTGAAATATAGTCATTCCCCTTAAGCGTTACTTCCGCCGAAACACTTTGGTCCGCGGGTGTGGCAGTGTTGGTACCGCCGGCAGTAGCCGAACCGTAACTCGCGCCATTCAAAGCCACATAAAAGTTATTGGTGTTAGGATTACCTTCGGTAAAACTTCCGCCCACTAAAACCGCCGTATCGCCGGCGTGGGGCTGGGCCAATAAATCGGCCGGCGTGGCGACTACCGGAGAGGCATTATCCAAAATCCAATCGGCCGACGAGGCGTAAACGCCCTGATTTTGATATTTATCCTTAGCGCGGATTTGCACCTTCATATCATTTTCTTCGTGATTGGGAAAATCAACACCGGTGTCCCAGATAATTTCTTTACCAGTGCCGGCTGTTACCGCAGAGCCGATGTCCCCCGTCGCCGAAGTAGTCGGCACATCCCAGGTAACTCCCCCATCCGAAGAAATTTGTAATTCCACTAAAATATTATCCAGAGTGTTATCAGATAAATCATAATTAATCTGAACGTCGCTACTACCGGGAGTTTGAACGGCCGTGACACTGGAAACCGTTGGCGGCGCATAATCTAAAATAAACACACTTGAAGTCGCATAAACGCTATTGGTAATACCATCGTTCGCGCGTAGGCGAACATAGACCGTGCTCAAAAAAACACTTCCCAAATCCGTCTCTGCATTCCATACAAAAGTGTGGGCCGTGCCGCCGGGTGAACTACTTAGGTCAGCGATGCCACTATGAGCAGGATCGCCGGTGGCAGCCGTCATAGCCATCTCTTCGCCGGCAAAAGCGCCGGTCAAAGAATATTGATAGTTCGCCAAACTACATGGGTCACTATCATTATCTTGCAAACTATAATTTACGTGTACAAAACCGGAGGCAGTATTTTGTTCGGCGGTTAAATTTTGCACGCTGGGCGGAGAGTTTTGCGTGTAACCGACGGCCACATTATCCAAAATCACTTGCTGCATTCCATCGCCGGTCAAAAACGCCTTCCACTTGATTTGTTCCGAGGCGATAGAAAATGAACTAATATTGGCGTTTATTGTCACGGCGGTATTGGAATCGGCAGGGGTATTTGCGTTCGACCAAGCTAAACCGTCCCAATATTTCCAAGAGCCACCTTGGTGCGAAAGTTGATAATAAATTTCCCCGCCGTTTTTAGTCGCAGTCTCAGTAAAAGAATTCCAGCTGATTACATCTGCCAGCGTGAGGAAATCTGTGGGCTCTATAGTTGGCTGATCGTTTGCATATGTCATGCCCCTGGACCAATTCAAAGAAACATTATCAACGCCAGCGGCATACTGGTAGACGGCATTAGTCCCGGGAGTTTTGGCATATACCGCAATTTTTAAATAATAAGTGTCGGCCGCGGTAAGCTTGCTTGTGATATCAATTGAACCGCTGCCTGCCCAGGCGGTTGTACCGGTTATTTCTCCGCTGCTCCAAACGCTCTGGCCAACATGGGGATTACTATCATCATTGTCAACAAACGCGTATACCTGAAAGGTATTGGGCGGGGTCGGTGAAACAAAAGCAATCGCTTTCCAGTCCAAACTTAAAGTTGCCGAAGCCGGATCATCGATCGTGGTCGTAAAAGATTGCATCCAATAACCAGCAACTGTCTTATTTTTTTTTGTAGCTCCTAAATCGACTTGCACAAAACCACCGGGATTTCCTCCTGAAGAAACATAAGATCCGCTGTTCGTCGTATCGGCCGGCGCCTCCCAACTATAGTAGGTCCAGCCACTGGCGTCGGTATTAAACCCAGGATTAGTAGTCCCCCCGGAGGCGGAAATATCTTTTAGCTGTGCCGCTCCGCCCGTTACTTCTATTTCCGCGGCATCATAAGTATAATCGGCGGGTGTATTAAAATTCCAATCCTCTAGCGCGGCCAAAAGCGTTTGCGCGCCTATTAAATAAATGGACACCGCGCTGATAAAAATAAATTTTAATAAAAAAATTCCTCCCGCTCCAAATACCGCAGCCAAACCGATTTTTCTTCTGGCGATATAGACACGGAGATGAGCACTTTCTTTTTCTTTTGACGGAAAAACTAATCCGCGTTCCTGCAATTTTTTTGGTGATACGGCCAAATATAAAGGAAAAGAAATAATTAAAAAACCAAGTTCAACAAACAGCAATACCACAACATACGGCACGGTGTTTATCCAGCTTTTTGCTCCTACAATTTTCTGTTTCAATCCAAAAATATAACCAGAAAAGCGTAAAAATAAATTTAACCATCGACTAGTCATATTACTAAATGGTTAAAAAGGTTAAAAATACTCCCAACAAAAGAATTACCGCCGCCGACCAATTCGCCATTACATCAATATTTTTTGTCAAAACATCAAGCCAGCTGCCAGTCACTTTAAAAAACTGCTCAGGCGCCGCTTCGCTTCTCACTCCCAATTTTTTGTCATAACTAAAAACAATTACTGAATGATTACCTTCTTTTAATCTAAAACTATCCTGCGAATGGCCGACCGTCCAATTTCCATTATTATCCACATCGGCGTTGTAAACAGCAGTCTGCTGATCGGAAAGCAGCAATACGGTCGTTGTCCCCGGCTGGCCTTTGCCTAAAAAATTATAATCACCGCGCGCCGATTTTTCTACCTTCGTCAATTCTGGCCGCGGAATGGTATTTACAACGCGCGCCGTCTGAATGCCAATTTCGCTGGCAATCAAATCTTTGGCCAAAATATCCGCCGGATTAAAATTGGAAACTGAATAAAGCTGCAAAGGGCCGTAAACAGACGGTAATACCAGTATAAAAATAAGTTTTGCCGCCCAAATTAAAGCAAAAATGCTAATACCGGTAAGAGTAATCACCCGCCGTAAATTATAATCAAAAGACACCTTCGTATAGGTGCCCTTTTCCGATAAAAAAGCTGTCACGCTTTCAGATTTTAAACTAAGATACAATGGCAGGGAAACAATCCCTAGAATTATTTCCAGTGCTACCAACACGACGATGTTATAAATCGCCCCCAGTCCGGCCTGACCAATCACCTGCTGTTTACGAGCATAAATGCGGTTGGTTAAAAGCAGAACTAGGTTTAACCACTGGGTTTTCATCTCCTTATCCCAAAACGGGAATTAAACTTTTAAAATTTTTTTTATCTGATCAGCTAGTGTGGCTAAATCAGTATTTGCTTTCACAAAATAATCTCGTGCGCCCAAAGTCTTGGCCTTTTCAATATCGTCTCTATCTCCCAAATTAGATAGGACTATCACTGGAATGTTTTTAAGAGCGACGTTAGCTTTAACACTACGTAAATAATCAAAACCGCTCATTTTCGGCATCAGAAGATCCAAAAGAACCAGATCCGGCTTTAAACGTTCGGTCATTTTTAACGCGGTTTCACCGTCACTGGCCGAAGCGATGGTATATTCCTCTTCGTGAAGTGCGAGGTATAGAGTGCGCAACAGCACTTCATCATCTTCCGCAATCAATACGGTCTTTTTAATATTTTTCGCCATACTAAACTTTCAATTTGTTTTTTACATATTTAACAATTTTATCCATCTCAGTATTGGCCTTAATAAAATATTCATCGGCACCCAAGGCCTTAGTGGATTTGACGTCGCCAATATCGCCCAGATTGGAAATTATGGCTACCGGGATGTTTTTGGTTTTGCTGTCGTTTTTTAGTTGTTTTAGTACCGCGAAGCCATCGAGCCCGGGAAGTATCAAATCCAATAAAATTATATCTGGAGAAAAACTTTTCACCACGTCGGCCACATTAAGTCCGTTTTCAACCGTAACTACCTGAAATTTGGCAACCAAAAAACTTTCAGACAAAACCTTAGCCAAAAGAGAGTCATCTTCGACAATTAAGACCTTTTTTACCGACTTTTTAGTCCCTCCAAAAATGCTCATACCATTATTTATACAGAATACCACAAAACACAGTATCTGGATACGGTATATTAATATAGTATACCATATCTAAAAAACACAATAAAGGCTTGTGTTGTCCTCGTCCAAAATGTCGTTTCTCTGTATTTTACCAAAAAAGCCGCTCTTAGGCGGCCTTTTAAAAAAGTTAAACATTTCTTGGCGGGGGCGGAAGGAATCGGACCCTCATCCCTGGTTTTGGAGACCAGTGTTCTACCACTGAACTACACCCCCGTAATTTAATATGCGTAATTGAAAACCGGCGCTAACAAATTATCGGTCGGA
>Ga0172379_10009479_pt1 | contig 12006 bp, 13 predicted proteins | sample GrowelOW334metaG_FD_119756 | JGI IMG/M metagenome (GOLD analysis project Ga0172379, IMG submission 119756) | Groundwater microbial communities from an aquifer near a municipal landfill in Southern Ontario, Canada - Groundwater well OW334 metaG | ecosystem: Environmental > Aquatic > Deep... | reverse complement strand
TTTGCTAGGATGTCATTACCTTTAGCTATAGCTGTCTGAGACAAACTGGAGTTTATCGTTAATGGTGCAAGACCACTACCCGCTCTTTCCACATTTGTAAGTCTTACTACTTCTTCGGGTGAAATATTTGCAGCGTAACCTAAAACTCTCGGAAAAGATTTACCGGTAAAACTAATTACAAATTGAAAACCGATAAGTACTAATGTCAGCAAAAATAGACTTTTTGGGTGCAAAATTTTTGCTCGTTGGTTATTACTTTGATGTGGAACAAAAAGATGTCTAATAGAATGGAAAAAATTCATTAATTCATCTTAACACATTCAAAAGGACGGTTCCTACAGTTGAAAGTGTTATTTGGAATATTATATGCCGTATCCTGAAGGGTGGCTTTTATGCCAAATGGCGGCTGACTCAATAATTTCTTTCAATCCATATTTCGGTGTCCAGGAAAAATTCTTTTTAATTTTTTCTATCGATGCGTAAAGTGCGTCCGCATCACCCAAACGTCTTGGACCGTATTTTATTTTTAATTCAATTTCCAATGTGTTTTTGACCATATCTAAAATTTCTTTATTGGAATACCCTTTTCCGATTCCGGCATTATAAATATTACTTTCTCCTCCCTCCATGAGTTTTTCCATCGCAATTGAATGAGTTTCCACAAGATCCAAAACATGAATATAGTCTCTAATATTTGTGCCGTCGGAGGTGTCGTAATCATTGCCGAATATTTCTATTTCCTCACCGTTTAAGGCCTTTTTAATAATGTTTGGAATAAGATGACTTTCTTCAGGATGGTCCTCTCCAATCGTTCCGTCCAATGCCGCACCGGCTGCATTAAAATAGCGAATAGCTATAAATTTGGTTCCATAGGCCGCATCGTAGTCTTCAAGCATTCGCTCAAGAATATATTTTGTTTCTCCATAGGGATTAAGAGGGTTTTTGGGATCGCCTTCTTCAATGGGGAGTTTTACAGGATTTCCATAAACACCGGCGCTACTGGAAATAATGATTTTATTAACATCATTTTTTCTCATTGATTCAAGTAGGTTAAAAAACCCACAAACATTGTTTTCGTAGTATTTGGCTGGATTTTTGTAAGACTCACCCATCTGTATAAAACTTGCCATGTGCACTACTCCGTCAAATTTTTCTGTCGAAAATAGTTCGTCAAGTTTTTCTTTCTCTGTAACCAGATCAATTTTTTCCAACCTAAAATCCTTTACCGCTTCGCTATGGCCTTGAGATAAATTATCTACAATTACTGTTTCAAAACCTTTTTTCTGAAGTTCACGAACCATAAACGATCCTATATAACCGGCTCCACCTGTGACTAAAATTTTTGCCATATTCTATTTTACTCCAAACTTGAACAATATTTCACGCGTATTTTTGGGCAATCTTGAAATAAATTTATAAATAAGATACATCGCGATCCCAGCCCCAAACCCATCAATTAGTGTGTCTCTAAATCTTGATTCTCTACCTTGAGTAAACATCTGGTGAAATTCGTCCGTGATTCCATAGGAAAAAGATATTAAAACAGCAATAATTGAGGCTTTTTTCCGATTTACCCCTTCACCTATCAGACCACGATAAACCAAAACGGCAAATGTTGCAAAAAGAATAACATGGCCGATTTTTTTAACTATAAAATCCAACCAAAAATTTTCCGATGCCGAAGGGATATTCCCTGAAGAAAATTTAAATATCATTGCCGCCCATAAAAACGGAGGAAGCCAAAGACTAAGAGATTTTAATATTTTCTTTTTTCTCATTTCTAATGATACTAAATATTGAGAATCCGATAAAGCCTATTCCAATAGTAATTATTAATATCGGAAGTGTAAACCTTTTCCAAACGCTTTGTGTGTTTTCATTTACCGTTTCTAGGCTTGGCCCGGCGTTTATCCCCAAAACTCCGGGCGTTTGCAAAATTTCCAATTCGCCGGATATGGGTTCCGCACTGGGAGTTGATGTTTTGTAGATGGTCGGTTTGGGTGTTGGTAGCAATGTGCTTGTAGGAGATGGGGAAGAAGTTTGAATTATAGAAAGTATCGGATTTACTTCCAAATTTAATCCTGCAGTAAATTCCTGCGTATTTTCCCATGAATTATACCCGGATTTTCTTAGGCTTATGGTGTGCATTCCCAAATTACAATTAACGCCTGAATAACACTCGTGGCCATTATAAAAATATAATGTCTCATCATTTTCATGATGAATATATGTCCCATCGACGTAAATCTGAACATTGGTAAGTTCGTTCCCGGTTCCGTCTTTAGAGGGATTAATTTTATAAGTAGCTTTGTACGAAGCCACGTCTGTTGGGTTTGGACTGAAAGTTGGTGCTAAAGTCGGACAATCAAATGACGCGATTTCACCTTGGGGAGAAATTTCACCGGTTAAGATCCAATTGGAACCTCCATCCGGACTTCGTGTAATGGAGGATGTTGCACCCGGTTTACTTAAACTGTAGCCTGTTCCGTACCCAACGCTGTCAGCCTCATCATCGCCATTTTTTAAAATAACTATGTCACCAGTATTGGCTAACCAACTAGAGTTAAGATAAATTAATTTGTATCCGTTTCCTAAAATTTTGTCATTATCACAAAAATATACTATTTGTGAATCTGAACCAAAATTAATCAGATAGTTTTTGAGAACAATATCGATTGAACTCGTATTATAAATTTCAACCCATTCAGGACTTGAAGCCGGACTGACTTCATTTATTACAACTTGTGCGCGTGCACCTTCGGGAAACGTTCCTAAAAATAAAGCAATAGCAACAAATATGTATGCAACTAATACACGTTTTGTCCTAATGATTCGACATTGGAAATAGTTACGCATCATCGAACTATAGTTACTAAGTGTCGTACATATATACTAGCATATATGTGAAATATTGAATATATATATTTACACACTTTTTGTCGAACCATAAGAAGATCTACTCAAATAATTGTTAATTGAAGCTGACTAGTCGAAGACTGGTTATATTTGATGTACTGTAACCCCCAGCACTTAATGGTTTATTATATCCATCTTTTAGAAATGGATCATTCATTATGTAATTGTCACCATCTTTCTTTAAAATCACAATAAAATGGGCACCACCGTAAAGTTGAGCTATAACCGGTTTATTGGCAGATAAATATTCGTCCAATTTACTACTCGCATCGGAACTTATAGATATATTTACACCATTTGCATTAAACGGCTCCCATTTAAGGTATCCTCCAGCCGTAAAAATAGCCGGTATTGAAGCAATGTTGTTCGGTTTAACATCCTTTCCATAATGACTTGCCAACATTGCTACTGATGTCACAAAACATCCAGAGTCCTTCATCAAATAGGATGTCCCTCCTAAGGTCATGTTTCCCCATTGAGAGTCTCTTTGGTTATAATAACAACCATTCCAGCCTTCATTGCATTTTGTTTGATTGTCTAAAATTGTCGATCCACCATGAGAATCGACGAAGTTCTTAAATTTAGCCAATTGTGTATTGGCCTGAACCAACAAACTTTGATATCTAGCTTCATCGTTTTTTGTGATAGATAGTAGATTATTTTTTGCAATTTTTTGAACATTTAAATTGGCTTGTTGAGTCTTTAATTGTTTTTGCAAAGCCTCCTGGTCTAATTTTTGTCCTTCATAAGTCGTTTGAGCTTCTTCAAGTCTTTTTAATAGATTTTGGTCTTCAACCTGTATTTTCCCCAAATAGTGAAATCTTGATACGGCATCCCCTATGTCCACCGCAGAAAGAATAAAGAAGAAATTGTTTTCAAATTTGGAAAGTTTGTATGTCTCTACCGCCCTTGAATTAAATGCTTCTGTCAATGATACTAATGAATCCCCCAGTTGTGTAATTCTACCGCCCAACATTTTAATTTGTTCCTCAGTCTGAGAAATTTTTAAAGTAGTTAATTTAATCTGAGCGTCAAATTGTGAAATTTGATTTTTTAGGGTATTCGCCTGACTCTGCAAAGAAGTAATTTGTTTTGAACATTCTGTAGCAACCTGCTCACAACTACCCTGGTCACTACAGCTATCAGTGCAGGAAACAGCTAAAACAGGTTTGCAAAAAAATAACAAAGAAGAAAATCCTAGTACTAAAAGCGTGAGGGAAAGTATCTTTTTTTCATTTTTTCTCATTTGATAACATCTTTCAAAAATTAAATCATTATCTCGTTTTTTTAACTCTGGAAATTGCAAGCAAACTTCCCGATAGAGCCAAAATTGCTCCACCAAACAACTGGATTGCTAAAATTATTCCAAACAATTCGAAAAGTCCTAAAGCATCTTTAGGTAGAATAGGAATTTCGCCAAAATAAGTGACTATGGACGGGGCTAAATATAGGATTGCGATAAATGCGGCAGCCCAACCAAGAATTACTCCGGAAAGCGTGTAAATGAGTGCTTCAATAACCAAAGGTTTTCTTATAAAACTTTTGGTAGCTCCTATAAGGTTAAGTATTTCCATTTCTTCGCGTCTTCCGACTACTCTCATGCTCGTAATAACAAGGAGAATTACCAACGATGTTGCAAACAAAAGACCAGTAAAGATTATTCCTCCGATTTTTACATATGTGGTAACGGTTTTAAGACGAGTAATTACGTCATCCAGACTGGATTCTCCGCCTAAAGCCGCCGTAAAACCAACAGAATCCACTATACTTTCGTTTTTAAGTTCGTTTATCATATTTTGGGCATAAGACAAATCGGTAACTGAAAATTCTAAAGACGCCGGAAAAATTGAGGCGCTCACTAACTGTCCTAAAAGTGGATTGTCACTGGTTGCATTTTTATAAATTGAAAGAGCCTCTTCTTTACTGACATATACAATGTCTTTGACGGAGGTATTTAGTTCTAATTTGTGTTGCAATGATGCAATATCGGTATCTACAGCATCGTTTTTCAAAAAAGCAATTACTTGCGGTCTGGTTTCAAAATAAATAATAAGTTTGGACGATGAATATACAAGAACAGAAACCAATGTTGATACAAAAAAGGTCAAGCTTAAAACAAAAGAAACAGATAGTGCCTGAAAAGGAGAACGCCTTATGTATCCTATTGCGGTTCTAAAATGTGTTTTCATCTCTTTTTTATTTTACACCGTTAGACAGATTTTTCGCCTTCAACATGAATTATCCTTTTTTTATATTTTTTAATGATTTCTATATTATGAGTTGCCATAACTATTGTTTTACCCTCTTTATTTATCTTTTCGAGTAATTTCATCAAACTATCTGATGTATCCCAATCTAAATTTCCAGTCGGCTCATCCGCCAATATTATCTTTGGATTAACCGATAAAGCTCGGGCTAATGAAACTCTTTGAAGTTCTCCTCCAGAAAGTTGAGATGGAAAAAGATTCGTTCTTTTGGTTAAACCGACCAAATCTAAAACATGCCTGACCCTTTCTTCCCATTTTTCTTCAGGTAGTCCGATAACAGACAGGGCAACGGCAATGTTCTCAAATACTGTTCGTTCAGGAAGAACTTTGAAATCCTGAAAAATCATTCCTATTTTTTGACGATATAAAGGTAAGTCTTTTTTATCAAGCTTGGCAACATTTAAGCCGTCTACATTAACATCCCCCTTATTGGGTATTATTTCCCCTAAAATCAGTTTTAAAATCGTGGTTTTTCCGGCTCCTGATTGGCCAGTTATAAACACAAATTCACCTTTTTTGATCTCAAATGAAATATCATTCAAGGCTACGATGGAGCCGTAAGTCTTGGTTACATTTTTGAAATTTATTAGGCTTAATTCTTCTTGAGACATAGCAGGTTGGGAATACTTTAGGGTATCAAGTGAAAACAAAATAAACAACCACAGCTTTATTGGGTAGCCTCCAAGCAACTATTCGGTAACTTGAATTTTGGCCACATCCATGAGCCAACCGCCCGGCCTTTTTGAAGAAATAGTTTCCCCCCAGATAGTGACTTTTTTACTCACAAAGGGACTCAAATTTATCATACTGGAAGTTAGTGCCACGGTTTTGGTTACTCCACCCTCCCTGACTAATTGATAAGTTCCTTCTCCATTCAATCCCCCCTCCTGTAAAACTCCTGTTGCTGTGTCATATTTAATGTTTGGATCCAGTTTTCCAGCCTCGGTTGATGTTACTTTAACTCCCGGAACACCCTTATTGGACCTTTGACCATTTAAAACGTTTGAGGAAATGAACCATGCAGTTAAAACTCCCAATATAACTACAAAAAACGCACCTACGATAAAGGGCCACTTTTTTTTGGGGGCTTGTGTTGTCAAACCGTCCTGTCTGTCCGGTAAAGTTGATCGATTGTCGTAAGATTCCATATACGTACTCAATATAACATCTAAGGAGTCAAAAACGCAACTTCTAATTACCAATTTTCAACTCGGCATCTATAAACTCATCTATCTCTCCGTCCAGTACAGCTGTCGTATTTCCCGTCTCCACTTCCGTCCTTAGGTCTTTGACCATTTTGTAAGGATGAAGCACGTAGGAACGAATCTGTGTACCCCACGAAGCCGGACGATAATCTCCTTTTAGCTCTTTTTTGAGCCCTTTTGCAATTTCTTGCTGTCTAAGCCAGAGTTTACCGCGAAGAAGGTTTAGAGCTATTTTTCTATTTTGTTCTTGAAATCGCTCTGTTGAAGCAGTGATAACGATCCCTGTCGGAATATGTGTCAAACGTACCGCCGTTGCAACTCTGTTAACGTTCTGTCCCCCATGACCACCGGCATGAATAAATTGCCAATCAACGTCGGTGTCTTTAATTTCCACGTCCTTAAAATCAACATCTTCCAATTCTGGTATTACTTCTACCAGTGCAAATGAGGTCTGTCTGAGTTTATCCGCGTTAAATGGAGACTGTCTTACCAACCGATGTGTTCCCGCTTCGGCTTTCAGATATCCATATGCATAGTGTCCCGACACCATAAATGTTACGCTTTTGATACCCGCCTCTTCCCCTGCCGTATAATCAAGTGTTTCTATGGCCCAATCCCGTCTTTCACAAAACCTGAGATACATCCGGTATAGCATCCCCGTCCAGTCCATAGCCTCAGTTCCCCCCTGACCGGCATGAATTGAAACTAAAGCATTTTTTCCATCATACTCACCGGCAAGATACGATATGAGTTCCAATTTAGCCAGAGTTTTTTCGGCCTTGGCAAGCTCCGAATTGTCCTGAACCGCGCCTAAAATCTCCAAAGTTTCTGAAAGTTCTTCAATTTCCGCCACTTCCTTTTTGAGATCCGATAATTCTTGTGTCACCACTCTGGCATTATCGGGATTTCCCCATAAATCGGCATCCGAAACTTTAACTTCAAGATCCTTGATTGTATCTTTTTTCTTCGAAAGTTTAACAGTTTCAATTAATTTCTCTAGCCTTAAAGAAAGTTCATCGATCTTTAGTTTTACATCCAAAGGACGATTTTTGTCTTGCATAAGTGAAGTATAGGATAAGTCGATCAAAAGGTAAAAGGCTATGGACAGTAAATAGACTTAACCGTTCTTGTATCGGCCGGATTTAGATTTTGAAGAATTTTTACAGTTTCGGAAACTGAAACATTTTCGCTTGCATAAGAAAAAGGTATTTCATCGGATATTCCCAAAACTTTTATTAATTTATCACGTCCCGCATCCAATGCGACGGAAACTGGAGTGGGTGGATTTTTCCAACCTAAAACCGAAGTTAATGCGGTTTTACCTCCTATAATCAAAAAACCTTCCAATATAAGAGCCAAGAGAAAACCAAAAAATATTCCAAAAACAGCGCCTTTTAATGACCAATCAACATAATGCCTTCTAAATTTAGCCATTAAAACAATAAGTAAAAAAACAAGAAAAATCACCGCGATAGCCTGCCAATATGGAACAGGAAGACTAAATTTGCCCAAATTCAAATCAAAACGACCGGACACACTCGAGAGCAGGTTTTGCATACTATCCTATTTTAGCATAAGGAAGTTAATTTACCGGAGTTGCTATCGGACTTGCTGAGGGGGTGGCCTTAGAAGTTGCAGTTGGGGACACACTCGGCTTTGCCGTTGCACCTTTTCGAAGCCCTGTAATAATTACAATATCGTATGCTGTACTTACCAAGCTCGTTTTTGTTACAGTCTGATAAGTGGAATTAAGCTTGGTGGTAATCTCGGTTACAACACTTGCAGGAACCGAACTGGAAAAGCTTACTTGTGTTTCCGTTTCATCTTGAGTTGCCGAATTTCCAACAGTAACATTTGTGTAATCAAGCCCTTTCAACAAAGTCTGTAAATAAGCTGCTTCTCCGGTAATACCGGTGCCATTCTGTACTTGAATTTTAATTTTTGATTTATCGACACTTGCCGAAGGTGAAGATGTTGGGCTGGCAGAAGACCCGGGTGTAGCTTCTTCAGCCGGAGTTACCATGTTTTCATAAGAAGACGGATTGGAAACATTTTCTTCTTTATCCCCATTTACAGCACTCCTATAAATTACATATCCCAAAACTCCAACCAAAACAAGTATTCCGATAATTAAAAGCGTTTTTGCACCACCACTTTTCTTTTGCTCTCCAACAGTGGGAAAAGAAACCCTGTTGTCCTGGGGTTGAGAAGTTTCCTGAACAGGCGCTTGAGATTGAATTTGTTCCTCTTCCATAGTAGTGCGCAAGTATAAACACTAAGTCAAGTATTTGTCAAGCGAAGTTTTTCCATCAATATTGAATAGAATCTTAAATTATGAATTGTGGCCAGTCGACCCGCAGTAAAATCCCCAACCCTGAAAAGGTGTGCCAGATAAGCTTTTGAATATCTTTTACATAGGACACAATCACAAGCAGAACTGACAGAAGATGTGTCTTTGTAGTATTTCTCCTTATCCGGAGTATAAAACTTATAAAAGTTTGGTTTATATATGTCAATGTCTTCAATAGACGTGGCATCGTAAACATACAACCTTCCATGCCTGGCGTCCCTGGTTGGTAAAACGCAATCAAATATATTAAAACCAAGTTTGACACATTCGACTATTTCCTCGGGTTTTCCTACTCCAAGCCCATAAAGAAAATAGTTCTCAGGTACATTTTTCGATATGGTTTTTGCTGATTCAAAATCGAAATTTCCTTCTTCATTAATTGGCCAACCTCCATACCCTAAGCCGTCAAAACCGATTTTTACAAGCTCTTTGGTACAAAATTCCCTTAGATCCTGAAACTTTCCTCCCTGAACAACACCTAAAATATATGGCCGACTTTTTTCATCAAGTTTTTTTTGTTTACAAATTTTTTCAAATTCCAACTTACTTCTTTTTGCCCAAGAGATAGTTCTGTCAACCGATTCTTTAGCTTCCTCATAATCCGATTTCGGATCCGTAAAGTCATCCAGTACAACAACCATATCTGTACCTAATTTCATTTGAAATTCAATCGATTTTTCCGGAGTTAGAATTTTTTTTGTTTTTTTTGTTGGATGAAAAATTACACCTTCATTGCAGATCTTTCCTTTGATGTTTCCCGACTTAATTACAGACATAACCTGAAAACCTCCCGAGTCGGAAATTATTCCACCCTTAAAATCCATGAAGTTGGCTATTCCACCAAATTTCTTTAAAACATCTCCACCCAACTCCTGCCAAAGATGAAAAGTGTTCACCAAGATTCCTTTTGTTTTTGTTGATTCAAGATCCCCCGTATCAAGCGATCTGATTACCGCGCGTGTTGCATCCGGAAAAAAGATCGGCAAAGAGATATTGCACTGTCCGTCCGATACAGATGTGTTTTTTGACTTAAAAAAAATTCTTCTCATATTAAATTCCCGGATTAAAAATCCTGAGTATCCCAAAACCGGTATAAGCAAGGGTGATAAATTTAATCAGTTTCCCGGCAAAAACAGCCAGCAAATATTTTTTGAGTGGAATTTTTGATGCTCCCGAAATTATTCCGGCTAAATCAAAAAAAGGGTTGGGAATAGTTGCCAGAACAAAAACCACCCAGAGTCCGTATTTATCCATCCAGCCTTTAACTTTTATTATTTTTTTGTTTTTATTGATTAAATCCCCGCCACCAAGACCGGCAAAATACCCGGTTAGCTCTCCTAAGGTTGAACCCAAAGCGGAAAAGATTCCTGTTAAAATGGGATTAAGAAATGCTCCTACCGCTACAGTCATAACCAGAGTAGGCATGGGTAAAACAATGGTTGCCGATCCTATTAGGTTTGCCAGAAACACACCAACGTACCCAAGGTTTTGCATGTACGTTATATATTTTCCTAAAACGAAAGCAATAATTCCGAAGACTAAGGAAAGTATTAAGATAAGAAGTCCGAAATGCTTTTTACTTAATTTAATTTTTAACATCACTCAACTTTCAGAAGTTCAACTTCAAAAATCAATGTGGAGTTCGGAGGAATTACTCCCATATCAGCTGATCCATACCCAAAAGATGGAGGAATAACTAATTTTCTTTTTCCTCCAACTTTCATTCCGGCAAACCCTTGATCCCAGCCTTGAATGACTTCCCCAGCTCCAAGAGTAAAAGAAAACGGGATTCCGCGGTCGTAAGAACTGTCAAATTTTGTTCCGTCCGTAAGTGTCCCTTTGTAATTGACAGTTATTTTTTTACCCAAAACTGCCACATCCCCTGCCCCTTCTACAAGATCGGTGATTTCCAAATTTGTTACATTTCCTTGTTGCATATTTTCTTGACCTTCGGGTTTTACCCCGGTTGGGATTATTGTAGCAGTTGGAGTGGGTGTTTGTAAGACTTGAGTTTTTTCCTCCTTGCCGGAAAAAATGATTATTGTTCCAATAATCAAAAGCACTCCAAGAAAAATTACTACAGAAATATACTTATTTTCTGTCTTTTGACCGGTTTGAACTTCGTCTTCCATGAGGGATTATTATAACAAAATTTTTCTAAATATATTCGAGTCTTTTCTCAACTACCCTTTTTTCATTTTGATGGTTTTTGAGCCACTCTTCCAGAACCTGTTGAGCCGAAGTTGTCATCACTTTATCTTTACCGGACTTTAACAATTCTTCATTTGAAACACCCATGTATTCAAGTGAATTATTAAAATGAAAATTTTGCATGCAAATTTTATAAAACTTTTTTGGGTCAATTGGGTTTCCGTCAAAAAAAAGGGAATCAAGCGAGCCCGTTTTGTCATTATATTTGGCTTTTATTCTGGAGTTGACCTGATAACACTCGCCTTCTCCATCCCTATTTTCCACCCGCATTATATGAGAAAAAATTTTAGTTATGATATTTCCGGAAACTTCATATCTGTTTAAAGCATCATCATACGGAAAACAAGCAAGAAAGTCTTTGAGGGTGACAAGAGGGCCTAATTCTTTAACCCTAATCGATCCGCTTCCCACAAGCATAATGTCAGTTTCGGACATATCAGCAAACGCATCTGCAACTAAGTTTCCCAAAGTGGTTTCAATTTCTCTAACGGGATGCGTCAGTTTTTCGGAAAATTTGGAAACTATTACATTGTATTTTCTATCCACATCAGCTTTAAAAGAGTTAATAAATTCCTCAAGATTTGGATCGGGTTTGGCAATCTTACTTGTGATAGGAATTAATTGCCATTTGCAGGAAACTATTGAATTTGTATCGTCATCTACTTCAATATCATATCTTCCGATCTGGTCGGATCCAACTCCCACTTGGGAAATTAAAATGTTATTTATTTTGGTTGGCTTATCCATCACCGTATGGGAATGTCCACCGATTATCATGTCTACTCCCCATTCGGGCTTTAGAAGTTTTGCCAACTCAACATCGGATTCGTATCCTATATGCGTTAGAAGAATTGTTAAATCTATATCGTCATTTTTATAAGCGTTGCAGATTTTTCCAACCTCGGTGCCTGCCTCTTCCAAACTCACAAAACTTCCGACCAATTTATCCATTTTTAATGAATCCAAAATTTTATCGGTAATAATTCCGGTGAACATAATCTCAAAACCGGCCTTTTTGATAATATGAAACGGCTTCATTAAACGTTTATTGTATTTT
>Ga0172379_10009478_pt1 | contig 12008 bp, 6 predicted proteins | sample GrowelOW334metaG_FD_119756 | JGI IMG/M metagenome (GOLD analysis project Ga0172379, IMG submission 119756) | Groundwater microbial communities from an aquifer near a municipal landfill in Southern Ontario, Canada - Groundwater well OW334 metaG | ecosystem: Environmental > Aquatic > Deep... | reverse complement strand
TATAAAGATTTGGTCGGCACAAGAAAAGAAGCACAAGAACCCCTTGCGAAATATAACGCGCGCGATGAATCCCGTTCGCACGTGCCCGTAGATGGCAAAAAACGCCATCAAAAGTCCCTTCATGATTTCAGACCACCTCTGTATCTCCCCCTGGTAGGGGGAGAAAAAGTTCGCTCAATCCTCCTATATTTCGCTCCCTCCCACATCTCATCCAACTCTGTAAGAAATGTAGGGAAGGGCTTACTTTTCTCAACATAACATATCTTCCATAAATCCACTCGTTTCGATAAATTTTTGTCAATAAGGGTTTTATGTTGGATAGCTATGAAGCGATAGTACAATTAACAAATTTCAGTTCGCTTCTACAGAACTAAAAGAGAGTACAATTCAAAGAACAAGAAATAGATATTCCCTTCGGGACCAGCAGTGCGGGCGCTCTCGGAATGATATCAAGATGTGATTTTTCAGATGTCTCTACTTATTAGAAGCGGTCTCAAAAATTGTTTTTTATAATCATTCTGAACGAAGACCCGCCACGAAGTGTTCCCGTAGGAAAAGGGTCGAGTGTGGATTCTCGTTATTGTTTTTGAGAATAGAAACAAGATTTCATATCCCGCACTGGAGAGATAATAGAGCAGGATTCGAAATGGCAATGATTAGGTGCTTTTGAGTCCACTTCTAATTTGATTGATATATTTAATCCTTCAAAACCTTAATGGCCATTTCTCCATTGATATTTCCTAAATACAATCATCCAACCCAATGAGCTCCGTAAGATCATTCCATTTCTTGATGTAAATTTGGCAAATACATAAGCTCTGTCGTGGAGTCCTTCGTTCTATTGCTCTTCATTACAAATTTTCGATCCGCATCAGTCTTCACCCCAACAACCTCTTCACTAACGCGGGCAATTGTTCGCTCGCACTCCCCTGTATCACCTGATACCCGTTTAGCACTTCGTAATTCGGATGAGGATCAATAAAATATTTTTCTTCCGTCCGACGAAACAATGACAATATTCCTGCAGCTGGATACACTTGAGCCGATGTCCCGACTCCGATAAAAATATCCGTCAATTCCACCAATTCCGCCAGAAAATCTTCACGCATTTCTACCGGCTCTCCGAACCACACAATGTCCGGACGAAGCTGACCGCCGCATTTCGGACATTCATCGCCGAGTAGAATAGGACGTTCAATCAATGAACGATAATCACATTCATACTTCGTATCGTACGGGAACGAAAGAGAATGATGATACTCGCATTTTTGCAGATCGATCCTTCCGTGCAGGTGCCAGACACTTTTACATCCGGCGCGTTCCAATAGTGTATCGATATTCTGGGTGATATTTGTTACGGTGTGATGTTGTGATAGATCAGCAATGGCGTGATGTGCGGGATTTGGAAGACATGCTTGTTGTTTATGGAATCGTATCGCATAAAAATCCAGTAGCATAGATTTATTTTGCGCCCAGCCTTCCGGCGAAGCAACATCTTCAATACGATGTTGCTCCCACAATCCCCCGCTGTCCCGAAATGTCGGAATGCCGCTTTCTGCGGATAATCCTGCACCACTGAAGATGACGATATTCATAAAATAAAAAAGACAGACACATATGTCTGTCTTTGTATGACACCGCAATTATTTTTTAGAAATCAGTAGAAAGTTTAAACCGCACAATTCGATTATTCCCTGTATCGGCGATGTATAGCGTTTTATCATAATATGCAACGCCATGAGGTTGCTTAAACTGTGTTTTCCCGCCAAAGGAATAACTTTCGATGCCTCGTGAAGAGAAATGATAAAGACTGTCCGTACCGGCATCAATCATAAATACATTACCGGAAGCGTCAAAGGTGATACCCTCTGGCCGCACAAATCGGTTAACACTTAATATACCGAGGGAAGGATCATCGGTCGGATCAAATTTTGAAATAAAATCAGTTGTCTGACCAATCGTTACTAAACGAATCCATTGTATCTTGTAAAGGGAATTGATTCCCTTTTGACAAAAAACGAATTCTACAGAACGGCCTGTTGGCAGTGTTGCAATTCCGGTCAGACTGTCCAATGACTTTAATCCTGTTCCTTCCGGAGTAAAGTTCGGTATCGGCGAAACATAATTGTCCAAATTGTCGAATTGCATGATAGCAATATCTTTGTCAATTCTACTGATATCATTTTTATTCCCAACGCGTGTTACGCCGTACCAATTATTATATAAGGTTGCCACAGCTGTAAAACGTCGCACAGTGTCTGAAGGTTCAAAATATACCCGCTTGACGACAGCATTGGAGAGATTGTGTTTGGCATCAAACAGATTAAGTTTATAAATCGCTCCAAACGTTGTCGGTGTTGTTCGACCCGGCAACGTTGTGTCAAATTCTGCACATACGATCAAATTTAAGTTCATATCCTGCGCAAGACCGATTGGTCGTTTAATAAACGGCGAAGTTCCAATTACGTGACCAAACAAATCAAGCATGACAAGTCGATTATTTTCTGTATCAGCAACATAAATTAATCGATCATTTCCAATAATAATTGCTTGGGGCCGGTTAAATCCCGCCCATGAAGGATTTTGTTGAACATAGAGTGTATCTCCGATTGTCTTCGACGACGGAACATCGTTTAACTCTGCCATAGGATATTTATCCTCAGCACAGCCGGAGATCAACAAAACGAACAAAACAATTACCACTTTTACATTCATAATTTTGCAATAAGAGATATGCGGTGGACATCACCTAAATTTGTGAACGAGACAAATCCGTAGTCCATCGAAAGGTCAACGAATCCCAACGACGCATTAATTCCACCGCCGAAGGAAAACCGTTGTTCATCAACATTCAATTTATACCCTCCGCGAAGTACAAAGGTTTTCATCCATTGATATTCTACTCCTAACCCAATATTTTCAGAATTGTCATTCGGATGATTTAACTGTATGGAAGTTGTCAGCGTATTGAGATCATCGTTAATCGGATCAAAGGCAAATCCGAACCGAAACAGTGTCGGCGGTGTATATTCTTCGAAATCCGATGTTGTGTTTCCATTCAACATTTTCACGGTACCGGTTGGTTTCACCTGACTTCCGAAATTTGTTATGACTGCCGAAAAGCGCGATGTGCCCAAACCCGTCCAATAATATGTTCCGAGATCGATCAATACTCCCTGTGTCGTAAGCATGTCGAGTGTTTCTTCAATGTATCGAACTGTCGCACCAAAACTAAATTGTTCCGTTAATTTTCTACCGTAGGTGAACCCGATAGCAATATCGGCGAACCGAAAATATTCACCGTTCCCAAACGGTTGTATTTCTGTCGTTACCGGCATGTCATCCATGTGCAGCGACGTAATGGAAAGTCCGACAGCATCATCCGTGGAAAGATGATACACGGCGCCGAGAAATTGATGATTAATATCCACCAGCCAATTTGCATGACTTACTAATAATTGATTTTCAGAGAATTGAGTAATTCCTGCAGGATTCCAGTATAATGCTGATGCATCGTTTGCAAGCGCAACAAAACTCTCGCCCATGCCTGCCGCACGCGCACCGACTCCTATTTTAAGAAATTGCACTGTCGAAGTTCCAGCTCTTTGCGCGCCTAATACGGGCAGAAGTTGCGCCGTCGACTGTTGAATCGTTAACAGGAGAATAATTGCGATATGGATTATTAGTATTTTCATTCAGTTAAAATTTCATTTTCATGCCAACCTGTAAATTCCTTCCGGAAAGATACCGTGCAGGATTGTATGGGTACGGTGATACCGGAGCCTGAAGATCTGGATACATCGGATCATTCCACGATGTCGGCGTTGCATCGCCAAATTCATACCCTTTGCCTGTTACGGGATTTATGATGGTAGAATTTTTATTGTTCAGCAGATTTTTGATTTGCACTGAAAACGTGAAATCAAATCCGACGAAAGACAAATATTTTTCAAAATTCATATCCACCCAAAACCAGTCCTCTCCAATTGCCCCAAGCCGATTCGTTTGATCAGACACGTAGATCGGACGTCCGTTTGGCTGATATCCGGATAACATTGTTGGTGTATACCGTTTGCCAGACTGATAAAAAAACCTGAAATAGACAGAATAATCGTCCAATACACCGGGGGCAAAGTCAAACAGCGGTTCGTTCTTCACAACATTAAATGTTGTAACAAGGTTAAATTGAAACGGTCTATCCCATGATACGAAGTTTTCTTTAATAGCTTCATCTTCAATTCCTCTTGCCACCAATGTCCCTTGATCGGCGGAAGAACTTTTACCGGTGGTAATGGAATACGAACCGGAGAGCGAACCTCTAAACCAATGTCCTATCCTCTTTCGATATTCAGCTTCAATGCCTCTCGAACGTGCATAATCCTGATTCACATACGTAATAAAATTACCGGTTGAAATTCTGCTGGAAGTGACTTTCGCTTGACGCGTGGAGACATAGTCAAAAATATCTTTATAGTATGCCGTAACTGTCAACACATCGTCATTGGTAAATTGCGTTTGCAAACCAATTTCATACGATACCGTTGTTTCAGGATTCAAATCGGGGTTTCCAAACTTTTGGAATGTCGATTGCGCGGACGATGGATTCAGTTTGGCATACACAAATTGCGGACGAGGCAGTTTTGAAAAATGACCGTATGAGAAAAATAACATCTGATTATCCGATACCGGATGGGAAATACCAATACGCGGGCTCAATCTCCCTTTCCACCGTTGTCCAAATAGTTCGTATGAATTTTCTTTGTAGGACTTTCGAATATCGTCCGGTATAGTAACAACAGAAGGGTCATTGACTGCATTGTCAACATATTTCCCCGGGAACCAATAATCAAATCGCAGTCCGAAATTCAGAATCATACCGCTAAAGGTGACACTATTTTGGGCATACATTGAACCGCTTGTTGGCGAAACTTTGTAAATATCATTATTCAAACCCAGGGCACCGACCCATGGTTGATAGATATCAATATTCTGCATCTCTTGCAGTTTTACTTCAGCGCCCGTTTTGAATTTGTTCGTCTCCGACAGGTGGTAGGTAACATCAGCTTTAATTGTATTTTCACTGACATAATGATCATGCCATGTATAGCCATTCCCATAATCCCAAAAGCCGTCGCCTGGAATAACATACAACGTGTCGTGCCCGGGGGTATATTTCGTTGACCCAGGTGAATAATATTGCAGCGGGGGTGAATTGATATCCTTCGGTTCCTGGTACTGTGTATAATCTTTTCCGTTTGCATCGCTGCGAAGGTGAGTAAAATAATGCGTCAATTTTACTTCATAGAACAATTGGTTAGAGAGTGTATGAGTGAGGGCAAGGCTATGAAATTGATTCCGATGTGTATACGTTAACGCATTATCAAGAATATTCTGATATTCGTATTGAAACCCCGGACTTGGCTCGGTATACTCTAGATTCGTCTGTAACGATTGCGAGTTCTGATTAATCGCAATGGAATTATTATAGGAATACGAAATGCGAATCAACGATGAGATATTCCAAGTTAATTTCCCCAGCCAGAACCAGTTATTCTCCTGACGAGGAGTAAACCGTGTATCATAAAAGATTGAGGAGACAACTTTTTGAGCCCGAGCATTCATAAAGCCGTCAGAAAATCCACCGTAAAAATTCGTAAAAAAGGTAAGCGAACCAGGGATCGACAAACCAATGGCGGGTAGTAATTGTGTGGTGAACGGTTCCGGCCCGCTCAATGTCAATCCATAAATATCCGAGTTCATGTCCTGGAAGGAAGCTTTGGGAAGACCAAGATGATCAAACCGATATTCAACACTTCCAAAATATTTCTCTGTTCCTTCTTTTGTTTTTACTTGAACAACACCTGATGTTGCCTGTCCGAATTCGGCATTGTACCCGCCGGTGATCACTTGAACTTCTTCAATTGCTTCAGCGCTCAACTGGAGACCGAATCCCGTACCTGCCAGCGGATCTTGCACCGAAACACCGTCCAGCAAAAAAGCGCTCTCATTTGTTCGGCCGCCGCGAATATGAATTTCATTATCAGTTTGAACAACACCCACTTGTTGCGATACAACGTCGTTAATATTTTCGACAACACTTACTTCCATATCTTCGGCAGAAATGGAGCGAAGACTTGACGTTTCATCGGGACGGAATAAAGGCTTTTCACCTATAATAACTACTTCCTGGTCTAACGTCAGCACCGTTTCTTCGAGTTTTTGATTGATCACAACACTTTCATCTTCTTTAACTTTTACTCCGGTGTGTTGTACAGCCTTATATCCAAGAACTAAAAATTCCACCGTATACACACCGGGATTCACGTTTCTGATGACATAATTCCCGTCAAAATCCGACGATGCTCCATAATACGTTCCTTTAATTTTTACATTGACCGACGGTAATCCTTCACCGGATTTCACATCGATCACTCGTCCTGAAATTGCCCCTTTCCCCTGACTGAACAAAGAAACGACAGAGACAACGACAAGAATAACGATAGTGTATAATATTCTCATACGTTATTGAACTCCAAATTCTTCTTTATACACCTTCCGCAGTAACTGAGCAACATTAGCCGGAGGAGTTCCGAAGCGGTGTAATAATATTCCTAACAATACAAAGTTCGGAACATCAGCATCTTTTACACCTATAATAGGTTGTCCTGACCATCGTGTTGAAACACCCATTCGATAAATCACTCTCGCATCAATCTTTGGAATGACGGCACGAGGGAAGGCGTAAATTGTGGTTTGGGCATCTCGTTTCAACGTAGGGTAGGAATACGCGCTATCCGTTACTACGGAATCTTTCGAAAGTAAAATTTGAAAAATAACCGACGACTCAACATTCTGGATAGGTGCAAAATCCACCAGGCTCCCCTGTCCTAATACATTCTCGGGGAATCCAGAAGTGAACAACACTTTTCCACCAGCCTTTTTAAATTCCGGCAAACAGCTCTGGGCAATTTCAAGACTTGGAGTATTATCCGAATACCAAAAAATATATTTGAACAATTTAATTGTTTCAGTAAATGTTGGATTGATCAGGGGAGGAACGAAATCACCTCGTTTTACATTTGTTGATCCGATTTTAATATCGATAATGTCTTTCGGCCGAAGTCTTTTATCCATCAACGTATCGAACATTGCCATATAAAATGCTGCGGAATTATCCGTTGTAAGTATATCGTCAATTATTAGGAAATCACCCTTAGGCACTTTTACATACCACGTTTTATTTGTATCGGGCATTCGGATGGTCGGACTATATGCGCCGGCAATGTCTTTCGCTTTCAAATAAAAGACATGTTCTCCCTCAGTTAATGAATCGTCATTCCGAAAGTTTGCAGGATCGGAAGATGTCAATGTTCGATTGCGGAATAATGTTAACCGATTAAAATCTCCTGGAAGCTCCTTCCAAGCGGTCGTATCATCCAATGCGTAATAATATTTGTCAATTGTTTCGTTTCCATCAAAGTCCGTTCCGTTCCACTGAAATGTTGCAACTGTATAGGTGGTTTCCGGAACATTTGAATTTAATAGAAATGAAATAACAGGCGACGAATTATGAATCGGATAACTCAGTGAGGCGGGTGTCGGATCAATTACACCAAAATCAATAAACGGTTCGCCGTTATCGTATTGGTGATTGGCATTGAGGTCGGTATACGGCTCAGGACCATAAGATGTAACAGCATCACGAACGTGGTTTCCATTATTGTCAACCGAAGAAACAAAAAATCTATACGTGGTATCTGTGGTGTTTAATCGCAGTCCGAACAGACTGTCATTTTTAGTCGTGTACGTCCATTGAAGACTGTCAAAAGAGAATAAGAAACCAACAACAAACCCATCCGGATCTAATCCCCACCACCGAACATGTTGCTGGCTTGTCGTACTTTGTAACGTACTATCCGGAACCAGGAAAAGGAATGTTTCCGGCGATTTATTCACTACCGGTTGATCGGTAAACCGTTCGGAACAACCCAGTCCAATCAACAAAAGAATCGTTACCACATAACGATACAAGTTCAAAACAATTCGATCCTTTCAAAAATCTCCCCGGAGGAGTATATCTCCTCCGGGGAAATGTTTATTTCAACAACATCATTTTTTTAACGGAAACGAAATCACCCACCTGGAGTTTGTAGAAGTACACTCCGGAAGCGAAACGCGACGCATTAAATTGAGCAACATATTTTCCAGCAGCTAATTCCTGTTCAACGAGTGTTGTCACCGTTTGACCTAGCACGTTGTAAATCGATAACGATACTTTACCGGAAAACGGAATTGAATACTCGATGTTTGTTGTCGGGTTGAACGGATTCGGAAAATTCTGTGCCAATGCAAAATTGTTTGGCACATATCCTTCAATCTTCGAGACCGAAGTGATGGTTCCGAAATCGTTGTCTTTCCGAGGTTCCAGTTTATAGAAGCTGAACGAGTAGTCTAAAATACCCTTCAAACTGGAGATTTTGGAGTTCAATACCATCAACTGTGCATTGGATGGTTTTGCCGTATATGCCGAAGATGTGTCCGCATAAAAGCTGTTCGTTCCATTGTCATCAACGCGCAGACCGAAGCGTGAGCTTGATCCCGGCAGTGCCGTGCTACTGATGAAATATTCGCCAAAGTTGCTCGATGCACCATCCAAAAGATTATCAGCATTTCGTTTGACAACATATGAATTATTCACTTGAATGAGCACACTTTCCCATTTTTCAAATGCGGCATTTCCATCAACCGGCGGATTGCTTAATTCATAGCTTAACGAACCGTTTCCAGACATGCTGACAACCGTCGCAGCAGGGACAGTTGAGCCGGAGGCATGATACACTCTTGATAGAACCTGAATCACTGTACGCGAGTTTGTTTCCAGCACAAGACCTGTTACGGTAATGCTATCACCTTGTTTTAATGTATCAATACCTACTCCAGCGGTATTGCCATAAATAACGATACCATTCCATGCTCCACTTGCACCAGCCATAAAGAGTCTCGGCCGTCCACCAGATGTTTCTTTCAAATCAGATGTATCGGCTGTGATTGTTCCAGATACTGTAATGGATTCTAAGGCAAATCCTGATCGTCCATTCGTGTAAGGTGTAAATTGAACATCATAGATCTTCAATCCACCATCTCGAATAACATAGAAATTCGGAATTGTCGGATCCGGGAATGTTCCAAACAGACCGCCTGATGCATAAGCACCTGCATAATAACTTACCATGCTGTCGTTCGGTTGTTTCGGAATAGTTCCGCGATATAAACTGTCGCCAACAGCCAATGTCAATATCGAACTAGTCCATGACACGGATTTTCCGACTTTATAGAAAAGAGCAGCACTATCAATTGTTCCACCAGCGTTAAGGTTAGCTGCTTTAAATGTAACAGAAACATCATCAGCAGATTTTGGAACACCGGGGGCGCGTAGTAGATTTGTAATGCTCGGAGCAAATTTATCGATTGAAATATCACCGGGATATGGTGAATTTTTTATTTCCTTCGGACCGGGATATAACGGCATAATAGTATATTCGCCGGCTGTTCCAGTACGTGCTTGCGGAAGAACGATACCACGGATATATTTTAACGTCGTTCCGATCGGAGGAGGCGTATATTTTGAAGCTGACAACTTGTGGCCGCGCAACGTGTAATACTGGGAACCATCATACATGGACATCTGATTTCCATTCGCATCCACAAAAGTGAAACGTCCCGTTGCCAAATCGACGCTATTCACGGTAATATTGCGGAGGATGACATACATTCCTTCGTATTTCTCACCTCTTGACGGACGCGGCGATGTTCCAACAGCAAAACTATCGACAGTTACTTCAACCGGCTCAGGACGGGTCGATTTCACATCCAGGATATTTACTGCGACAGGACTAGTAAAAGCCGGAGCACTGGTGGAATAAATATACATTTCCGTTAAACTGTTCGGTTGATTGCCGAATTCCAATGCGCGTCCAACAAGTTCAATCACCATACCTGTATCAACCGCCGTAATCAGTGTGCTTTGTGCTTGTGAAGATGTGTCATTCGTCAGGATATTTAACCCGGCGTACACTTGACCGGTGGTTGTATCCTGAATGAAAATATTATATCGTGCCAATGTATACGAAAGGACACGCGGTTTTACCAGTACAACACCGACAACTTTGATGGTATCGTTAGAAATTACTGGAGCAGTATCATCCAATTTTGTCGATGCGGAAGATTGCAGTGTATCCATTTTTAACAATGAATCAAGCGGAACCTGATTCAATTCCGGAATTGTAAATGACTTGGGATCCTGCGCCATCAATAGCGACATTGTCCACATAGCACATACAACACCAAATAGTAAACGTTGCTTCATAATACGATCTCCTCTGTGAGTGAAAGGTTGGTGAATTATTATTTAACGACCAAAAATTTTCCGCGTTTAATACTGCCCGTCTCTTTATTCTTTACTGTAAATAAATATAACCCCGTTGCGATCGCCTGATCATTTTGTGTAATGAGGTCCCACGCATGTTCACCTCCGGCAAGGATTTGCGAACCGTCTGAAAATCTTTTAAACCAACTGATTGAAGATGCATTGTATGTCCGCGCATCATGGTCAAGCTGCGCTACAACATCTCCGGCGACCGTATAAATCCGAATTTCTGCTTTCGAGGGGAGATTGTAAAAATATATTTTCCTGTCGCGCTGACTGCTGCCGTCCCAATATGCCTTACCATAATACGGATTCGGATACACGCCCACATCTTTTGAATCGGTTTCATCTGGTAATGTTCCCGGCACAACTCTCGTTAACGTCTGCAGCTTACTGCTTTCCAAACTTTGTAACTCCGTGCTGGCATCACCCGAGTCGAATGCTGTTACAGCAAATCCGTACTGCCAACCATTTAACAGACCAGGTACGGTAAATTTATAATAATATTTTATTGTATCCGGAGAAAACGATAACGGGGACGGTAAGCGAATTGCACCAAATCCGGTGTTATAACCGATTTGATCCGATGTTGCATCAAATTCGCCAAAGAGTTTTAAATTACTCAACATGTCCTGGGACAATGATAAATCAACCCCTACGTTTGTGCCATAAATTCTATATCCTTCAAAATCTTGTTTATTCGTAATTGGATCAACCGAAATTTCCGAAGAATTATCCCAGTAGATATCAACATTCTTTTCCGAAGGGATAACCTTTATGCGCGGCGGCGTGGGAGGTGCAGGAAGAAAATAGCGTTTTGGTTTTCCATTAGCAGACCAAATTTCGCTCGAATCCTGTATGCCGTTTCCGTTTCTGTCTTCACCGTTATACGTCCGCTGAGCCCAATCCGACGCTTGAATGAGATTTGTGCGCTGAACAACGTTATCTTCCGTTGTGGGTGAAGGTGTTTTTTTCTTCGCAGCAATTAATGCGAAGACAACATTCAGGGAGTCGCCTGCAGCAATTTTCGAATACGGACCGACCGTTATCATCGACATATAATTGCTCGGTTTTGCAATCCCGTTGATCTCCGGCGGAGTTAAACCGGTTGCCATCTTATCGTATTTCGCATCGTCCGTAGTGGGTGAAAAATATGTCGGAATGCTGGTGCTTCGAAACTGCCACGCTTGATAACTTGAACTTGAGAGTATAGGCGTTGTTCCAAGAGTTGCTCCAAGAAATTTCATCGCCGAATAGCTGTCCGCCAATCCACCATCCCCGTTATAATCATACGCGTACGCAATATGAATCGAATCGATATATCCTAATCCGCCTTTGTCATAGAACGGTGACCCCACTGTAGGAGGAGTGATATTCGTGTTACGAACAACCAAATCTGCCCAGAGTGAAACATACACGCTATCCAACAATGCAGAAGAGATGTTTTTTATCGTATAGTTGAAGATGATGAAATTATCGGCAAATGAAAAATTGAATGCATACGTTTCCAAATGCACGTCGATACCCAGAGGAACATGATTTGGAATCTGTTCGTTATTCTGGTTCGGATTGAAGGTACTAT
>Ga0172379_10009477_pt1 | contig 12008 bp, 7 predicted proteins | sample GrowelOW334metaG_FD_119756 | JGI IMG/M metagenome (GOLD analysis project Ga0172379, IMG submission 119756) | Groundwater microbial communities from an aquifer near a municipal landfill in Southern Ontario, Canada - Groundwater well OW334 metaG | ecosystem: Environmental > Aquatic > Deep... | reverse complement strand
CCCAGAAAAAATTAGTGTTGTCTTGAAGGCTCAACCCGTAAGTTGATTCTCCGAAAATAATCCCCCCGGCCGTAAATTTTCCAACCTTTGAATCTGTCAGTTTTATTAAAATAACACCGGTAGTTGCGTCTGATTTAGAAACATATCCGATTGTTTCGCTGAAATTAGGTAAAGAGGGTTTAGTAGCCGTAAAAGCGCCGGGCGTGGAAGCCGAAAGATAAAGAGTATCACCGGCCGAATACGATGATGTATCCATGTCATGGATCGAACCGCTGCTTGTAATGAATCCTGTAGCTCCGTCTAAAATATTATTGGTCGTTACCCCAACAACTTGAGAAGTCGTTAAAGTGTTTGCTTGAGCTAAAGCAATAGTCGGAATACCCGAATTAGCGCCATTAATATAAACGGCACTGCCGTCTGGAATGGTCGAACCGGTCATATTTTTAACTTGTATCCAATTTTCTTGCCCGATGTTCAGAGTTTGACCGGAAATACTGTTGTAGTAGGCTAAACTCTTTTCCGTATTATCATAGAATAATCTTCCTTCGGCATAAGAAGGGTTGCTTGAAGAAGTAAAATCAACATAATTAGGAATTGTCATTGAACCATTCAAGGTAACCGCTACTCCCGCCTTGCCAAAAGATATAGAAGTGGCATTAGTCGTTCCCAGATTCAAAGCAGCTCCTGAATCAAGAGTGAGAGCGCCCGAACTTGTGGACCAAACTGACGCTGCTCCTGCCGTCAAAGTCAACACTCCGCTGGAAGTAAAACTGGAAGCACTAGTGGGGGTTAAATTTACGGAACCGGCGCCGGAGGCAGTGAAGTTGCCAGAGGTTAAGGTCAAAGCAATGTCGGTTGCGCCGGCCGTGGTAATAGTTGCGCCATTACCGTAAGCATCTTGCAAAGAAGTTGAAGAAGGAGCGTTGGACCCGCATAACACCCAAGCTCCCGCTTCGTAGCACATAAATCTATTTGTGCTCCCGTTATAATACATCGCACCATTAAAACCGGAGGGGTCGCCAGCGGTTGATTTAACATCCAGCGCCAAAAGATCCGGAGTGGCCGAGCCAGCTCCACCAGTGCCAATTTTTACACTGCCGGTTCCTGTTCCAGTCGCCTGCAAAGTCAAATCACCTGTTGAAGTTCCCCAGGTTGACGCCGCTCCGCCAGTAAATGTCAACGCTCCGCCGGAAGTGAAACTGGAGGCGCCGGTAGGAGTTAGGTTTACAGAACCGGCGCCAGAAACTGTAAAATTGCCAGAGGAAAGAATGAAGGATAAATCATTCGATGATGTGGTCGTAATAACGGGATTGCTCACATAGGCTTGTTGAAGAGTTGTCGCGCTGGCAACCGTCGCGCCGCAATCTTGCCAACCGCCTCCTTCATAACAACGGAAAATATCTAGAGCGTCGTTGTAATACATATCTCCATTATCGCCTCCAACCGGATCTCCGGTTCCGCTAGCAACACTTTTTCTATCTAAAGAGAGAAGATCGGGTGTAGCCGAAGGAGTATCGTCGGCACCGATATGGACTTCTCCGGCTGCCGCTCCGTTTGCCTGTAAAGTTAAATCCCCGGACGAAGTGCCCCAAAATGAAGCCGCCCCCGCCGTCAAAGTCAAAGCTCCGCCGGAAGTAAAACTGGATGCACTAGTTGGTGTAAGATTAACCGCCCCAGCACCGGTGGCCGTAAATTGATCTGTCGTATTTAAAGTAAAAGCAATATTTGCTCCACTGGTGGAAATTGTATTTCCCGAAACAGCATCATAAGCGCTCTGCAAAGTAGTGGTTCCGCCCGTTGTATCGCAATCTGACCAAGCCGCGCCGACATAACAGCGAAATTTATTACTTGAGGTATTATAATACATATAACCTTCCGCTCCGCTTGGATCACCTGCATCAGATTTTACATCGAGAGCCAAAAGATCCGGAGTGGTAGAGCCTGCGCCGCCTGCTCCGATTTTTACTACAGCGGAAGTTCCAGAGCCGGCTGGTTGCAAGGTGATATTGCCTGATCCCGAATTAACGGATAAAGCTGCATTAGAAGATAAATTAGTGGAACTTCCCAAAGAAACTGTTCCTGATCCTGCCTGCAAAGTTAAATCACCCGCTGAGGTGGACCAAGTTGAAGCCGCTCCGCCAGTAAATGTTAACGCTCCGCCGGAAGTGAAACTGGATGCACTAGTTGGTGTAAGATTAACCGCCCCAGCGCCAGTTGCAGTAAAATCTCCTGAAGTCAATGTAAAAGCGATAGGATTACCGCCACTCGTTGTTACTGTTCCTCCATTATTATAAGCCGTTTGATAAGAAGCAACTACGCCGGCGTCACAATCTTTCCACGCGCTATTTTCGTAGCACCTAAATCGATCGCTGAATTCATTGTAATACATTGCCCCATTAAACCCCGCGGGATCTCCGGTAGTGGATTTAACATCCAGCGCCAAAAAGTCCGGAGTAGTTGAACCAGCCCCACCTGCTCCAATCTGTACGGTAGATGTAGTGCTGGAACCAGCCGCTGCCAATGTTAGTTCGCCGGCAGAAGTTGAAAGACTGGACGCCCCCGCTCCGCTTAAGGTTAAACCTCCGCCGGTAGCGGTAACCGAACCGCCACTAGTCGTCAACGCAATATCCCCCTGCGTCGTCACATTTCCCGAAGCGCCGAAAACTTGGAATAAGTCGCCGCTGCCAATCGACAATGTCGCGGTCGGCGTATTGTCGAGAATACCGAGGCGGTCATTTGTATCATCCCAGAAAAAATTAGTGCTATCAAAATTCAAATCGCCAGAAACAGCGTTGGCAAAAACCACACCGCCGGGCGTAAAGACGCGGCGAATGGCTGTTTTTACCGCTACATATATTTCTCCAGTCGATCCATTTTGTTTTGCGACATAGCCGATAGAAACCAAATTATTCGGATGGGTAGGAGCCGTTGTGGTGAGACCCCCGGGTGTCGTGGCTGAAAGATAAACAACATCACCAGGGGTGAAGGAAGATGTATCCAGATTATGAACAATTCCACCAGTAGAAACATAACCATAAGTGCCATTTTCAATATTATGTTCTGTTAAACCTAAAACTGCCGAAGTGGCAAAAGCATCCGCTAAGGCCAAAGATATTTCCGGAGTGGTTGTATTGCTTCCACTAATATACACGGCTGAACCTTTTGTGATTGTACTACCAGTGGCATTTTTTACCCGCACCACGGTGTCTTGGCCGACATTGATGTGCAATTCACTTTCGTCGTTGTAATAAGTCAGAGCCTTGTCGTCAGAATTATAAAAAAACAAACTTTCGGCGTAAGTCGGAAAAGTTATGGGAGAAAATAACATAGTCCCGTTGTCATTAAAAACAAAATCGGCCGTACCGTTAAAAGTTAAAGAGTTGCCGTCAAAATTAAGCACTCGATTGTCAGCCAGGGTCAGATCTGCATTGCCGATATTAGTAGCCAAAACGCCGCAAGTCGCCAAGCTTTCAGTCGGCGGACAGTCTGGCTCTAGGGTTGTTCCCGGAGTATAAAGTGTCGCGTATGTAGTTTGCAAGGATATATTAAACGCAAAAAAAAGCGCAACAAAAAACATTGTTGCCTTAAAATTTAAAAAAATATTTTTTTTATTTAAATTAGACACTTCGAGCTTATATTATAACATTTATATCTCTGAGATGTATACAATAAATGTGGAAAATTTTATAAAAACAACTTTTGAATCTTTTCCCAAGGTATGGAAACCAAAAGTGTGCCCAAAAACACTAAAACAAGCCCTATCCCCGTTTGAAGAGTTATACCTTCAGCTAAAACAATAATGGCCAGAATTGCCGTAAATACGATAGAAAGCTTGTCTATGACCGTCACCGCTACGGTCGGGCCGATTGCTAGAGCTTGATAAAAAAATAACCAAGATAAAGCTCCACCCAAACCGGATAAAATTACAAAAACCCATTGCTTGGGAGTTAGTGAATGGATAGCGGTCACGGATAATTTTCCGAAAGACAATGCGGCGATAGAAACAATAATTGCCATCACAATACCCCTTATGGCAGTGAGTAAATTAGCGTCCACACCTTTCAATCCGAGCTTGGCAAAAATTGTTCCGGCGCTGGCCATCACTGCTCCAATTAATGCATAAATGATATACATATAGGAAAATTATAACAAAAAAAATACTAAAAACAAAAAACAAGACCCCGCCTTGCGGCGGGGTCTTGCGGCACATACATTGTTTACGATAAATGCAAGAATCACCTCACACTTACAAATCGAGTATAGCACACTTGCAAAAAAAATGCAAGTTTTACAGAAAAATCCCCTCTTTCGAGGGGATTTTTCATTTTTTTGGTTCTGCATCTATAAGCCGAATTCTGTTCTTCGACGCAGGGTCGAAGTGATAGCCATTTATCTAGGCCCTCGATTGCTCTCGGGCTCAAGCGATTCTTCCTTATATGCCGAAGCACAGAAGGACACGATCTTGCACACACGTAAGTATTTTGCCGTTTCACTTCCGACGTTTCCGTCGGAACTCGTCTCTGTTCTCAACTCTATCCTTACGGACGACGGGCGTTACCCGCTACATTTGTCCCAGCACAAAGCTAAGACTGTGTGTTCGGACTTTCCTAACCCCGACGCGAGGTCGGGGCTTAGCTATCCAATGCAGAACCAAACTCAATTATACTATAAATTTTTAATAAGTAAATACTGCCGGATCCCCTATTTGTAAATTATTCTTTTCTGCAAAACCGGCCGGAACTTCCAAAATATATTGGCTGTCCGCATCCGGACCGAAAGTTTTTGGAAAAGATTCTGGTATTGCATTTTTTTCGATATGCGCTACTTTTATTTTTTTCTCTCCTCCGTCTTCAAAAGAAGCCAGCCAAATTATATCGATCGGAAAATTCATTTCTTTCATCCAAAAAGGATATCTCCCCGGCTTTTCAAAAACAAAAAGCATGCCTTCGCCCGGAATTAAACTATTTCGCCCGCTCAAACCCTTTTCCTGCATTTCTTTATTCAATGCCAATTCAACTCTGATATCCTGTCCGGCTATTTTTATGTATTTAATTTCCGGAAAAGTTAAAACTTCGGCCGGCTGATTGTAATTGATTATAAAAAATCCAATCGCCGCAGCTAAAAAGACGATGAGGGCAAAAAGAAACAAATACAGTCCGTGTTTCATAATTTATTTAGGATCTCCGTTCCAACCAAAAAGTTTTCCGATGGAATCCGCATTTTCCCGTTTGCGAACAATTTTTACCGAACCGTCTTTAACTGAAATTTTCATTGGAGCGGAAAGCAAACAATGGTGCGAGGCTAAACTGTCTTGATAAGCTCCATTGTCCAAAATCGCAATAAGCTGATCTTGGTCTTCGCGAAGTTTTGGCAAAAGAATATAATTTCCCCCAGCTGTGTATTTATCATCCGAGTCGCAAGTACTGCCGGCCAGCCAGGTGGTTTTTAAAGCGCCGTGCATATTATTTACCGGGATAGTGTGCCATTTTTGATGTATCGTCCAAGTATCTTTGAGATCATTGATAAAAGACCCGTCGATAATATACCAAGCTTTGGCATTGGCTTTGGGTATGATTTTTTTGGAAATTACTTTATAAATCGTAATTTGAGCCGGATCAACGATATACCAGCCCCACTCCACAATCAAATTAGGATGTTTGATGCCCGCCTTGTCCGATAAATTTTTCAATAATTTTACTATTTTACTGGAAACAACTTTGGCCGTATAAAATTTCTTTTTCTCATGCAAAATACCGAACCCGCCGCCGATATCTAAAGTGTCCAAAGAAGGATATACTTTTTGCAATTCTTTATAAACACTAAAACCGTGCCTAACTGCTTCTAAAATACTTTTCTGTGTTTTGATTTGCGAACCCATATGATAATGCATAATTTTAAGATTTTTTATCTTCGGCAAATCAAAAATTTCTTTTTCAGGAATTCCAAAACGATCAAATTTTTTGTCCCAGTGGGTGTCTGCTTTAATATTTAAATCTACTCGCACGCCCACATCGCCCCTATATTTGGAAATTCTTTCAACTTCATCAAAACTTTCTATAATCGGCACAATATTCATTCCTTTGGAGCGCAATTCTTCTATTAAATCCAAATACTGATCTGTTTTCGGGCCGTTGCAGAGAACTTTCATTTTGCTGTTAAATTTTTCTCCTTCCCAAAGTTTTTTTACAATCCAAAGTTCATTAGCCGAAGTCACCTCCAAATTCGCGCCCTCGGAAAGAAGTGGGAGAATAAATTCTTTGTTTTGATTTACCTTCATGGGGTAGTGATAAAAAAACTTGCCTTTGTAGTTGTAAATCTTCATGTAGGCCTGGAAATAACCAATCAGGTCTTTTAGCCTGTCTTCCAGCACAAAAGGAAAAACTACTTGCAGAGGTGTGCCATATTTATGAGCTAAATCATTCAAATTGTAAATATGATTGCCTTCGATGGCCGTCAGCTCGCCGTCTTTGCTCACGCCAAGAAACTGGGTGTTGAATTCATCCGCTCCGAGTTTCCAAAATTTTTTCCAATTTTTTTCTGGTTTTTTGATTTTCTTCGCTTTTTTCTTTGCCATCTCTGATAAAAATAATCATACCACTCGTTTTCTAAAATGCAATGATTTTAGCCCAAATACCCCTTTAAAAATTCTTTTTTGAATTCAAAAAAATTGCCGTCTAAAATCGATTGGCGGATTTTTTTGACCAAATTAACGATAAAATATAAATTGTGTATCGAAGCTAAGGTTGCAGCCAACATTTCTTTTCCGCGAAAAAGATGCGCCAGATAGGCCCGAGTATAATTTGTACATAAATAACACCTGCAATCTTCTTCTACTGGCTTAAAATCTTCCTTAAATTTTTCATTCATCAAATTTATTTTCCCGAATTGGGTATAGAGAGTACCATTGCGCCCCAGGCGAGTCGGCAACACGCAGTCAAAAAGATCTACTCCGTTCTCTATTCCCATAAATAAATCTTCCGGTTCGCCGATTCCGAGCAGGTGTCTCGGTTTTTCCTCCGGCAAAATTTCATTCACCCATTTTACCGCCGAAGACATATCTTCTTTGGCAAAAGAACCGCCGATTCCAAAACCGTCGAAATCTAAATCTTTTAAAAATTCTGCCGACCCTTTTCGCAAATTTTCATCCCGCCCGCCCTGCACAATACCGAATAAGGCAGGGGGCGAGCCGGCATGCTTTTGCGAAGGAGTGGCTGAGCGAAGCGAGGGACCGAGCGACTGAGTAAAAGCATCCGGCGAAGCTATTAATTTTTTGTGTTCAACTAAACTCCTTTCTGCCCAGTGATGGGTCCGATTCAGCGCTTCTTCTTGATAACGCAAATCTTCCGCCGGACTGGTGCATTCATCAAAAGCAAAAATTATATCGGCGCCCAAGTTGTGCTGGATTTGAATTGATTTTTCGGGGGTAATGTAATGGATAGATCCGTCTAGGTGCGATTTAAAAGAAACTCCATCTTGCCCCACTTGTGCCAACCGAGGCGCATCATTATCATCAAATCTTTCGGGAATTAAAAAAGACGGATCGGTTATTTTTGTAATTTTAGAAAGTTCTTTGCCGTAAGCCACCCCTAAAGAAAAAACTTGAAAACCGCCAGAATCGGTAATGATCGGGCCGTTCCAATTCATAAATTTATGCAACCCGCCAGCTTGGGCAACTAATTCGTCGCCCGGCTGCAAATATAAATGATAAGTATTGGCGAGAATAATCTCCGCGCCTAAATCTTTTACTTGTTCGGGAGTCAGCGCTTTTACCGTGGCCTTGGTTCCCACCGGCACGAAGGCCGGAGTTTGTATTTCTCCGTGCGCGGTTTTTAGAATCCCCGCTCTACCCAAACTGTCTTTTAATTTTTTTTCTATTTTAAATTCCACTGGTTTCAGGAATTGGTTCCGGCTCTAGGGTGGTTTCCGGCGATGTTTCTGGTTCAATTACTTCAGGTTCCGGTTCTGAAATTGTTTCTGTAGTTGATTCTTCCGGACTTGATTCGGGTTCAGAAACTGTTTCCCCTTCACTCACCGGCTCTTCAACGACAGGTTCTGTTTCTGTTTCAGATACAGGAGAGTCAATATCCGCATCTTCCAAAAGCGCTTTCAGTTGATCTTCCGTCACGCAGGTATTGTTGATGCAAAGTTTTTCTACTCCGTTCCCCTCTCCTCCTAACCAATCCTTAATCTTGCTAAACATATTCTCAAAGAAAGCATTCACAAAACTTTCATTCTCTGAATCTTCTAGTGGAACAATCGTGCCAGCAATTCCTTCAAGATTTAAATTCAATTGTTGAATGCCCAACCATTCGGCCATCATTACATCTTGTCCATTCACGTGCAAACCGTCTCCTCTTTCTAAAACTCCATAGAATTCTTCAGCAATAAAACCGAGCTTGTTCTGACATTCTTCGCCTTCGCAGTATTCAGATTTCCAGTCATAAGTACGAACCGGAGTGTTCATAATTCTTTCCAAAATATCGGATGTTTCGTAAGTTTTAATATTATCTTTCCATTCACGGGAAGAGTTGGCAGTGAAAGCCGTGTCACCCGCTGCTATCCAAGAACCTACTCCGGTGTTGCAACCTGCGCCAGTGCCACCGAGTTCAAGGATGTGGTCGGGAGCGGTGCAGTTAATGCCGATATACTTACTGGCAAGATTTCCGTAAATGGTTTTCCCAATATTAAGTTCGTCGTCGATAGTTGCGGCAGATGGATTCGTGTCATATCCGATCATGATATTGCGATCGCCTGTTGTAATATTCCATCCGGCTTGGTAACCGAAAGCCATATTGTATTGTCCAGTTGTTGTTTCATGCAAGGCGCCACTGCCAATTGCTGCATTCCCATAAGCAGTTGATATATCATTCATCGCTCCATAACCAAGAGCGATATTTTCACCTCCGCTAATTCCTCCAGCATCTCCCCAGGCAGTTTGATAGCCAATAAACACATTAGTAGATCCTGAAGAAAGTTTTTGCGCAGTAAGTTCGCCGATAATAACATTATCAGAACCACTGGCTCCTGCTATGCCGTATCCAGCTGAACCACCAATAAGAACATTTTCAACACCGTCTAAAAAATATCCGGCCTGATAACCAATACCTATATTTTGATCCGAATCATTACTATAAAGAGCATTTTTACCTATAGCGATATTATAATTTACACCAGTAGTGGCGCTAAATAAAGCATTTGTCCCCAAAGCCACATTTTCAGTCGAAGTTGTAAAATTAAAAGATCCTCCCGCCGCCACGTCTTTCCCGAGTAAAACATTATTTCCTCCCGTCTTCAGCCGTGCCGTCTCAACCGTAGCATTTTTGAAAATAATTGCAGCGTCAGTGGCCAAAGGAGTGTTGAGAGTTACCACACCATTCAGAGAAGTAGCTGTGATGCTACTATTTCCCAAAATCGCAGTGTTGGAACCTAGTCCTGTCACATTGTAGCCGATGACAATTTCATTAGTGTCGCCGCTGGCTAGAGATTTTGTGTTTGCTCCTAAATACAAACTAGTGTTACTAGTTTGGTTTGCAGTTGATCCATTCGCAATATATCTCCCTGCTTGATAACCAAGACCGGAATTGCTGTAACCAGTAGTATTACCAAAAAGTGCAGCGGAACCAAAACCAGCATTGTCATAACCTGAAGTGTTGCCATTAAGAGCGTTATAACCACTAGCGGTATTTCTATATCCCGTAGTATTACCAATCAATGTGCTTGTACCAAAACCAGCGTTGTAAGTACCACTGGTGTTGTTGTATAAAGAGTAATCACCATAAGCAGAATTACTGGAACCATTGGTATTTTTATAAAGTGCTTTATACCCACTGGCGGTATTACTATCACCTGTAGTATTAAAGTAGAGAGATTGATAACCATTGGCCACATTATAATAACCTGTAGTATTAGAATACATCGTCTGATAACCATTGACTGCATTAGAATGACCAGAGGTATTGGAATATAGAGACTGAAAACCGTTGGCAACATTAGAATAACCGTCAGTGTTAGAGTATAGTGCCCGATAACCAAGAGCGGTATTTTCATCCGCCCATTCATCGCTACTGATAGCATTTGAAAATCCTGCTTGGTATCCGACAAAAGTATTATATTGAGCTCCGGTCGCTATGTTTTCTCCCGCCTGATAACCAACTTTAGTATTGAAATCTGTATTATCAAACTCAATCCCACTTATATTTCCTGTGATACTTCCAGTCACCGTTAAATTCCCGCCAATGGTTCCGTTGCCGGTGACGGCTAAAATAGCGGTATCTAATTTATTAGCGATAGAACTACCAAGGTTGTCAGAACTGCCTTCAATGGAACTGAGAATACGATCGATTTGATTGTTAAATTCTGCTTGAGAAATGTAATTGGACAAATCTACATAACTACCGCCACCTCCGCTGCTGCCATTGCGTCCGGGCAAACCTTGAGGACCTTGAGGTCCAGCTGGACCTTGAACATAGATGATTTGGGGAGTGGTTACTTGAGTTTCAGCTCCCAGAACTCTAGCTTCAATGTTTTTTACTACCGGTGAAGGCACAACGGCTATTTCTGGAGATATTACTGTATTGGTGTCATAGTAGCCCACTAAAGATTCCACCACATTATCCATAGTCTGGGTAATGTAATTCTTGTAACTGGTGTACCAGGAAGAGACAGTGGTGAAACTAAAAGCGGAGGCAGAAATGGGGAAGAAGAGAAGGAGGAAAAAGCCTGCCAAAAGAAACTTTTTTAGAAAAAACCTGTTGGGCATGAGTATATTATATCACTCATCTTAAAACAAACACAATTATTTTTCCACTTCCACAAATTTTAACTCTTGTATGTTAACTGGACTGGAAAGAAGCACTTTGGTAAAAGAATTGCGCGGATCGGAAATTATCGTTTCCACCACTGCCACAGTAGAAGGATTCAGTCCGGGCAAAATTACTTGATCTCCTTTTTGTAAAGTAAGATCCCGAGGTAAAATTATTTCAAAATTCCCCCCGCCTCGGCCAACCAATTCCATAAAAATATCCCGACCGGAAATTATCGTTTGATTTTTTTCTCCGGCGCTGGAAAATAAAATAATTTTAGAAGAGTTGCCATAAACTTCAGCCACGCGCCCAATTGGCACACTGCCGAAAGCCAGAACTAATTTTCCTTTTTCAATCGCCTGTACTGCGCCGACATCAATCAATAAAGTATCATAAGGATTTTGGTTCGGCTTAGCTAAAATCGCAGCCAAAATTGTGGCAGTTTTTTCACTCTGGCGACCTAAGATTTCTTTTAGCTCTAAATTTTCCGCCAAAATTGAAGAATAATTAGCCCGATCGGCTTGGCTTTCTAAAATTTGGGATTGGAGATTCTCATTTTCTTTTAGCAAAGATTTTTTAGACAAAAAATATGCGCCCAAATTTCCCAGCTTTTCACCAAGACTGTTGCCTAAAATAAAAATCGGACGAAAAATTCCGTGACTGACATAAGAAAACCCGTTAAAAATACTGACTCGAAAATAAATTAAGATAAAAAAAAGAACAATTCCCACGGCAATTTTGAAAAATTTTTTTTCTTTAGCTTTTTTATCGAGGAGGTAATTCATCTTGATTGCCGATCAAAACTTCCTGATAAGCCGGAATGTCATCCAAAATAATTCCTGTTCCCCGAGCCACAGCCGAAAGCGGATCTTCTACCACATAAACTGGAATTTTCAAAACTCGCTGTAATAACTGATCCAAGCCGGGCAATAAAGCTCCCCCGCCGGAGAGAGTAATACCTCGATGCATTATATCGGAAAGAATTTCAGGCGGAGTTGTTTCCAGCATGTCTTTTACCCCTTCCACTAAGCCCTTAACAGAGGCTGAGAGCGCCTCGCGAATATCCGAATCCGTTACCACTACTTCTCGGGGCAATCCGGTTAATAAATCTCTGCCCTGCACTTCGGTTTCCATATATTCTCCGGAAATTGCTGAACCGATGGAGATTTTTACCATTTCTGCGGTTCTTTCGCCGATTAATATCTT
>Ga0172379_10009476_pt1 | contig 12010 bp, 9 predicted proteins | sample GrowelOW334metaG_FD_119756 | JGI IMG/M metagenome (GOLD analysis project Ga0172379, IMG submission 119756) | Groundwater microbial communities from an aquifer near a municipal landfill in Southern Ontario, Canada - Groundwater well OW334 metaG | ecosystem: Environmental > Aquatic > Deep... | reverse complement strand
TAATCGCTCACCTTGCTGTCGAACATGGCGAATCCGTCATGGTGCTTGCTGGTGATGGTGATGTATTTCATACCCGCGTCCTTGACCATACGGCACCACTCGTCCGGGTCGAACTTGACCGGATTGAATTGAGGAGGGAGCTTTTCGTATTCGCTGACCGGAATTTTGTCCTGGTTCATCACCCATTCGCCCTTGGCCAGAAGGCAGTATACCCCCCAGTGGACGAACATCCCGAATTTCGCGTCCTGGAACCATGTGCGGGCTTCCCGGTTCGCTTGTGTGGGAGTATAGCCGACATCGCCCTGTTCCTCGGCCATAACAGCCGTAACAGCCAGAAAACTCAGGATAATGCCTGCAATCAGCGTGATCCGTTTCATAGCAGCGCCCCTTTCAGATTCGTTTCGTTTAATTGACCCATCCGTATTTGCACTGTAAATAAATCAGTTTATCCCCTGATGGAAAGAGATATTTTGCGCGAATGTAATTTCCCGCAGATACAATAAAACCCGCAGAGTGTTTTCAGCGGGTTTTATCGTGAGTATGTGCGGCTGTTTTATTCCTGACGTTCGCTTGCGGGGATGTTGATGACCATCACCGAGCACTGTCCGAACGTGTCGGAGCTCTTTGTGGGATCGTATTCTACAAACGCTCCGTTCCAGAGCACGAAAAGCCGTTCTCCCTTGTTATCCAGCTTGATGGAGAATGTTCCGCCCGGAGTATAGCCGTACTTGTCATAGTAATAGGGGAACATGAAAGCGAGCACTTTCTTTGTTCCCGTCCGGGTATCGTACTGGATCACCGGGGAGCCGTCGGAATAGCCGTGGCCGTGCGCGCCGGGCAGGTAGTAGAGGTACCGTCCTTTCGGGCTGCGGTCCATGGAGCAGGTATAGGTCTGCGTACCGGCCCAGTTGCGGCCTTTGTCGACAATTTCCTCTTTTGCGGGGTCGAACGAGAACATCTGCCCGCCGGAAGTGGCGCCCCAGAAGAGGCCGTCAGCGCCGATTTTGCGGGTCTGAGCGCGCATGGGCATATACATGCCGGGCGTACTCATGGACGAAGTTGCGGTTTCCGCGGGGACATTGCATGCGAGTTGGAAGAAACGGTTTTTATAGGGGTCATATTTTATGATATGACGGAGAGAATCGGCCTTGGTATCCATGTTCGAGGTATAAACCATTCCGGTTTCTTCATCGATGAGAATAGCACGGTTATTCCATTGCATGCCCGGAGGGAGAAATCCTGCAAATTTCGTGGTCTGCGTGTTGATGTCCCAGGCGAGAAATTCAAAGTGCATTCCTATTCCATACATGATCCCGCGTTTGGTATCCACACGGTGGTAAGGCCAGGAGGCGCGTTTCATCGGAACGCCGTAGTCTATGATGTCTCCGGTGAGCACATCATAGCTCATGACATGTCCGCCGTCATAGCCGGTGGCGTAATCCTCCTCATCCGGCTCGTCATACTTGGCCCAATAGGTACAGTACCAGAGATGTTCCTTGTCCAGCTGTTTGCTTTTGTAAAAATCCAGCCATCCGTGGATTTTTCCCTCTGAGAACTGATCCATTTTCCGGCCCAGCACCTTGTTCACTTCCGGAAGGCAGCGTACCTTTTTGGCCGAGGGGTCGTATTCGACAAGAAGGATATGGGCGTCGTACTTTCCATGATCGCCGATTGCGGAATAGAATTTGCCGGTGCGGGAATCGAAATTCGCCTGACACCAGTTCGACCAGGGGCCGGGTTCATTGCTGATCTTTGATTTGGATTTTACAGGCGACTCCCCGAGCCACAAAGGTTCCACCGGAACCACCGCAAATTCGATTGTCGGGGGCGTTTTTGCGATGATATAATCCTTTCCGGCAAAATTGGCCACACTCTCCATAGGAGTAAGCATTTTGGGGTCGCTGTCCACAACCACTTTGCCGGTATAAAGAAGCCCGGCTTTGTCCAGACGTTCGGCGACTTCCTTTTTTTTCTGTTCCGCCGGACTTGGTGTTACCGGATGCTCGACCGTTTTCATTCCTTTGTGGAGAATCCCATGTTCTCCCACTTTTCCCGCCCCGGACGGATTGTTCTGCGCGCCGGAGCTCCATACGATAAACAGACCGGCAAGGATAACCGGCATCGCAAGGATACTTTTGTGTTTCCAGTGAAACATTTTCACCTCCGCATTTGAAAGTTTTTTAAAAAAAAATGATAAATCTTTTCCGTACTTAATAATCAGATTTTTCATATCGTCAAAGTATATAACTTTCCCATGAGGAGTTCAATATAAAATTGTATGAAAGTGACGGGAGGGGAAAAACTGTTCCGGCAGAATATATTATCAGGAGCGTAAATCGGCGGTGACCGCCATCCATTCCTCACGGTATGAAAGTGATATGACCCGGAAGCATTCCTTATGCAGGTTTTCCAGAAAGGGGATCTCCTGCTCGGAAAGAAGGCCTGAAAAAATTATCTTCCCTCCAGGTTTCAGGAACGAGCGGAGATGATGAAGATTATCGACAAGAACGTTATAAATAAGATTACCGAAAACCATGTCTACCGGTTCCGGTTTCGCCTGTTCAAGGTCGAAAAGCTCTATGGTAACCTTTTCCTGTACACCGTTGATCAGAACATTTTCTTTTGCATTATCTACTGAGAACGGATCGTTGTCAAACCCAAAGACCCGTAAGGCTCCAAGTCTGGCCGCCGCGATGGAGAGCACTCCCGAGCCGCAGCCGGCATCGATCACCGTTTTGCCGTGAAGGGTCATCTTTTCCATAGCTTCGAGGCAGAGATAGGTAGAGCCGTGACTCCCGGATCCGAAAGCCATTTTAGGATCGATTATGATCTCGATACGGTTATGAACGTTGCTGTAATTTACCCAGGAAGGCCGTATTACCAGACTTTTCCCTGCTTCAACAGCTCCCAATCCCTCACGCCAGCGGATTTCCCAATCCTCATCGGGAATGGTTTCGATTTCAGTAATTCGAATTTTATCACTCGCATCATCACCAAATGTTGCAGCCATCAATTGTTTTAAAACATCCACAGGATCAGGGGAAAGGGACTGCGGGCAATATGCCTTAAGCCGAAGTAATCCGGAATCCTCCTGCTCTTCCAAACCGGTAAAACCTGATTCGAAGATAAGGGTGCTGAGCAGATCCCCGCATTCGGGTTCACATGATAGTGAGACTGTTTTCCACATGTCGATCCGGATTATTCTCCATAGTTATACTGTAACACCAATCGGTTTTCCTGACAATATACAAAAAATTTTCAATAAAATCATTTCTATAAGTAAAATTGCTCCCATCTTTATCCCTTTTATTTTTAAAATTGAACGCCATATATTGAATCATTGTATAATACGCATAATGCTAATGAACTTTATCCTTGCATTGCATGATAAAAAATAGTGATATTAAAATTAATTCTCATTTTCATGATATATGTACAAAACTTTGTTATAAAGGGTAACTTCTATGAAAATGAACATATCATTGATTACCGGATTATTAGCGTTTGGATTTTCGGTGATGACTGTAGACCAGCAGGCTTTTTGCCAAAATGACAATGGGTATATAGGATCGAAGACCTGCGGAATGTGTCATCCCGGCGAGAGCAAAGCCTGGGTGAACCATAGCCATGCAAAGATGCTTCGTCAGATTGTGAAAGGCGCCGCTCCCGATAATGCCGCAGTACAACCTCCCGAGGGGAAGTCATGGAACGATCTTTCCTATATAGTCGGGGGCGCTTGCTATTATGCACGTTTTATCGATGCGAAGGGATATGTCATTACCGGGCCGAAAGCACAGTGGTCGATGGTTGGAAAAACACTCACTCCGTTCAAACCCCAGACTCCTTCTGGTTCTATGAAGTATGACTGCATCAAATGCCATGTTACGGGCTTTAAGGAATCGGGAACATACAAAAATGGTGTGCAGAATGCCCTTGAAGGAATACCGGGCGCCTGGTATGAAAACGGTATCTGCTGCGAAACCTGTCATGGCATGGGGAAAGAGCATTTCGCCTTGAAAAACAAGGGGGATGTAAAAAAAGCAATCGGGGATTTGAAAATCAAGATCGACAAGAGCATGGAAGCCTGCGGAGTGTGTCACAAGAGAGTACCGGGAAAAATCTCTGTTGTGGCCAAGGACCTTGTTGAAAGCCGTCAGCAGTACACTGAAATGCAATTAAACCGTAAAGGCAAATCCAAAATGGCCTGTATCTCCTGTCACAGCCCCCATATCTCCGCTTTGACGAAAGATGGCATGGTCACTAATTGTGAATCCTGCCACTCCAAGGTAGAACTGAAAATCCGGTCTATGGCCGGAGCAGGAGTCACATGCCTTGACTGCCATATGCCTTTTGCCGCCCGAGGGGCATACGACAGTATGGTAAAGTCCTATCACCGCGGCGATACCCGCAGCCACATTCTCGGGATCAGCGTCGATCCGGCATATGTCCTGGATGACGGCGCCGGTCATGCCTCTTTGAACGATAAAGGGCTTGCACGCCTGACTGTGGAGATGACCTGCTTCTCATGCCACAAGGCGGGCAAGGCCCCTGATTTATCACGTGCAAAACTGCTTTCCGCAGCAGCACACATGCATAAGTAACAGTTTCTCTTCTGTTCAGAGCAGGGAAGCAGAACATACCTTTGTAAAATTCAAATAATTTTTTGACATTTACTACTATATTAAAAGCCGAAAACCTTGTGAAAAAGAGATTATTTGTGAGTTTTTACATCCGGAGTGTTATGAATTATTAAGGAGATAAGTTGTTACCGTAATGGTTCATAAAAATTATACCTGATTAATTATGGAGTATTCACAATGAAGCGTTATGTGTTTTCGATTGCATTTGCGGCACTGTTTCTCAGTATGTCGCTTGGCTGGTCCGAGGAGGCGCTATTCCTGAAAAATCCTCCTGAAAGCTTTACCTTGAAAGAACCGGTATCATTCTACAACAGGGACAATTTGTACGAATATATCGATGGTCAGGCAGTTTTCTATAACAGCTATGGATTTACCAGGCTTGAACACGGCGTCTATTTGAAAGAAGGCGGAACCTACACAGTGGATGTCTACGAACTGGGGAGCAAGCTTTCCGCTCTCGGCGCATACCGTCAGCAGAGGGAAGAAGATGCGGCCGGCCTGGGATTGGGTGTCGAGGGAGCGATTATTAACTATCTTACTGTGTTCTATAAAGACAAATACTATGTCGAGATCATTCCTCTAACCAGCGGAAACGATGATTTAGAGGCGATGAAACTCCTGGCGGCTTATGTTGAGGGTATGATTTCCGGTTCGAATGACCTGCCGCCCGAACTTGCCTTCTTTCCTTCCGAAGGATTGATTCCCAAATCTGAACGATATGTCGATGAAAGCCTTATCAGCTACTCATTCATGGGCAGGGGGCTCACCGCTCTCTACAGAGAAGATGGGAAAGACAAGGAATTCAAGGTATTTGTCGCCCTAACCCCCGATAAAGGGGCTGCTGCCGAGATTTACAAAGGTTTCATCGCGAAGATGAATCAAACTGATTCGATTCAGATTGGCGACAGGGAAGGTATGAAAGGAGAGCTTCCTTACCGAGGCGCTTCGATGGCTTGTGTTTCGGGACAGTTCGTTTACGGTTGTATGAGTTTCGGCGACGGGAATAAAGCGGCTTCGATTCTTACAGCTATAGGTGAAAAGCTGAAACAGTATCCTTCACAGAAATAGATTCCAACCGTTTTGTATTCGCTCTGGATACAAAGGCTTTATCATCAAGCAAGTAAAATCGTGATCCATGCATTTTTCTCTCCTTACCTTAATAAGGGGGTAGGGGGGATCAAACTGAACGACTGTCATTTCCAAAACTTCGATTTCTTCGAGGTTTTGAATGACTTTTTCTGCATAATTCCCATTATCCATGCCTCAGTAAGAACAGAATGTAACATCCGGCTCTTTTCGTTCGTCCAACAAGATAATAGCACCAGGAATCTCTTCCTCTTATTGACAAATTGCTTGTTAAGACGAAGAATTGTTCAAATATTCTGTTGGGGAGGTAGACAAAGTTCATGATACGATTTCTGCTGATACTGTCAATGCTGCTCTTATCTTTGGGAACAGGCTGCCAGAGGAATAAAGACAACAACAGTCTGCCGGACAAAGCATCTCTCGCTCTGATAAAGACTGGAGGGAAATGGGGCTATATAGATCGAATGGGGAAAATAGTTATTTCTCCCCGGTTCGTGGATGCCTGGTCGTTCAACGATGGGCTTGCGATGGTAAGGGTTGGATCACATCTCGGTTATATAGATAAAACGGGAAAAATGACCATCCCTTCGCGCTTTGGTGAAGCCCGGTCTTTCTTTCAGGGGCTTGCACGGGTAAAGGTGGACGGCCTCTGGGGATATATCGATCAAAGCGGAAACATGGCAATACCGGCCAAATACGATAATGCCGATGATTTTACAGGCGGATTTGCCCGAGTTCAAATAGGGGAATTATGGGGATTCATCGACAGGACGGGGAAACTGGTCATACCTCCGAGCTTCGACAGTGCAAGCGGTTTTTATGAGGGGCTTGCGAGGGTCAAATTTAAGCAGAAAATCGGTTTCATCGACAGCACCGGTAATTTCAAAATTGAACCTATTTTTGACGATGCATATTCGTTTTCAGAGGGGTTGGCCTGTGTTCAGGTCGGGTTCCGCTGGGGATATATCGACAAACATGATGCTCTGGTTGTCGATCCCCTCTTCGAAGAGGCAGATTTTTTTTCCGAGGGGCTTGCGAATGTTCAATTAGGCTCCCGTTGGGGGTATATAGACCGGTCGGGAGCATTTGCAATATTTCCCAGATTCGATATGGCTCAGCCTTTTTCCCAGGGATTTGCTTCGGTAAAGATCGGAGAAGAGTGGTTTTATATCGACAAAAAAGGAAATATCGTCAGCAGCGGATTTGTTGTAGCTGAAACGATGTCCGGTGGAATAGCTCTGGTCAAATCGGGAATGAAATGGGGGTATTTCGATCAAAGCGGAAAAATGTTCATTTCTCCGCAGTTCGACGATGCAGGCTCGTTCAGCTCCGAACTCGCGCCGATAAAAACTGCAAATATCTGGGGTTATATCGATAAAACCGGTTCAATTGTTGTCAAACCACAGTTTGAAAAGGCTTGTTGTTTCTCGGAATGAATTCCTAAAAGAAACTTATTAATGCAACAACTCTAAAAGTTTTTACTCCCGTTCTGAATTTCATTGTATTTTACGTTGGCAATAAAATACTAATGACAACACGTGTCTATATTTGTTAAATTCTGCATCATATACATAGAAAAATCTGCCATAATGGGAAAATTCCAGTCCGGATGAATAACCTTAGAAAAATAAAACCGCTCAGAATTATCAACAGTGCGGCCCCGATTCGAATCTGCGATAACGGTGGATGGACCGATACATGGTTTGCGGAGCATGGAAAAATCTTCAATATTGGAGTGTACCCCTATGCGGAGGTTCAGGTTGAGGTTTATCCTCTGGAAAGCGCAGAGGATCGGATCATCATCAATGCTGAAAATTTCGGTGAACGGTATGCCATGCATCCTGAAACCCCGGGCTGGGATCGTCACCCCCTCCTGGAGGCGGCTGTAAAAAGGATGCATATCCCCGAAAATCTCGCCTTTCAGGTGAGTATATTTTCCGAGGCTCCGGGAGGCGCATCAACCGGTACTTCCGCTTCGGTTACGGTAGCTCTGATCGGCGCGCTTGACCGTCTTACCCCCGGCAGGCTCACTCCGCACGAAGCGGCCTATATGGCTCATTCGGTGGAAGTTGACATGCTTCATCTCCAATGCGGCATCCAGGATCAGCTCTGTTCTGCTTACGGGGGCATAAATTTCATCGAAATGTTTCAGTATCCTTACGCCTCAGTCTCTCAAATTCAAGTCACTAATTCGATCTGGTGGGAACTTGAACGCAGTCTGGCGCTTATCTATCTTGGGAAATCACATAGTTCCTCCAAAGTTCACGAGAATGTTATTCGCGAGTTGGAAAACCTCGGGCCGGAAGCGCCCCGGCTTCAGGACTTGCGTCTGACCGCCGAAAAGTCGCGTGATGCGGTATACGCCGGAGATTTTGAAAGTCTGGGCAGGTCGATGATAGACAATACTGAAGCCCAATCGCAGCTTCATCCTGACCTTATCAGCAATGATGCCTGGAAAGTGATCGGAATCGCCCGCGAGCATGGGGCTTTCGGGTGGAAAGTGAACGGTGCAGGCGGCGAGGGCGGTTCAGTAACTATTCTCAGCAACAGTATTTCTTCTGCCCGACGGTCCATTATCAGGGAAATAGAACAGGAAAATCCTCTCTTTAGAAATATACCCATTTATCTCAGCCGGTATGGACTTCGAACCTGGGAACAGGAATTATAAAGGCGAAATAATTTCCTTCAAAGCAATGAACCACGAACCACACGAAAATAACGAAAGGAAAGATTTATTCTCGGGAAATGAAAAGAATTTTCGTGCCGTTCGTGCTTTTCGTGGTATAATCAAAATTGTACATGGGAATAGGGATTATAGTCTCTGTAAGTGTAACACAAGCCCTCTATCCCCGTTAGCGGATTAAACAAGCAGCAAGACAAGAAATAAACGATTTCTGAAGGTCAGTTTTCGTATTTTTACCTTTATTACGAAAGTCACCCTTCGGGGGATTTAGCCCGGATAATTCATAAAAAATATTCATCACAATCATTGAGTCAGGAATCCCCACTGCCTGTCGGCATCTCCCCTTATTAAGGGGAAAATTATGTACGAGGCTGTCTTTATTCTTCTTTGTTCAACCCCCTTAGCAAGGGGGTCGCCGTGAAAAGGCAGGGGGATTTTATCCTTGAGTTTATGAATAGATCGGATTTAGGAACTGCTTAACAAAATAACAATGTTCAATGCAACGAACCACGAACTACACGAAAATCACGAAAGGAAACGATTTGTTGATGCTTTTCGTGGTTTGCTTCGTACAAATGAGCTGTATGGATTTAAGGATACTGAATCTATTGGGAGATATTCTATGAAGAAAATTCATCCGATTATAGCGGTGATTCTTGCTTTTTCGCTCTTTTTCTGCGCAGCTCAGAACTGCGAAGCCGCTGAGGCCGCTTCTGCTTCGAAATCCTCCTTGGGGCTTGATCAAACTCTGGCGATAGACCCGTCAGTAACCATCGGTAAATTCAAAAACGGCCTGACCTACTACATCCGGACGAATAAAAAACCGGAAAAACGTCTGGAACTTCGTCTTGTCGTAAATGCCGGTTCTGTTCTGGAGGACGACGATCAGCAGGGGCTTGCCCATATGGATGAGCATATGGCATTCGGCGGGACTGCTCATTTCGCAAAACATGAGCTTTCCAATTATCTTGAATCCATCGGTATGCGGTTCGGCCCCGATCTGAATGCTTACACCAGCTTCGATGAAACAGTCTATATGCTTCAGGTGCCAACAGACAGCCTGCATGTTGTGGAAAAAGCTTTCCAGATTCTTGAAGACTGGGCGCACCTTGTCAGTTATGAAAGCGACGCCATCGATAAGGAACGTGGGGTTGTGGTTGAGGAGTGGCGTCTTGGGAGAGGCGCGGATTCAAGGATGCGGGACAAGCAGCTTCCGGTCATTCTGAAAGATTCCCGCTATGCGGAGAGGCTGCCTATCGGTAAGGTGGATATCATCGAACATGCCCCCTATGATGCGCTCAGGAGATTTTATCACGACTGGTACCGGCCCGAGCTTCAGGCTGTGATCGCGGTAGGCGATTTTGACAACAAGAAAATCATGGAACTACTCAACAAGCATTTTGCCTCTCTTCCTGGTAAAAAAGATTCCCGTCCACGGATGATTTTACCGGTGCCTGACCATGGGGAAACCCTTTTTGCTATTGCAACCGATCCGGAAGCTACAAGTTCAAGTGTAAGCCTCTATTACAAACATGAGGTTAAACCCGAAACGACAGTCCGCGATTACCGTCGGACAATGGTCGAAAATATTTACAACGCTATTCTCAACGAGCGCCTCGACGAATTGACCCGGTCGGCGGATCCACCATTCCTGTACGGTTATTCGGACGAGGGGAGGCTCGTTCGGACGAAGGGAGCCTATATTCTCGGCGCAGGTGTCCGTGAAAACGGAATAGAGCGGGGGCTGGAAGCGCTCATGACGGAAGCCGAAAGGGTGCGGAAATTCGGATTCACACAACCGGAGCTTGAGAGACAGAAAGCCGAAATCCTCCGCCGGATGGAGCAGATGTATGTAGAGCGTGATAAAACCGAATCAAGAATGTATGTATCGGAGTACACGGATCATTACCTTGAAAACGAACCAATACCGGGCATCGAGAGAGAGCTTGCCCTGACAAGGAACTATCTCCCGGGGATACAGTTGGATGAAATCAACCGTCTTGCCGCAGAATGGATTACCGACAGCAACAGGGTGATTATGGTGAATGCCCCGGAAAAAGCCGGAGTAACAGTCCCCGGCCGTGATGATTTACTCCGTGTGCTGGAAAAAATAAAATCAGCGCAGATAACTGCCTATGTCGATACTGTTTCGGGCGGTTCACTGGTGTCCAATCCGCCAAAACCTTCGCCCGTGGTGGAAGAGAAAACGATCGGTGAAATCGGTGTAACCGAATGGAAGCTTGCCAACGGCGCACGAATAATTCTCAAACCCACCGATTTCAAAAATGACCAGGTTTTGTTCGGCGCGTACAATTTTGGTGGAACTTCGCTGGCGTCTGACCAGAACTATATACCGGCGGTCACTGCGACTTCGGTAATCGAGGAAAGCGGGCTTGACGGTTTCAGCGCGACCGATCTGACCAAGAAGCTTGCCGGGAAGCTCGTTGAGGTTTCACCGTGGATAGACGATGTTCAGGAAGGATTGTCAGGGAGTTCCTCTCCGGCAGACCTTGAAACAATGTTCCAGCTTATCTATCTGTACTGCACCTCGCCCCGTTCCGACAGCACCGCATTTCTCTCCGTACTATCCAAAATTAAAGGCGCTATCGAGAACCGGAGCGCTCGCCCTGAATCGGCATTCGGGGATACGGTAACCGTTACTATGGCGCAATACCATTTCCGTGAACGGCCTTTTACAATGGAGCTTCTGAAGGAAGCGGACATGAAGAAATCGATGGAATTCTATCGTGATCGTTTTCATGATGCGGGGAATTTCACATTCCTGTTCGTGGGCAGTTTCGATCCTGCAAAAATAAAATCCCTTGTCGAGACCTGGATCGGAGGGCTTCCTTCCAGTCAGAAAGCCGAAACATGGAAGGATGTCGGAATACGGCCGCCGGTGGGAGTAATCTCCAAGTCAGTCTATAAAGGACTGGAATCGAAGAGCAGCACGATTCTTTCATTCACGGGGGCTTTTCAATTCAACCAGAAAAACCGGTATGAGCTCGATTCCCTGGCCGGCTTGCTCCGTATCAAGCTCCGTGAAGCGCTCCGTGAAGCGTTGAGCGGAACCTATGGGGTATCGGTGAGCGCCTCGGCGTCGCAGTTTCCACGGAGCGAATACAAGATTTCTATATCATTCGGAAGCGCCCCGGAAAATGTGGAAAAGCTCGTCTCCGCCATTTTTACCCAGATCGACAGCTTGCAGGCAAAGGGCGCCGCGGAATCCTACCTTGTGAAAGTGAAAGAGATGCAGCTTCGCAAACGTGAGATAGATATGAAGGATAACGGTTTCTGGCTGTCTGTCATGCAAAATTACCTGACGAATGGGGAAAATCCTGCCAGTATCCTGAATTATCAAAAACTTGTGAACGCGCTTTCTTCGGATAAAATCAGGCAGGCGGCAAATACATATTTAAACCGGGGAAACTATGTGAGGGTTGTTCTTTATCCGGAAAAGAAATGAGGTAAAAACTGAGGGCAGTAAAAAGTAATCCGGTTATGCCATGATGACATAACCGGATAGTGTAGTTTGGTCTATTATAAAACAAACACGATTGAGCAGAATATCTCAGATTTTATCTTTTTCGATCCATTCAAG